>Ga0233439_10002267_pt1 | contig 22102 bp, 21 predicted proteins | sample SI_123_September_6_FD_182713 | JGI IMG/M metagenome (GOLD analysis project Ga0233439, IMG submission 182713) | Seawater microbial communities from Saanich Inlet, British Columbia, Canada - SI_123_September2016_100_MG | ecosystem: Environmental > Aquatic > Marine > Inlet | place: Canada: British... | reverse complement strand
AAAATGGTTTAGCATTTTTTTCTAAATCACCATAAATTTCATCTGTTGAAACATGAATGAATAATTTTTCAAATTCTTTAGATGCCTCCAAAAGAGAATATGTTCCATACATGTTAGTATCCAAAAAAGGTTTTGGATTTGCAATACTTCTATCAACGTGAGTTTCTGCTGCAAAATTAATAATTACATCAACATCCTTAGAAAGATTTTTTACAAATTCAATATCAATAATATTTCCTTCTTTAAAGACATAATTAGGATGATTTTCAATTGTTTCAAGGTTTAGCCTGTTTGAACCTAACGATAAATTATCTATGTTTATAATTTTATCATTAGGGTTTTGTTCAAAGTGATTTCTAATAAATTCACTTCCAATAAACCCATAACCACCACAAATTAAAAATTTCAAATCAGTACCTACTCATCGACATTCCAATCATAAGGATTTTTTGTTTTCGGATTAATTACAGTAGAATTATTCCAATCCATTCTTTCTTCATCGGGATTTTCATAATCGTATAGATTTGTTAAAAAATAAATTGTTTCAGAAGGAATTGAGCTAATAGTTTTAGTTCCATGCCAAAAATTACCAGGGACTTTAATAATTTTTAAATCATCGCCATCAGCAAAAACTTCGAGTAATGTTCCAAAAGTTTTAGATTTTTCATCACCATCATAAACACAAATTTTCATTTTCCCCTTTGTAACCATAAAATAATCAGTCTGATTACGATTATGTCTATGCCAAGCACGAATAACTCCAGGTTTACTTTTAGAGAAATTAACTTGTTTAGGCAAAGATTTATCAAAAAAATCAAGCCAATCTGAACGAAAAATTTCGGTTACAAATCCCCTTTCATCTAGATTAATCTGAGGACTGAAAATTTGTACGCCTAAATCAAGATTTTCTATTTTTAATGACATGTATATGAAATCAATTCATTTGTCATAATTATATTTATTATGTCAAAATTCTAAACTAGAGATAAGAAATTGAGTGAATCGATAAAAAGTAAATGTAAAAAAATTAAATTAGTATTAACTGATGTTGATGGAGTATTAACAGATGGTGGAAGATATTATTCAGAAAAAGGTGAAATTGTTAAACGATTTCATGTAAGAGATGGCATGGGAATCAATATTTTGTTACGAAATGGAATTAAAACGGCAATAATCACAAAAGAAAATTCAAAAATTGTTAAAAAATGGGCAAAAGAAATGAACGTTTCAAAAACTTATTCTGGAATTAAAATTAAAGAAAAAGAATTAGAAAAAATATGCAAATACTACAAAATTTTACCCAATCAAATTGCATTTATTGGTGATGATGTTAACGATATTAAATTAATGAAAAAAGTAGGATTATCTGTAACCCCCTCAGATGGAATATTGCAGGCTAAAAAAATTGCAAATTATATTTGTAAGACTTCAGGTGGAAATGGAGCCTTGAGAGAAATGATTGATTTAATTTTAAAAGAAAAATTTTCAAGCAAAACTAATTGGTACTGAGTCAAATTTAATAGGACATATTTTAAGAAGAATTATGGTATTTATTGCTGCAGAAATTGGTATAAATCACAATGGAGATTTAAAAATTGCCAAAAAGCTTATTGATCTTGCAGCTTCTTCTGGATGTGACGCAGTTAAATTTCAAAAAAGAACTGTAAATAAAGTATATTCTAAAGAAGTTTTAGATGGACCAAGAGAAAGTCCATGGGGAACAACACAGCGTGAACAAAAAGAAGGTTTAGAATTTTCTATATCTGATTATAAAATTATTGATAAATATTGTAAACAAAAAAAGATTCAGTGGTATCTTTCATGTTGGGATATAGGTAGCCAAATTGAAATGAGAAAATTCAAAACTAAATATAACAAAGTTGCATCAGCAATGTTAATTCATACCAAATTGTTAGAAACAATTGCTGAAGAAGGAAAACATACATTCATTTCCACAGGAATGAGTACAATAAATGATATTTCAAAAGCAATTAAAATTTTCAAAAAATACAAATGTCCATTTGAATTAATGCATTCACATAGTAGTTATCCAATGAAAATAGAAGAAGCTAATCTAAAACTCATTCAAACTCTTAAAAAGAAATTCAAATGTGATGTAGGTTATAGTGGTCATGAATCAGCTGCATCTCTAATTTGTGTGGCAGCAGTTTTACAAGGATCTACTTCAATTGAGAGGCATATTACTTTAGATAGAACAATGTACGGAAGTGATCAAGCAGCTTCTTTAGAACCAGAAGGTTTAGTTAGACTTGTGAGAGATATACGTGCACTAGACGTTATTTTGGGTGATGGAAAAAAGAAAATATGGGATTCAGAAAAATCTGCTATGAAAAAACTTAGAGAACGATTAGTTTGAATTCAATAAATCATGAAATTATAAATACAATAAAAGAAAGCTCAGACCTAATTTTAGGTGCTGAAAAGTTATCAGGAAAAATTGAAAATGCAATTAATGAAATAATAAAATGTTTTAGTACAGGAAATAAAATAATAATTTTTGGTAATGGTGGTAGTGCAGCAGATGCACAACATATAGTTGCAGAATTTATTGGAAGATTTCAGAAAGAACGAAAAAGTTTACCAGCAATTGCTTTAACTACAGATTCATCAACAATTACCTCATTAGCAAATGATTATTCATATGATGTAGTTTTTAGTAGGCAATGCGAAAGTCTTGTTTCAAAAGGAGATATAGTATTTGGAATTTCTACCAGTGGGAATTCAAAAAATGTTGAGGAAGGCATTAAAACGGCAAAAAAAATGGGTGCAGTTACAATAGGATTGCTTGGAAGCAATGGTGGAACAATCAGTAATATTGTAGATATTCCAATTATTGTGGAATCCACAAACACTGCAAGAATACAAGAAGTACACAGAGTGATTTATCATATAATATGCGGTATTGTAGAAAGCAAATCAACAAAATAATAATTGATAAAATTCAGTGTTAATAATAATTAAAAATTTATTTTTTTTCTCTAACTACATTAGCAATAGAATAAAGAATTGTTGCAGTAATTAATAAAATAGTACCTAAAATAACACCACCAATTCCAACAAGAGCAATATTTGTAGTAACAGAACCAGTTTCAGAATATATCTGAATTGTCCAACCACCAAAAATCAAACCTACTATTAAAAAGAATAAACCAGTAACACCATAATATAGAAGAGGTCTTTCCATCGCAACATGTTTAATTGTACTAACAATTACAGATGCTCCATGGGATATAGGTTCTTGAGAATGAGAATTATTTTCGTAACTGATAGTGATTGGAACTTCAGTGATTTTCATATTTTTGTTTGAGGATTTTATTAAAATTTCAGTAGATATCCCCATTCCTGAATCAGTTGGAGATATTTCATTTAACACATTTTTTGAATATGCTCTAAATCCACTTTGAGCATCCGATAGATTTGATCCAGTCATAGTATTTGTTAATCCTGTAATAGTCTTAATTCCAAATTTTCTATATTTAGGTAAGTTTTTGGTTGTTCCTAAAAATCTAGAACCAATTACAATATCGGCTTTATTTTCAAATAAAGGCTTTAACACGGAATCTATTTCTGAAATTTGATGTTGACCATCAGCATCAAATGTCACTAATACATCACCATCAATTTTTTTGGATTCATTAAAAATTGTCTTTATAGCTGCTCCATACCCCAAATTTTTAGAATGTTTAACAACTATTGCACCTAGTGATGATGCTATAGTTTCAGTCATATCAGATGAGCCATCATCACAAACAATCACATGATCATATTTTATTTTTAATTTTGCAACAATAGCTCCAATATTTTTTTCTTCATTAAATGCAGGAATACCAATTATTACTTTCAAAGTATTGTTCAAACATATTATGATTATTTAAGGTATGTTATACTATTATGAAATTAATTTGGTGTGAAAATCTACTAGTTTTGAAAAAGAATTTTTATTTTGTTGTAAAAATTCATCCATATGACTTTCTGAAATTGTTACATTGGAAAGTACTTTTCCAGAAAAGAAATTCACATCACGTTGATATTCATATTCAAACATGTTAAATTCAATGAGTCTATTTTGTAATAATTTTTCATATTTTTCATAATCTAATGGATCAACTTGATGTTTTAAAGATTCAGTAATCAAATCAGGTAAAGATGTTAAAGAATTAATTTTAAAAATAGAGGGTAATATTTCAAACGGTTGATCTCCAAAAACTATTGATGGTTTTCTATATTTTAAAGCCTTCAAAGGGGTTGTTCCACGTATACCAAAAATTAATTTTGAATGTTTAACTAGAGTATTATTATCAAAATTTGGATGAATTAAAACAACATTTGGGATTTCTAAAATCTCTTTATAGTAATTTGGTTCATGCCAAGCCCTCAATTTGGATGCAATGTGTTCTTTTACAAATAAAACATACTCAATAGGAATAGATTTTGCAATATAACGAATTATTTCTATTTGATTATTATAAAATGGAGCATAATGTAAAAGATTCATTTCTTCATCTACATTCATTGGGAAATATACAAAAGGAATTTCCAAATTAGGATTTAATGTAGAATGCTTTTGAATAAAATCAAAATTTTTTCTTTTTTTAAATTCTAATTTTAATTGATCTGTAAATACATTCAATTTACTTTTTCCATAATACATAAAATTAGAATTTATATCATCAGAAGAAACATTGAAAAAATAATCACATAGTGCTCTAAATTTATCAGTAAATTTAGTTTCACGATGTTTTAAATATTTTCCAACAGTCGAATCATAGTTATTTTTTTTAACAGAATTAGAAGAAGGTGTATAATTTACAGGTAATTCATCAGATTCTAAATCAAAAGTTGCACCATTTGATGTTAAAATCACTTTGTTCTCAATACCAGTACCACAGATAGACAAAACTTTAACATTTTTAGATTTACAAAGTTCCAATAATAATTTTTGATAATGAAATGGAGGATCATAAATTAACAAATAATCAGGCTTTATTTCATCCAAAATAGTTTCAAAAAATTTACATTCTTGTTCAAGAATAGATAGAATTTCATTTTTAGAAAATTTATAAAAACGATTATGTTTATAAAAGAATCTTTCATTGATAGCTAATTTCCATAAATCAATTCCATATTTATTTTCAAATTTTAATAGATAATTTAGATCAGGATCAATTTTTTTTTTACTAATATTATCATGAAAAAACCATGTTTTTTTAAAATTTACCAATGATTGATTTTTAAAAAAAACTTTTGGTTTTGAATTAGTATCTATTATTGCATAATTATCAGAATCTAAAGTAGATTGTAAATAATATGCTAGACAAAAATGTAAATAAAATACATCTAGAAAAAATAAAATTTTAGGTTTTGAACCCATTATATTTGACTTTAAAGAAACGATATTAAATATAACGGATAAATTATTTTTCCTCAAAAATAGAAATATACAATAAATGATTAATATGAAAAAAAATACCAATTACAATGACTAAACCAAAAATAGGTATTATGCAAGGTAGATTATCTGAACAGTACGGTAACCAAATTCAAATATTTCCAAAAAATTCTTGGCAGTCTGAATTTGAAAAAGCAAAAAAATGTAGATTTAAAGTAATAGAATGGATATTTGACACAAGTTGTCCTAATCCAATTTTAACAAATGAAGGAAGGAGTCAAATCAAGAAATTATCTAAAAACAATGGTATTAACATAAATTCTATTTGTGCAGATTATTTTATGGTAAGAAAATTATTTTCTGAGACAACAGAAAATATAGAAAGAAACACAAAAAAATTAATAGAATTAATTGACTGTAGTTTGAATCTAAATATTTCATTGATAGAAATACCATTTGTAGATTCATCATCTCTAAAAACAGATCAAAATAAAATGGAATTAGTTAAGAATTTAGAAAAAATTTCAGAATACATAGAAAAAAATAATATTTTTATTAATTTAGAAACAGATCTAAATCCAATTGCATTTAAAATATTAATGGAGAACATAAATCATCCAAACATAAAAATCAATTATGATTCAGGAAATAGTGCATCATTACAATTTAATGTTAAGGAAGAATTAACTATTTTAAATAAATGGATACAAAATGTACATGTAAAAGATAGAAAAATTAATGATGCAACAGTGCCATTAGGTACAGGTGATACCAATTTTGAAGAATTTTTCTCAATGCTGGCAAAAATTCAATATTCAGGGGATTTGATTATTCAAGGTGCCAGACAGCCTAAAAGTAAATTTAGCCCAGCAGATACATGCCAAATTTATTATAAATTTGTAAAACAATATGTAGATAAATACTATATTTAATTAAAAATGAAGGTTAAGAAATGAAGATAATTATTACCGGTTCAGAAGGATTATTGGGAAAGGAAATTACAACTTATTTAAAACAAAATCACGAAGTGATTTGTCTTGATCTAGTTTTAGGTCACGATTTAACTGATGAAGAATTTGTTAAAAAATGGTTTTCAGAAAATAAGGCAGATTGCTTAGTAAACTGTTTTGCAATGAATGATCATGTAGAAGAAGGAAAAACAAGAGGAACAATTTTTGATTTAACCTTAGATTCATTTAAAAAATTTTTAGATATTAATTTAACAACATTATTTTCAGTATGTAGACAATTTGCAGTAAACAATAGTAATGGTGCTATTGTGAATTTTTCAGCATCTACAGGAATAGTTTCAGCAAGACCCGATTTGTATAATGGAGGACATAAACATCCAGCATATAGTATCTCAAAAGCAGGAGTAATTAATTTAACAAAATTTTTAGCAACACATTTAGCTCCTAAAATTAGAGTGAACTGTATATCCCCAGGTGGAGTAGAATTTGATCAAGATGAAGAATTTAAACAAGCATATGCTGCATTAACGCCTATGAAAAGAATGATGAAAAAAGATGAATTAAATGAACTTGTTGAATTTTTATGTACATCAAATTCATCTTATATGACAGGTGCCAATATTGTTGTAGATGGTGGATGGACTATTTGGTAAAATAATTGTGTAATGTCTGATAAAATTAGAATTGGAATAATTGGTTGTTCAACAATTGCAAGAAATTCTACCCTACCTGCAATATTAAAATCAAATAATACAAAATTAGAATATATTGGAAGTAGATCAAACAATAAAGCTCTAGAATTTTCAAAAATATTTGATTGTGAAAAATTTGGAACATATGATGATGTAATTAATGATGAAAATGTAGATGCAGTCTATATTTCTACACCAGTTGGAAATCATGAAGAATGGGTATTAAAATCAGCAAAAGCAGGGAAACATATACTATGTGAAAAATCATCAACAACGTCGTTTGATTCAGCAAAAAAAATGGTTAACACAGTTAAAGAAAATAATGTTAGATTGATGGAAGGTTTTATGTATCGTTTTCATCCATCACATCAAAAAGTGAAAAAATGTATTAATGAAAATACAATTGGAAAAGTATTCCTATTTTCTTCAAAATATGGTTTTCCACCAATTTCAAAAGACAATATACGATACAACAAATCTTTGGGTGGAGGTATTCTAAATGATGCAGGATGTTATCCCATTAATGCAACAAGAATGTTATTTGAATCTGAGCCTAAAAGTGTTTTTTGCGATTTGATAATAGATAAAGAAACACAAGTTGATACTAAAGCAACATTGTTAATGAATTTTGATGGGAATAAACAATCTCAGAGTAGTGTAGGTTATGATCTTGAATACCAATCTAATTATGAACTATGGGCAAGCGATGGATTTCTAAGCTTGACCAGAGCCTACAACATACCACCAGACATGCCAGCTAGATTAAGTATTAAAAATAGTAATAAAAATGAAGAAATACTGATTGAACCAGTTAATCATTTTCAATTAATGATAGAAGCATTTGGTAGTGAGATAATTAAATCAAATTATAAGAAATTTAATTTTGAAGAGGATCTATTAAATCAGGCTAAAGTCATGGAAGCATGTAGAATATCAAATGATGAAAAAAGATATGTAGAGATTAAGGAGATTAAGTAATATGAGTAGTAAAAAAAAATGTTTGATTGTTGGAGCATCAGGAGGTATTGGAAGTGCAATTACTAGAAAACTTGCAGAAAAAAATTATGATTTATTTTTAATTGGAAAAAATAAAAATAAATTATTAAAATTAAAAAAAGAAGTAGAAAAAGAGAGTATTAATGTAGAAATTGAATCAGTGGATCTTACAAATGAAAAACAGATTGAAAGATCTATCAAAAAAGTAAGAAAAATATTTGGAAAAATTGATATTTTGATAAATACACCAGGATCATTTTTAATTAAATCAATAGATAAAACAACAATAAAAGAATTTGATGAAATTTTTAAAATCAATGTGAGAGCTCCTTTTATTTTTAGTAAAGAATTTTCAAAAGATATGAAAAAATCAAAATGGGGAAGAATTGTAAATATTGGTTCATCATCAGCATATAATGGATTCAAAAATAGTATAGCCTATTGTTCTAGTAAGCATGCATTATTAGGATTTTCACGTGCATTATTTTCAGAATTAAAAGAGAATAACGTACGTGTATATTCGATTTCCCCAGGTTCAACCCAAACAAAAATGGGCAAATTATCAAAAGATCAAAAATTTGAAACATTTCTTAAACCAGAAGAAATTGCAGAGTATGTTGAATTTGTAATTAGTTTTGATAAACAGCTTGTTAGTGAAGAAATTAGATTGAATCGAATAAAATACGAATAATTTTAGATTATTGACTTTTTTTAATAGTTAGTTTGTACAAACCCGTTGCACCGCTATGTGGTAAGTCATGATTTAATTTATTAATATTATTTTGAATCCATTTGATCAATAAATCAATATTCTTTTTCTTATTAGGTAAATTGGAATCACGTAAAACATTAGGTAAACGTTTCTTAAAATCTTGAACTAAGATATCACCGTGTCCCCAAGATTTATCAAAAGTTTTCCAAGATAAACTCATTCCTAATTGTTTTGAAAAATTTTTAAAATCTACAGGAGTAAAATAATGAAGATCAGCTAATGTTATGGGGGCATTAAATAACAATAAGAGAGGCATTAACATGTAGCCTCTAGGATTACTCCAATTTGGAGACGTAGTAATTATACATCCATTTTTAGTTAAATGCTTTTTAAATAATTTTAATGATTTAAGTGGATCATCCATATGTTCTAAAGTTCCATTAGAAACTATTACATCAAATTTTTCTTTAATTTCATTAACATCCATAGATTGAAATTTTAAATTTTTATGAGTATATTGAGAATTAGCTATATCAATTGCTTCTGTAGAAAAATCTATTCCTAAAACAAAAGCCCCTCTTTTTGCAGCATTATAAGCAAACAAACCAGTTCCACAACCAACATCAAGTACTTTTTTGCCTTTCCATGAAATTTGTTTCAATACTTCCTTAATTTCAGATAAGGAAGCAGTTTCCCTTTTAATTGTAAAATGTTTTTTCTCTCCTTTAACGTACACCCTATTGTAAAACTGCTTTAAATTTTTATTTTTATTCATTTCAAATTTGATATTATTTTTTTACTATTTAATGTATAGAAAATGAAATTAGGATTTGGATATAATCAAATAGAAATAAGCAATTAGAGTAATCACTAACAATAACAAGAATTAAGTAGAATGGAATTTTTTTTAGATAGAAGAGTTGTTAATATCAAAAATTAATAAAAACGAGATAAAAGTTGCATTTTTAATAATATTTTTAGGAGGATTAGGATTACGGATTTTTTATTTTCCATATGAATTACCCCTAATTGCAGATGGATTAGATAATTTTACTTATGCAACTGCAATAAATTTTCATGGTCATTTACCTAATGAATGGGCTCCAGCAAATATTGGTTGGCCAATATTTTTATCATTTTTATTTCCATTAGTCAATTTAGATAATTCCTTTGAGTATATGCAATTACAAAAAATTTTAGCAATTATATTATCAAGTTTAATTACAATTCCAATATTTTTTTTATGTAAAAAATTCTTTAATAACAAAATTTCTTTAGTAGGGGCTTCATTATTTGCTTTTGAACCAAGAATAATTTTAAATTCTACATTAGGAATAACAGAGCCACTCTTTATTTTATTAGGAATTACATCATTATTATTATTTTTAAGATATGATCAAAAAGGAATTATGATTGCTTTTGCACTTGCGTCATTTACGACCATTGTACGATCAGAAGGAATTTTTTTACTAATAACAATATCAATATTATTTGTATTAAAATACAAAATTTCAAAGGAAATTTTAAAAAAATATGTTCCAGCTTTAATTATTTTTCTTTTAATATTAATTCCAATATCAATGTACAAAACAGAAGTTTCAGGTAATGATGCAATATTTGACAGAGTGATTGGGGGAACTTCAGAAATTATTTCTATTTCTAATGAAGGAAAAAATAATGAAATTTTTGCAGGTATTGAACTTTTTACAAAATATTTAGGTTGGATTATGATTCCAAGCTTCATACTATTTTTGCCTTTTGGGTTTATTCAATTTTTGAGAAAGAGACCAAAAGAAATGAATTTTATTATAGTATTTTTAATATCTAGTTCAATTCCAATATTATATGCATACATAGTTCAAGCACAAGATACTAGATATTTTTATTTTCTATATCCAATTTTTTGTTTGATTTCATTATTTGCTGTTGAAACTATAATTTCTAAATTTAATAAAAAAAATATGATTATTTTCTTGATAATTTTATCAATCATAACATCATCAGTAGTATTTTATGAATATAAAAAAATAGATTATGAAAAAGAAAGAGAATTAAAAGAAATTGCTGAAATAATTTCTAATAAAATTACTGGAACAAATTTCCATCCAACAGTAACAAAATATGTTAAAATTCAAGAAATTCCATCTGAATGGCCATTTTTATTCCATGAAATGTATAAAATTGAATCAGTGAGTAGTAGTAATTATGATAATATAGAAAAATATATTTTAGATAATGAAAATAAATTGTCACATTTAATTATAAATGAAAATGATAAATTGCCTAAATTTTTAATTGATATTTTTCAAAATGAAAAAAAATATAATTATTTAGAAAAAGAGTTTGATTCAAAGGAGTATGGTTTTACACATCATGTTAAATTATTTAAAATAAATTTTGAAAAATTTAATTTAATATCTATGCAATAATGATTTGAAAAAATTATTTTTGTATGTTATAATCTGAATTTTCAGAATGATGTGGTCTTACATGTTCCATCCAATTATTTTGTATTTCATTATCAGATGAGTCAATAGTAAATGTAATTGCATCTCTGTGATGATTTTCTTGTGGATCGCCAGCCCTATGAATACAAGCAGATGGCCTTCCAAAGAAGGATGTTCCAGCAGGTCCAGTCATTTTATTCACATGTGTGGGATCTTCCATCATAGCAGAAGGTAAATTATAATCAGATCTGTTTCCAAATCCTTTTCCAATTAATTCTTTAGTTCTAGAAATAGATTGAACTGTAAATGGTCCATCATTTTCAGTCACATCAGAAATATAAACAAAATATTTTATTTGAGAAACTGGATCTAAATCAAAATGCCAAAAATTTGAAAACATTTCATGTTCTTTACGAATATTTTCAGGTACAAAATAATTTCTATGACATTGTATGTGAGAAATAGTAAAATTAGATTTATAATATTTTTTTAGAAAAGATAGAACGTTATCAGTAATTAACTTAGATACCTCAGGAAAAACTTTGTACGGTTGATTAATCATGCGCAAATATGTCTTATCATTAAATTGAGAAATTGGTTTAGAATATTTTTCATCCTCTATTAAATTTTGGAATTTATTTTGAATTTCTTTAATTAATGATACATCATAGCCATTATCAAATTTTGAAAAACCATCGATAACTGTATGATATAATTCAGGATTAGTATTTCTTACATCTTCATCAAGAGAAGTGAAAATTTTCTGCCTACCACGAATATTTTTCATAAATCCAGTCTTATTACCATAAAATGTTTTACTTAATTTAGAATCAATTTTATTAAAAAGAATTGTACTTTTTGAATGACGTTTCATAATTTTTATATTAAAATATTAGATTTAACGTTATCGATGTTATACTACATAATTATGATGAGAAAAATCATGACTAAATAAGTCATTTTGAAATTACAATCTTTTTTTATATGTAATAAATTACTAAAAACAATGAGTCAAGGTTGGTTAAGAGAAAGATGGTGGGAATTTAGAACTGGACATAGTACATATTTAATTTTCATGCTAACATTTGTAAATTTTGTTTTGATTTCATATAGATTATTAATTGAAAAAGTACCAGTTTTCCAACAAATAGTTCCAGAATTATGGATTTTTGCATTACTATTTCTAGGATTATACATTCCAACAGCAATTTTAATTGGTTATTGGCATAGACGAACACAACTTAAAGTAGAAAACACAATAACAATGCAACAAAATCCATTTTATGCAAAATTATTTCGTATGTTAATAGATGTCGAATTAGGAAATTTAACAAAAGAAGAAATTGAAAAATATAGATCATTTTTGATTGACATTGAGAAAAAAATGGATTATTAAAAAATGCAATTAGATAAAAATTGGATTAGAAGTAGATGGCTTGAAGAAAGATTTGGTCATGCATATTACTTGATGTTTGCATTAACTTTAGTGAATTTCATTTTAATTTCATATAGATATTTTATTGAACAAGATCCTAAGCTTCAAGAAATAATACCAAATTTATCAATATTTACAATATTTTTAGTAGTTTTTTATATTCCAATTTCAATTTTAATTGGGTATTGGCATAGAAAAACTCAATTAAGTACTGAAAATACAATTAAACGATTAGAAGACCCATTATTGGCTCATATTTGCAGAATTATTTTAGATACAAGAATTGGAAGATCATCAGAAAAAGAAATTGATGAGTTGAAAGAATTTTTAGCAAAAATTGATCATGATGAGAGAGAAGATAACCACAAATGAATTTTAGATTTTTTCTACACATAGATTAATTAAATTATAAGTAAAAAATCTAAAATTCATGAAAGGTATAATTCTACACGGCGGACATGGAACACGTTTACGTCCATTAACACATACAGGTCCAAAACAATTACTTCCAATTGCAAATAAACCCATGTCAGAATACTGTGTAGAAACTTTAGTTGGTGCAGGAATTAAAGAAATTGCGTTCATAATTGGCGGGATAGGATCAAAGAAAGTTAAAGAATATTATGGAAACGGTGAAAAATTTGGAGTAAAATTTACATACATTCAACAAGATTCTCCTAGAGGTATTGCACATGCAATTTCATTATGTGAAAATTTTATACATAATGAAAAATTTGTAGTGTTTTTAGGAGATAATATTATTCAACGTAAAATAAATGACTATGTTTTAGATTTTGAAAAATCTGATGCATCTGCTTCTCTTTTATTATGTGAAGTTAATAATCCATCACAATTTGGAATTGCAGAAATAGAAAATAACAAGATCATAAAAATTACAGAAAAACCTAAAAATCCTCCAACTAATCTTGCAGTTACAGGAATTTATTTTTTAACTCCATATATTTTTGAAGTAATAAAAAAATTAAAACCATCTTGGAGAAATGAATTGGAAATAGCTGATGCATTACAAATACTAGTTGAAGAAGGAGAAGAAATTATTTATGGAATGATAACAGATTTTTGGAAAGATACTGGTACACCTGATGACATAATTGAAGCTAATAGAATTATTTTAGAAAATATGCCCGAATCATTCCAAGGTGTAAAAGAAGAAAATGTTGTAATCAAAGGGAAAATAATAGTTGGTGAAGGTACAATTATTAAAAATGGAGTAAAAATTTTAGGACCGGCAATAATTGGAAAAAATTGTATCATTGAAGGTAATACGACAATTGGAGGAAATACAAGTATTGGTAAAAATGCTCATCTTGATGACTGTAACATATCAGATTCAATTATCATGTCGAATTGTACAATCAAAGGTAAATTAAATATTCAAAATAGTATAATTGCATCTAATTCAAAAATAACTAAAGAACAAAATGAAAACTTAAAAAAATTCCTGTTAGGTGAAGGAACACAAATATCATTGTAAATTAATCAATCTAACCCATAATTACACGCCTAAAACGTATTAATTCTTAGTTAAGAAGATAAATCAGTTAAAAGATACTGAATTGGAGGCAGAATAGATTTGAATCTACTGGGAATTGATTTTGAAGATTGGTATCATCCAGAATTAGTAAAACCTTTTGTATCTCAAAAAGACAGAAAACCTGCAATGTTCAAAGGTCTTGATAAGATTTTAGAACTTTTAAGAAAAAATGATTCACAAGCTACTTTTTTTACAGTTGGAGAACTTTTAGAATCAAATCCTGAAATACTTGATAAAATTATATCTGAAGGACATGAGATTGGTTTTCATACTATGAACCATACAAGATTGGATTCATTAAACTATGAATTAGAATTTGAAAAAGAATTAAAAGAATTTGAAAAACTTACTAATGGAAAATCAATTGGATTTAGAGCTCCTACTTTTTCATTGAATAAAAAAAGTTCTTGGATAATTGATGAATTGATCAAAAATAGATACAAATATGATAGTAGCATTATGCCTGCAAAAAGTAGTATGTATGGAATACCTAATGCACAAAAATCACCATATCGGATAACCAGTTCAAATATAGAAAAAGATGATCCAAATGGTACACTGGTAGAATTTCCTTTAATGGTAACTAAATTTTTGGGAAAAACAATACCTGCTGCTGGTGGTTTTTATCTAAGATTTTTACCGTTAAAAATAATAAAAAATGCAATTAGATCATATCAAAAAATCAATGTACCATCAACATTATACATACATTCATGGGAATTAACTCCAGAATATTTTCCTAAAATCAAATTACCGACAAAAAATCAATTTATTACATTTCATAAAATAGAAAAAACATTTTCAAAAATGAATGAATTGTTAGAAGAATTTGAATTTACATCATTTGAAACACATTATAAAAAAAATATGAATGAACTATTATCAAAAAAATTTAAAAAGTGTTAATATATCCAATTCCATCTAGAAAATTATTATAATTATGGAAAAATTAAAAAGTAATAACAAAGAGGAAAATATTCTAGTATGGTTAGATTTTGATGCTTATTCATACCTAAACTTTGGAATTGTTAATGCATTATCTAAACTAAATAATTTTAATTTCTTTGGAATCGTTACAACTAAACAGGATATTAGTTTTTTTGAAAAACAACAATTAATTCCCTTTAAAAAAATCATGTATTATCCTGATTGTTACATAAATAAATTATCATTTAATATAGAAAAATTAAAAGAATTTGAAAAAAAATATCAATTAAATATTTGGTCAGATATTTTTACAGAAAGAAGTTTTTATAAATATTGGACAGATTTTTATAAATTTTCACGAGAGGAGATACTATCAATTACTCAGAATTCACTTTTCTTTTTTATAGAAATTTTAGAAAAAATTAAACCGAGTTTAATTTTAATGCAACATCCTGGAGAAAATATTTCAAATTTATTGTTATACAAATTAGCAAAAAAAATGGGAATTAAAGTATTATTTCCAAATCCATTATACATTCACAATAAAATTTTAATATCTGATAACATAGAAAGTAATGAAATTTTAGATGAATATTATAAATTAATTAAAAATTTTAAAAATGATGAGCAAGTATTCGACAAAAATTATATTAAAAAAAATAATCTAACTGAGACTGTAAATATTCAATCTAGTTATAACTATGGAACTAGAAGTTTTTCACAAAAACTCTATTATTATATTAAGAGAATATCACAAAATCCAGAATCAATTTACAAAAATATGGGAAAAACAAAATACAATATGTTAAAATATAAAATTCAAATTTATTTTAAAGTAAAAAATAGAGCAAAATTCCTTAATGAAAATTCAATTAAAATAATTAATAATGAAAAATTTTTTTATTTTCCACTCCAAAGTGAACCAGAGTCAAAAATTTTAACATCATCACCGTTTTATAGCAATCAAATTACATTAATTGAGAATATAGCAAAATCTATTCCAATTAATTATGTACTATATGTCAAAGAGCATCCAATACAGAAAGTAAAATTATGGAGATCAATAGAAGATTATAAAAAAATTATATCAATTCCAAATGTTAAACTTGTTGATCCAAGTGTTGATGCTCAAAAATTAATTTCTAAAAGTTCAGGCATCATATCAATTTCAGGTGCAACTGGATTTGAAGCACTATTTTATGGAAAACCAGTCATAATTTTTGCAGATGAATATTATGAAGGATTATCTTCAGTAACTAAAGTAAAAACTTTTTCAGAATTACATGACAAAATTAAAAAAACATTTTCTGATTCAAAAATCAATAATAGAGAATTAAATGTATTAATGAAATCATTAGAAATTCATTCAATTTCAATTCCATATTTTTCAATAATTGATGATGGAATTATTTTATCATCAATTCAACGATATGGGGAAAATCCAATGTTAACAATAATAAATTTTAAAAAATTTTATGAATTTCATGAAAAATCATTTAAATTAATAGCTGAAGCAATTTATTCTAAAATTTAAATTATTAATTTAGATATTCATGATATAATTTTATAATTTTTTTAATTTCAATATCAGCATTATAATTTTGTTCTATTTCTTTTCGAAGAGATTTACCGATGTATTTTCTTTCATTTTCATTTTTCATTGATTCAATCAATTGAATTAATTTTGTTGATGAATTACCAATTAATAACAAATTTTGTTCAAAATCTACTGCACCAGACGATGTAGTAATTATTGGCATTTCACATGCTGCAGCTTCTAAAAACTTATTTTTTGAGCCTAAATATTTTGCATATGATGGATATGGTGAAAATAGTACACTGCAACTTCTTAAAACTTCATAATAATTATCTACTAAACCTAAAAATTCAGAATTTCTAAAATTTAATTCATTTCTAAAAAAATCATCAGTTTTACCAATAAATACAAATTTAATATTTGGTAAACCTTTTACTGTTTTTTTAATTAAATCAAGACCTTCATAATTTATTGTTCCAGGAAGAAAAGGTCCAACCACTGCAACTTTTAATTCAATACAACTAGTAGGAAGAAAATTATTTAAGAAAATTCCATTTCTAACAACAGTGCAATTTTGAAATTTTTTTACTTTTTCAAAAATATCTTCGCCTGAACAAATTAAATGAGTAGAATTTTTGAAAAGATTTATTTCAAATTTTTTATAATAAAAAGATTTTGTAATGTATGCATATTTTTTCCAAGAATAAACTGGAAATCCACGAGATAAATTTAATGATTGTATATGTTCTAATCCATGAATATCTACAAAATATTTCTGATCTTTAATCCATTTTCCACTAAACTGATGAGCATGAACTAAAGTGTCAGATATTTTATTCAATTTGTTTTCATTAAAATTATCAATAAGTTCTACATCATTAAAATTATTTTTCTTCAATGCTTCAAATTGCCATTTTGGTCGAATTGTACTACCATTAGGCGTATTCATATTATGTTGTGTAATAATTGAAATTTTTTTCATATCAATATGGATATTTGATACAAGTTATATTTTTTAGAAAATTTAAATTTTTAGACATAATACAAGTTATATTTGATCGATTAAAGTTGTTATGATTTTAATAATTTAATGTACAAATTTAGGTAAAGTTTTCCAACATTCTTCCAATCATATTTTTGTACATTAGCATAAGCAGAATCAATTAATCTATTTTTAAGTTCATAATTAACAAATAATTTCTTTATTTCTTCTAATAATTTTTGAGAAGTAGGTTCAATTAAAATTCCAGTTTTATTATTTTCAATTATTTCTTTATTTCCACCAACATTTGTAGTAATTACAGGAACTTTACATGCCATTGCTTCTAAAATTGTAGAGCTTATACCTTCAATTAATGATGGTTGGATAAGAATATCAGAACCACGAATTAATGAAATGGTTTCATTTTTTGGTAAATAGCCCAAATAATCAACATTAGGTTTTTTGATATTTTTAATTAAATTTTCTTTTGGACCAGAACCCAAAATAATTAAATGAATGTCAGAAGGAAGAATTTGGATTAAATCAAGTAAAACATCAATTCCTTTTTCTGAAGATAATCTTCCTGCAAAAATAATTTGCTTTTTATATCTTCGATCAGATTTTGTGGATAAAGAATCTATATTAATTGAATTAGGAATATGGTAGACATTTAATCCTAATTTCTTATAATAATCAAATGCATCTTTTGAAACAACAGTAATTGCATTTGCCCATTCCAATGCTTCCTTTTCAAAATTAGCAGCAATTTTTGAAGTAGTTTTATTATGTAAATTTTCTACTTGTTGTGAGTATATTCCATGTATTGTTAATATTTTTTTTCCAGATGCATTTTTCATTGCTTTAGCTGACGGAATATTATGAGCATGAACAATATCATTATTTTTTTTAAATTTTGCTTTTAAAGAAGAGGAAATCATGAAGCTAGGGTTTTTCAATCCCTTAATTGGAATGGTAAAAGTATTTTCTGATGAAATAATTTCAACATTATTACCTTCATTTTTTAGAAAATTTTTTAATCCTTGTACATGTTGTGCAATACCACCTATTCCAGACTGTGTAGGGGATATTAGAAGAATTTTCACAAAACAAAATTAATTGTAGAACTTAAAAGGTATTGGATTAAAAGTTTAGCAGTAATTTTATTTTTTAGGCATAAATATCATTTAATTATTCATGTAACAAAAATTAAATTTATAAAAATTCTTTTTGTACAAATTAACTAAATTATGGGTAATTAGATGAAACATAATTTGGATTAATTTCATAAACTAAAATAATTCCAATCTGTCCATTTTCTTCATTACTAAAACTAGGTGATGAATGTACCAATTTTAGTGGTCCATCATCAGAGTCATATTTTATATCTTCAACATACAGAGGGATAAATCCAGGTCTAAATTCAGTCCATGATTGTTGATTTATTTGATCATAATATGCAATTGGTGTAAATGGAATCATTTGACCTAACAAGGTATTATTAAGGAAATTATTATTTACAGTGTACGAATCAGAGTACAGATAGTTTTGAACTGGTAATTCTGCTATACGAATAAACCATTGTGATTTAGTTTCATCTCCACCTGAACCAAATACATACAGACGTTCACCTGAATTTGAATAATTTTCTAATCTTTCAGCTGAAACAAATATGACAACATAATCAGCACCCCATTCTTTCAACATATTCCATCCTTCATCAGGAGAACTAAGAAAGATGGTTGCCATATGTTTAATTCTTGAATCAATTAATGTGGCATTATCAATGAATGTTATTCTATCGGAAATTGTCGTGATCCAATATCCGTAATCCCACCAAGAAGCAATAATTGCATCTTGAGGAGTATTATTTTTTATCCATTCAAGAGTTTCTAACCAATCAGTACTGATAGGATTATTTGTTCCTCCAGTTAGAATAGTTGGAGGTATATCAAGAACGCTAATCCAATTACCACTAGTAGAATCAGGATATACCAGAGGAACAGAAAATAAAACAAAAATAATTACAATATATGTAATTTTAAATATGTAATTTTTTACACCAAAAAAATTAATCTTAAAAATTTCTTTACTCAAAATAGATAATCCAATTGATGCAAAAATAATCAATGATAAAGATGCAAATAACTCCAATCTTACAAATGCAGAACTGATATAGACGCCAGTAATTCCCAAAATTAGAACGAATGCAGTCATGTCTTTTTTTATGAAAATTTCACTTTGAGTAATTTTTTTACTTAAAATTATCCAAATTCCAATTCCTGCAAAAATCATATAAATTGAATTAAAAATAAAAGATGATGAAAGATCAGTAGTTGCATGTTCTGAAACTGAATCAGTTAATGGATCCATTGTAAACATAAATGGATTAATTGCGTTTAGATAACGATAACTAGGTAATTTAATAAAATTAGAATCCTCATTTATTATTATTATAAAAGAACCAATCAGTATAATGGCTAATAATAAAAATAATCCATTTCTTGTTTTATTTTTTTCTTTACTTAATTTTTGAATAAATATGCAAGTTATTAGAAAAATAGTAGGTACAATTAAAGAAAATCCACCTAAACCAAATACAAAACTCAATCCAGGTCTTTCAAAAATACTTGCAGTAATTAGAAATGTTATGACAAATAAGGGAACACTCCAAACTAAAAATTTATGATCTTTTCGAATAAATGGTAATACAAGAATAAATATTCCAATTGGGATTATAAAGAATTGATTTCCTCCCCATGAAGCCATTCCAAAAGTCATCACTATACCTCCAGAAATAATTTTTAAAATTGAAATTTTTTTATTTTCAGACTTTATTCCACTCAGAAACAAATACAATCCAAGTAAACCGTAAAAAATTCCTAAAGGTTCAGATTTGAACCAACCTGCCATTGCTCTTACAGCAATTGGAAGAGATATTGCAATTAGTAAAGATGAAATTAATCCAGCAGTAGTACCTCCAAATAATCTAACTAATGCAAAAATTACAAACACAGATAGTGAAGCAATAGCTAATGGAAAAAATATAGTAAAGTCATATAGACTTGAATTTCCACCAAATATTTCATAACTTATAGCTGCTGTTATGTGAAGCATAGTTTGAGAAGTTGCAGAAACATTTCTTCCTGTAGGATACCAACTTTTGTCATCATGCCATTCAAAATATTGAGAAAATCCATTTTCTACAAGATATTCAGTTGCACGAAAATTGAAAAAGGGATCAAATTCATTTAATTCATTTGCATAGTCAAGCGGTTGAGATTTTATTGTGTAAGATATTGAAAAGGATAACAAAAGAATCCCAATTACAGCAAAATGATGTAATTTAAAATTAAAAGAACCAATTTGAAATAATTTAGTATTATTTACCAATGAATGAAAAACCGGTTAAACTGTTATTACTCTTTTGAATTAAGTTATACTACATTGTTGCTTGAGATGCATCATGGAACATCTGACTTTTTGCACAACCAGCAGCAAGTTCATCGCCTGCACCACGTCTCATGAGACCTCTGTATAGACCATCTTCAAGTTTTACACCTTCACGCTCTTCCCATTCTTCTACAGTTATAGAATATTTCTTTTGAATTCTATCTCTATACCATTCTGGAATTACATTAAATGCACAGAATGGGACTATTCTAAGGTCTGGAGTTACATAGTGAATATCACATCTTTGTAATCTTTCTAAATCTTCATTGTATTTGTCTTGGAAGTGCATCATACCAAGGAACAACCCTTTGACGTGCCATGAACCAACGGAGTCAAATGATCTCTTCATGAGAATATTACCAAACATTTTTGCTAAATCTAATCCTGCTGGTTGTTTCTTAGTATCAACAAAGCCTTTGAGTTTTCTTACAACTTCAAGCATCGTAAAGTATTTGTTTTTACCAGAACGAATTTCTTCTGATTTATCTTCAAAGAGTTCTAACATTCCTTGAATATCACAGAATTTTGTTAATGGAACGAATTTCTTTGTATCTGCATCTTCAAAGATGTATGTTCCTGCACCACAAGCAAAGTGAATAGATAATTCGTATTTTGGTTTACTTGAGAATGCTTCAATTACATTAGTTAACGGCATACAACTTGGAACTGGGAACCAATCATCAACAGTTACTTGACCATCTGTTTGTTCTTCAATTCTTTGAACACAATCAGGAACTGTAATTCTGTATTTTTCACGTTCTGATTTACCCATTCTTCCAGTTAATGATACGGGTTGGAAGTTAACAGCGTGAACTACATCCATGTTCTTTTGTGCATATCTAATAATTCCACCTAACTCATGGTCATTAATTGATTTAATTACAGTTGGAACAAATACTACAGTAGTTCCTGTTTTTCTACAACTATCAAGAGCATATGGAATTTCCCAGTGATTTTTAGGATTTGTTCTTGCAGTTACACCATCAAA
>Ga0233439_10002266_pt1 | contig 22106 bp, 20 predicted proteins | sample SI_123_September_6_FD_182713 | JGI IMG/M metagenome (GOLD analysis project Ga0233439, IMG submission 182713) | Seawater microbial communities from Saanich Inlet, British Columbia, Canada - SI_123_September2016_100_MG | ecosystem: Environmental > Aquatic > Marine > Inlet | place: Canada: British... | reverse complement strand
AAATGCAGAGCCCTACCTTCTGACCGCAGATGAGGCCATTCAAGATGCCCCCGGTGCGGACACCATTCGCCTTAAAAACCCCAAAGGGGACATCACAACCCACAAAGGGATCTGGGTCGCACTGACGGCCCCCCAGGGCAAATACAGCCAAAGTCGGGAAATTCTTGATCTTTCGGGTGGCGTCACGCTGTTCCATGATTCCGGCATGGAATTCACCAGTGCTACCGCCCAGGTTAATCTCAAAGCAGGCACCGCAGAAGGGTTCGACCCAGTCGCTGGTCAAGGGCCATCCATTGATATCAGCGGCGAAGGATTTAAGGTTTTAGATCAAGGCATGCGCATCATTTTCACAGGCAAATCAAAGGCCATGCTATATCCTAAAGACAAACGCCAGCGACAGATGCCTGACCGACTGGCCCCGGCCCACACGTCTGGCCCAAAAGGAAACAAGTGACATGAACACCCGGTCTTTATTTTCTTCGATCGCCCTTGCAGTCACCTTTGCCGCCGGTCTGGCACACCCCGATTTGGCCGCTGCCCAAGGACTGGGCTTAGGGGCCAAAAGCGGCAAACCCATCGAGGTTTTTGCCGACAAGGGGATTGAGTGGCTTAAGGCTGATCGGCGCTATATTGCCCGAGGCAATGCCAAGGCCATCCAGGGAACAACCACGGTCTATGGGGACACCCTGATCGCCTATTACAGCGAAACCAAGGGCAAGGATTCAGAAATTTACCGGATTGATGCCATCGGCAACGTCAAAATCACCTCGCCAACCGAAACTGCCTATGGCGAAACCGGGGTCTACGACATCATCAACGGCGTGCTTGTTCTGAAGGGAAATAATCTCAAGCTGCTCACCCGTGAAGACATCATCACGGCCAGAGACAGTCTTGAATATTATGAAACCAAAAACCTTGCCATCGCCCGGGGCCAAGCAAAAGCCCGGCCCACAAAAAAATTAAATGCCGCCGACAATCGCTTGGTCAAGGCCGATGTCTTGACGGCATTGTTCACGAATGCCCCAAAGAAAACCGCAAAAAAATTGCCCAGGAAAAAGACATCTAAACAAGACCCCAACACCGGAACAATCAGACGCATAGATGCCTATGGCAATGTTGTCATCATCCGGCCTGGCGAAATTGCATTGGGCGACCGTGGAACGTATTTCCCACAAACCGGGATCGCCAATTTGTGGGGGAAGGTCAAAATTACCCGAGGTGACAGCCAAATGAATGGGGATCGGGCCATCGTTAATATGAAAACCGGAATCAGCCACATCATTTCCGATAACAAATCCAAGGGCACACCCCCGGTCAGGATGCTGCTGGCCCCAAAGAAAAACGCTGACCCAAAAGAAAAACAAAGCAAAAGTCGTGCCAAATAAGAAAAATTCACCAAAAATCAATAAATAAGTCCATACTTACAGTCCTAAGATGGAAAAAACGCCAAATCATACCGCGCCCAACGCGAATGGGACGCCCAAATCCGGGGCAAAATCCGGGGCAAATTCAGACCAATCTGCCGGTCCGGCCGATGGTCCGGAGTTGGTCGCCGTGAATTCCGGGTTAGAAGCGATTAACCTTGGGAAACGCTTCAAAAAACGCCCCGTGCTGCGCGAAATCAGCCTTTCCGTGCAACGCGGTGAAGTTGTCGGACTGTTGGGTCCAAATGGTGCCGGCAAAACCACCTGTTTTTATATCATGTGCGGATTGATCACCCCCGATTACGGTGGGGTGCGCCTTGATGGTGAAGATGTCACCAACCTGCCCATGTATCGACGTGCCCGGCTTGGCATTGGCTACCTTCCCCAGGAAGCATCCATTTTCAGGGGGCTGAACGTCGCCGATAACATCCGCGCTGTCTTGGAGGTGGTTGAACCGGTCCGGGAAAAACGCGAATCCCAACTGGAAGACCTGTTGGCTGAGTTTTCAATCTCTCATTTGCAACGCACCCCGGCGCTTGCACTTTCAGGCGGTGAACGCCGCCGCGTTGAAATTGCCCGGGCGCTTGCGGCGTCTCCACAATTTATGCTGCTGGACGAACCCCTGGCCGGGATTGATCCGGTGGCGCTCGGCGATATTCGTGATCTTGTCCTGCACCTGAAAGATCGCGGCATCGGCGTCCTGATCACCGATCACAATGTTCGCGAAACCCTTGATATTGTTGACCGCGCCTACATCATCCATGACGGCTTGGTCCTCATGGAAGGAACCCCGGATGAAATTCTGGCCCATGAAGATGTTCGCAGGGTCTATCTGGGGGAACGGTTTAGTCTGTAGGTGTAAGTGATGGCGTTATCCCCAAAATTGGCGCTTCGCCAAACCACGTCTCTGGTCATGACACCTCAGTTGCAACAGGCGATCAAGCTGCTGCAACTTTCCAATCAGGACTTGTCTGAATTCGTCGAAACCGAAATTGCAGAAAACCCGCTTCTAGAACGTGAAACCGGCGACGGTGGATTAGAGCAAAATGAAGCGGGATCAGAATCCCAAGACACCCCGGAATCATTTGACCCACCCAGTGACGCACCTAGTGGTGACACCCCCGGTGATGGTAACGATGTCCCCACAGATATCACAGACGCCCCCGGTGACGACATTGATGGGCCGCTTTCGCCTGATACGAGCACTTTGGCGACGGCTGAAAACCCACCTGATGCAAGCGATGCCCCCCTTGATACGGATTTCGAAAATGTCTGGACCAACGATGACCGAACAGACATCAACGATTCCCCCCCGCCACAATTTGAAGACTGGGGCGGCGGCGGCGGCAGTTTCGAGGGCGAGGGCTACAATCTGGAAGAAATCATTTCAGAAGAATCCAGCCTGCGAGACCATCTGAACAGTCAGGTCAATGTGGCCATCAATGGCCCAGGCGAGCGCCTGATTGCCTTCGCCCTGATCGATGCCCTGGACGAGACGGGCTATCTGGAGCTGGAAATATCTGACATTGCAGAACGGCTTGGCACCGACATTGAACAGGTCGAAGCCGTCCTGGAAACAACCCAGACCTTTGATCCCGCCGGAATTTTTGCCCGGAACCTTGGCGAATGTCTGGCACTGCAGCTGCGCGAACGCGATCGCCTTGATCCTGCAATGGTGGCCTTCACAGAGAATCTTGAACTTCTGGCGCGCCGCGATATGGCTGCGCTGAAACGGATTTGCGGCGTTGACGAAGAAGACCTGATGGACATGGTTGCTGAAATTCGTACCCTTGATCCCAAACCAGGGCTTTCCCATAACACTGAAGTTGCACAAACCGTCATCCCCGATGTTCTGGTTCGGGCCAAGCCCCCCAGCACCCATGATCCTGATGGCGGCTGGCATATTGAACTGAATGCCGAAACCCTCCCCCGGGTGCTGGTCAACCAGTCCTACGTTGCCGAGGTCAAAAAAGTTGTGCGCGCGAAGAAAGACCGTGAATACTTGAGCGAACGATTGGCATCGGCCAATTGGCTGATCAAAGCCCTGCACCAACGGGCAACAACCATCCTCAAGGTATCAACGGAAATCGTTCGAACCCAGGATGCCTTCCTTAACAAGGGTGTCAAATATCTCCGTCCCCTTACCCTTCGTGAAATTGCCGATGCCATCGAAATGCATGAAAGTACGGTAAGCCGGGTGACAACGAATAAATTCATTTCAACGCCCAGGGGCGTTTTCGAATTGAAATATTTTTTCACCGCAGCAATCATGTCCACCAAAGGCGGGGACGCCCATTCGGCCGAAGCGGTGCGCTACCGTATCAAGGAACTGATTGGCGGTGAAAAACCGAAATCAATTCTTTCCGATGACAAAATTGTTAACATCCTTTCTGCCGAAGGCGTGGACATTGCGCGGCGAACCGTCGCCAAATATCGCGAGACCCTACATATCCCATCATCGGTTCAGCGACGCCGCGAAAAATCCCTAACCATCTGAAATTACACAATAAATATAGGGCCCTTGACTCCCGCAGGTGCGGAAACTAATTTGCGCCGAACTCAGCTTGCAACCAGCGGGTTATAAACCTCTAAACAGACAAACACGCTGACCGGCAGCCGTCACACGAGACCTGCTCAAGCAAAATACAGCAACAAGGATGCAACAGTGGATATTGCAGACCTGATTACAGCCCAAGCCGTGATCCCCAATCTTAAAGTAACCAGCAAGAAGCAGGCCCTTCAGGAACTCTCTCGCATCGCTGCAGAGATCACGGGCATGGGTGAAAAAAGAATCTTTGAGATTCTGATTGAACGCGAACGCCTTGGGACCACGGGTGTTGGTTCTGGTGTCGCCATTCCCCACGGCAAGCTGGCTGATCTGCCTCAATTGTATGGCGTGTTCGCCCGCCTGGATCAAAGTGTGGATTACGACTCGGTTGATGAACAACCCGTCGACCTGATTTTTCTTCTTTTGGCCCCGGAATCTGCAGGCGCTGATCATCTGAAGGCTTTGGCCCGGGTTTCCCGACAGCTCCGCGATCGCGCCACATGCGATAAACTGCGCGGCTCTGAATCGACCGATGCCCTTTATCTGCTGTTAACAGAGCCCGTAGCCAGCAACGCGGCTTAATCCGTAAGCCCAAATCCAAGTTTATTTTTTTAAGATTTTAGAAGATCATGCCCACAAGCAGGCATTCATGTCGGTCTTAATTGACGCAAACGGCTTCCATGTCATGGTCGCGTATGGTCGAAAATGCCACATCCCGATCGCCCAAAATGGCTATTTCGGTGCCATCTGCGGCATGGACTGAAAATGCAGACACGCCCTGGATCGTGACGGATTTCACATAAGCCACATTTTGCAGCCCTAAAATCGCAAGGTCCTGATCAGACATCAGTCTGGAATTATCGAGGATCGCCATGGTCATTGCCTAAAGTCCGATCTTATTTTCACTGATTTTCTATACCCCCAAGCCTAATTGGGCTTCGCTAAGAAACCCTTTAGATGACACAAAAAAACGACCCCGGACAAAATAAAATATTGTTTATTTTCAATTGATTATGGATTTTCAACAAACAAATTCACCCAAAAGATGAATAAAATTGACCCACGGGTTCCGTCACTGAAATGGTGGGTGCATCTGCGGGAAGAATGGCTCTGAAAACGCCCTGCAAAACAACAAAGGCCCGGCTTTTGCCGGGCCTTTCCTGATATGGTGGAGCCGAGGGGAATCGAACCCCTGACCTCGTGAATGCCATTCACGCGCTCTCCCAACTGAGCTACGGCCCCGAATTTCGGGCTCCGCACAAGCATAACGCTTGCGGAAGTGCCCCATAAACCTTCTGCAGATTTATGGCGGATGGGAAAATAGGATTACGTTGGTGATTTAGGCAAGTAAAAAATCTTGGGGGCCAATGCTGGCAACAGCGCCAATCTTATTAATCATCGGTGCTGGCACCCTTTTTCTCAACCACTTCAGCAACATCATCTTCGTCGTCTCCAAAATCAGATGTGTCGCCAATGATGTCCCCATCATCATCATCATCTTCTTCTTCATCGTCGTCGTCACTGATGCCAATATCGCCAAGCGCTTCATCGATTTTTTTATCCGGATTTTCGTCCTGATCCGAATCCTCATCATCCCCGCCTTGTGCCTTTGGCGGGGCTTCCACAACTGCCACCACCTCTGCTTCGGCTTTTGCGCGCCTGGGCTTTGGCTTTACAGGAACAAACACAGCCTCACATTTGGGACAGATTATTTCTTCCCGACACATGTCATAAAATTTTGCGTCACATTCCTGGCAAGTACGCTTGACGCCCCACTCTGGTTTTGCCACGAGTTCCTCCAACTTTTAAAATCCCCTCCGGAGATACCCGGAGCGTCAACCAATTAACCATCAACCGAGGGTGTTATAAAAAATATCTCTTAAGCCAATTGCCATGATCCCTCTCGCCTGTCAAAACTAATTTAATCATTCCCTCAATCATTTTGATTGCACCAAAACCTCCCAACCAAGACAGGGCGGTTGGGTTATGCTAAAGCAGGCACAGCCTTGGCCGTAAGAATCCAGTATTTACAGGGGCCTGATGCCTAAAGCACGACCAAAGATGCATTCATAAAATAACCTTTTGAACACAACAAAGCCACAAGAGCCAAAAATGACGCAGACCAGTGCCCAGCCCCTGACCTCCTCACCCGTCTCTGCCCTTAAAGGCGATATCGGTGTTCCTGGTGATAAATCCATTTCGCACCGTGCATTGATGATCGGTGCCATCAGTGTTGGCCATACCCGCATCACCGGACTTTTAGAAGGGGGCGACGTCATGGCAACGGCATCCGTCCTTCGGGCCCTTGGGGTTAAGGTCGTGCGTGAAAATGCAGCAATTTATACCGTTGATGGTGTCGGCCTTGGGGGCTTGGCTGATCCATCAACCACTCTCGACTTTGGCAATTCCGGAACTGGTGCCCGACTTCTCATGGGCATCCTTGGGACCCACCCCATCACTGCCCAGATCACCGGCGACCATTCTCTGGTGGAACGGCCGATGTCGCGAATCATAGAACCGCTTTCCCAAATGGGTGCAGAATTTACAGCACGCAGTGGCGGGCGTCTGCCGCTCACGTTACAAGGCTCGCGCATGCCGGTGCCAATCACCTACAGGCTTCCTGTTCCCTCAGCGCAGGTTAAGTCTGCCATCCTCCTTGCCGGTCTAAACACGCCGGGGCGAACGACCGTGATTGAACCTGAGGCCACCAGGGACCACACCGAATTGATGCTGTCCTATTTTGGCGCAAAATGTGACGCCAAAACAGATGCCCATGGCGCAAAACACATCACCATTGATGGCCAGCCGGAACTGACCGCCAAGCCTGTTTCTGTCCCCGGCGATCCATCATCGGCTGCCTTTATTGCCGTCGCCGCCCTGATTTGTCCGGGTTCTGATGTTTTGATTCGCAATGTTGGCATTAATCCTTTGCGCATCGGGCTGTACCAGAGCCTCATGGAAATGGGCGCAGACATCGAATTTCAAAACACCCGCGAAAGTGCCGGCGAGCCGGTCTGTGACATTGCCGTTCGGGCGTCCTCCCTCAAGGGGATCGAAATTCCGGCCGACCGCGCACCTTCCATGATCGATGAATATCCCATCATGGCGGTCGCTGCAGCCTTTGCCGAAGGACCAACAATCATGCAAGGCATCGGGGAATTACGGGTTAAGGAAAGCGACCGGATCGCAGCCATCATCGCTGGCCTGAATGCCATCGGCATTGACCCGGTTGAGGGCGATGACAGTTTGACCATTCCGGGATCCGGCAACCCGCCCAAGGGGGGCGGCGCCGTCACCAGCCATTTTGATCACCGCATCGCCATGTCATTTCTGGTGGCCGGCATGGCGTGTGAAACGCCCGTCACCGTGGATGATGGCCGCGCCATCACCACCAGTTTCCCAGACTTTGATCGATTAATGAATGGGCTGGGTGCCAATATCCAACCGCTCACCCCCCCATCATGAGCCGCCTGAAATGATCATCATCGCCATAGACGGCCCTGCCGCCGGGGGCAAAGGCACTCTGTCAGCACGGATCGCCACCCATTTAGGGTATGGCCGTCTGGATTCTGGAAAATTGTATCGAGCAACGGCCGCCTATCTGATGGAAAATGGCCAAAACCCTGACGATGTTGAAGCGGCAACCCATGGGGCAAGACAGATTTCGGCCAAAGACCTTGAAAACCCGGCGCTGGTTGAAGACCCGGTCGCTTTGGTCGCCGCCAAAATTGCCGCATATGGCCCGGTTCGGGCCGAATTGCTGAAATTTCAACAAGATTTTGCCAAAAACCCCGAAATATCCGGGTCCCCTGCCCCAGGGGCGGTCATTGATGGCCGCGATATCGGCACCGTTGTCTGCCCAGAGGCCGATGTTAAATTATTTGTCACCGCAGATCTGGAGGTCCGTGCAGCGCGGCGGCTTAAAGAGTTGCGGGATAGGGGTGAGGGCAGTATAAAGGCCGACGTTTTGCAGGATATGCGTGTGCGTGATGCGCGCGACATGGAGCGATCCGAATCACCGTTGAGACAGGCGGCGGATGCTCACTTGCTGGACACTACGGGACTGAACGCGGATCAGGCCTTCGAAGCCGCCCTTAAGATCATCACATCGATCATTGGGGTTGGCGGCAGAAAGTCAGACGCGTAAAGCCCTTGCGGACACAATCAAGAACCGCGATTTGCGTACCCTCCCTTGCGGGAGGTTCCTTGCTTTGCAGGGAAACAGGCCGCCCCCTCCAAATTGGGAAGCGCCATTGGGGCGCGGGGCCGCCGCGAAAAGGAAAAAAGGTAGAGAACATATGTCAGATCAAAGCGCCGGACAGGCAGAAGCCTATTCGACTGGCGAAAACTTTTCAGAATTATTGGAAGAATCCCTCATCAATGGTGGCCCCGCCGAAGGCAATGTCCTTAAGGGCAACGTCATCGCCGTGGAAAACGACATGGCAATTATCGATGTCGGCCTTAAATCTGCAGGCAGGGTTCCGCTTAAGGAATTTGCAGCGCCCGGTCAAAAGTCCGAGCTCAAGCCCGGAGATGAAGTAGAAGTCCTTCTGGAACGATACGAAGACCGCAACGGAGAAGCCGTTCTCAGCCGGGAAAAAGCCCGTCGCGAAGAATCGTGGATCTTGCTGGAAAAAGCACATCTGGATAGCGAACGGGTTCAGGGAACCATCTTTGGCCGGGTCAAAGGCGGATTTACCGTCGACCTTTCTGGTGCCATCGCCTTCCTGCCTGGCTCCCAAGTTGATATCCGGCCCATCCGCGATATCAGCCACCTTATGGGCACCCCCCAGGAATTTCAGATTCTCAAGATGGATCGTTCACGCGGCAACATTGTCGTGTCGCGACGTGCCGTGTTGGAAGAATCCCGCGCCGAAGCCCGCACAGAACTGATTGCCAACCTCAAGGAAGGCCAGGTTCTCGAAGGCATGGTCAAGAACATCACCGATTACGGTGCGTTCATTGATCTGGGCGGTGTTGATGGCTTGCTTCACATCACCGATATTTCATGGCGTCGTGTCAATCACCCGTCTGAAGTTCTGACTGTTGGCGATACCATCAAGGTTCAGATTATCCGTTTCAATCCTGAAAACCAGCGCATCAGCCTCGGCATGAAGCAACTGGAAACTGATCCATGGGAAGGCATCGAGCAGAAATATCCCGTGGGCACCAAGTTTACAGGCCGGATCACCAACATTACCGATTACGGCGCCTTCGTCGAACTGGAACCAGGCGTCGAAGCGCTTATCCATGTTTCGGAAATGAGCTGGACCAAGAAAAATGTCCATCCGGGCAAGATCGTCTCCACCTCTCAGGAAGTGGAAGTTATGGTTTTGGATGTCGACCCGCAAAAGCGTCGCATCTCTCTCGGTCTCAAGCAATGTTCAGAAAATCCATGGCAGGACTTTTCCGAACAGTTCAAGCCTGGCCTTGAACTTGAGGGTGAAATTAAAAATATCACCGAATTTGGCCTGTTCGTTGGCCTGCCCGGTGATATTGACGGCATGATCCATTTGTCTGACGTTGACTGGAACCGCTCTGGCGAAGAAGTGCTCGCCGATTTCAACAAGGGCGATATCATTAAGGTCAAGGTTCTGGATATTGACATCGAAAAGGAACGGATCAGTCTTGGCATCAAGCAGCTGACCGAAGATCCCTTTGAAGGCCGTGCCGATGAACTGAAAAAAGGCGCTGTCGTCACGTGTACGGTCAAGGCCGTCACTGACAATGGTCTGGAAGTTGATGTGGATGGTACCCAGGGCTTTATTCGCCGAGGCGATTTGGCAAGGGACCGTTCCGAACAACGCCCTGATCGTTTTGCCGTTGGTGAAAAAGTCGATGCGCAGATTTCCAATGTTGATCGCTCAACGCGGAAACTGACCCTATCCATCAAAGTTCGTGAAGTCAGGGAAGAAAAAGAAGCCATGGCCCAGTTCGGATCTTCAGATTCCGGTGCCAGCCTTGGCGACATCCTTGGTGCCGCAATCAGCAAAGCGAACGAAGCCCGCGGCGACGCAGGGGATGATGAAACTGCAGATGACGTTGTGGAAGAAGCTGTCGAAGAAGTTGTCGAAGCTGAACCCGCAAAAGCAGATGCAGAAGCAGAAGCAGATAAGCCCGGGAAAGAAGACTAATTCCCTGAGCGGAGTCACCTTATGAAAGAGGACGATTAAAAACCCATGTCCTTCGATTCCGATATCGCGATTGATCGCAGGCGGACCAGGCGTCACCTTAAATGGTGGCGTCTGGTTTCCGTTATCGCCATCACCGCACTTTTAATTGTCGCTTTTGCTGAAAACAGCAACGTGTTTACCCGCAGCCATATTGCCCGAATTTCCGTTTCCGGGATCATTGTCGAAAGCCAGTTCCGGGCACGGACGTTGCGCCGGATCGCGGCCAATAAAAAAATTAAAGCATTGATTGTCCATATCAACAGTCCCGGCGGGACTGTGGTTGGCGGGGAATCGCTGTATCTAGATCTGCGTGCAGTGGCCGCCAAAAAACCTGTGATCGCCGTCATGGGGACCCTTGCCGCATCGGGGGGCTACATGGCAGCCCTTGGGGCCGATCATATCCTTGCCCGTGAAGGAACCGTCACCGGCTCTATCGGCGTGATCTTGCAAAGCACCGACGTCACGGGGCTGCTTGGCAAACTGGGCATCAAGGCAGAAGCCATCAAATCTGCCCCCCTTAAAGCTGTCCCATCCCCGTTTGAGCCTCTGACCCAAAAAGGCCGTATTGCCGCGCGCACCGTCGTGATGGACATGTATGGTCAATTTGTGGGCATGGTGGCAAAAAGGCGCGACATGAGCCTGGTAAAGGCCCGAAAACTTGCTGATGGGCGTATTTTCACTGGTCGCCAAGCCTTAAAACTGGGCCTGATCGATGGCATTGGGGGTGAAACCCAAGCCCGGATTTGGCTGACAAAATCCCGTGATTTGGCCGCGAAACTTCCACTTAAAGATGTTAGAACGACGCGAGAAAGTGATGGGCCCTTCGATTTCTTCCGGCAAATGATGGGAAAAACATTGTTTTCTGAAAGACTTACACTTGACGGGCTGATTTCACTTTGGCAACCTGAGTGATATACATTCTATTAAATCACGAATTTCTGAAAATTTTGGCCAAAGGCCATAAGGCAGAGAGAATGCCATGACCAAATCTGAACTTATCCTGCGTCTCGCTGAGAAAAATCCGCACCTCTACCACAGAGATGTGGAACGTATTGTCACGGCTATTTTTGATGAAATCAGCACGGCCCTTTCGCGTGGCGATCGGGTGGAGCTTCGTGGCTTCGGGGCATTTTCGGTCAAAAATCGTGATGCCCGTACCGGTCGCAACCCCAGGACGGGTGAATCGGTTCAGGTCGCAGAAAAGCATGTTCCGTTCTTTAAAACCGGAAAGCTTCTTCGCGAGCGCCTGAACGCGCGCTAACGCCTGACCTGACAGTTTCGCGCTCTGGCAACCTGCTATTCATCTCTTGGACAATCAAGGTGAGGATTAAACCGTGCGCCTCTTGTTCTGGCTTCTTGCCATTCCCTGCCTTGCCCTTGGGGGGGCTTTTGCCGCCGTTAACGTGGCACCCCTGACCTTGCGCATATGGCCGCTGCCCTTTGAGGTGACGGTGCCTATCTATGGCGCTGTTCTTGGTGCTTTTTTCTCAGGATGCGCCATTACGGCACTTTATTACTGGATTTCCGGGGTTCCGGGGTGGTTTGCCCGCAGGCGCGGCCAAAAACGCGAGCGTGAACTGGAAGCAGAAACCCAACGGTTACAAACCCGTTTGAGCGAAATTGAACAAACGGGCCATGGCCACCCGGTGGGCATGGGCAATGAATTTAGCCCCACACCCCAACCAGGCCGCATCCGTCGTCTGCTTGCGTCAGGGAACGAATAACCCACAAATAGCCCACCAATATTCTAAATGTCGGGTTTTGGTTGTCTTAACCCCGTATAAGGCTATAAATCGGCCCCAATTTTACTGATTTGATTCCAGGCTTGAGCCATGACCCAAAACCCATCCCATACCGTGCGCCCCGGTTCCATCAGGGACCGTATCTTCTGTGCCATTGATACCCCGGATATCGATCGCGCGCGCGCGATGGCAAAATCGCTCTCTGGTGCCATCGGGGGCATCAAACTGGGGCTGGAATTTTTCACAGCCAACGGCCCCGATGGCGTGCGCCGGGTGATGGATGAAGCGCCAGATGCCGCGCTGTTTCTGGACCTGAAATTTCATGACATTCCCAACACCGTGGCCGCTGCCATGCGATCCGCCGCAGTGCTTGGGCCAGCGATTATCAATGTCCATGGCTTTGGTGGCCGGGCCATGCTGGAAGCCGCATACAAGGGTGCCGAAGAAGGTGCTGCCGATGCCGGCCACCCACGACCAAAGGTGATTGCCGTCACCGTCCTGACATCGCTGGACCAAACCGACCTTGAAGCCATGAACATTGCAGGCACGGTCGAAGATCAGGTGGAGGCTCTGGCACGAACCATTGCTGCGTGCGGATTGGACGGCGTGGTGTGTTCGGCACTGGAAATTGCCAGTTTACGTGCAGCCCTTGGGCCTGATTTTATTCTGGTCACCCCGGGCATCCGCCCAAAAGGCGCAGATATAGGGGATCAAAAACGCATCATGACACCGACAGACGCCATCAAAGCCGGTTCTGATTATCTGGTGATTGGCCGCCCCATTACCGCGGCCCCAGATCCCGCCGCAGCCGCCCAAAAAATTGTCGAAGACATTGAAAATGGAGATCACGCCCAATCATGACCATTGCTGTCAAAATTTGCGGAGTTAATTCGAAGGTCGCCATGACGGCGGCAATTTATGGGGGTGCTGCCCTGGTTGGGTTAATGTTTTACCCGCCATCACCCCGGTTTCTTTCCCTGGAACTAGCCGCCGAACTTTCTGCCATGGTCCCGAAAGGCACATGGCGGGTTGGCGTCTTTGTCGATGCCGATGATGACACCATTGCCAAAACCCTGAAAGCAGCCCCCTTTGATATGTTGCAATTTCATGGTGATGAAAGCCCTGAACGGGTAGCCGAGGCAAAAGCGCGGTTTGGCCTTCCTGTCATCAAGGCCATTAAAATTGCCACTTCTGACGACATTGCATCGGCAAAAGCATTCGATGCGGTTGCTGATTATCTTTTGTTCGATGCCTTGGCCCCCGCAGAAGACAAAGATGCCTTACCCGGCGGCAATGCCCTGAAATTTGACTGGCGCCTTTTAAAAGGGACCACCTGGAACCATCCATGGATGTTGTCGGGGGGTCTGGATGCCAATAATCTGGCCCAGGCCATTGAAACCGCCGGGGCGCTGGCCGTTGATGTATCATCTGGTGTCGAAACCGGGCCCGGACAGAAAGATCCCGTATTGATCCAGTCTTTTCTGGAAGCCGCATCACAATTGTAATGGGCATCAAACACCCAATACCCTAAAATGAGCCCGATTATGAACACCACAAATATCTATGGTTCCGGCCCCGATGAAGCGGGCCATTTTGATAGTTTTGGCGGCCGGTTTGTCGCTGAAACCCTGATGCCGCTTATCCTTGATCTGGAAAAGGCATGGATTGAGTCAAAAAATGATCCTGCCTTCGCTGTGGAACTCGATGATTTCCTCAACAATTATGCCGGCCGGCCATCGCCGCTTTATTTTGCCGAACGCCTGACCAAGCATTTGGGCGGGGCAAAGATTTATTTTAAGCGCGATGAGCTTAACCACACCGGGTCTCATAAGATCAACAATTGTTTGGGCCAAATTCTTTTGGCCCGGCGCATGGGCAAAACCCGCATCATTGCCGAAACTGGTGCCGGTCAGCATGGCGTGGCCACGGCCACGGTCTGTGCCCGGTTTGGCCTGAGCTGCACCATTTATATGGGCGAAACCGATATCAAACGCCAACAACCTAATGTCTTTCGCATGAAACTGTTGGGTGCCGAAGTGATCCCGGTGACGTCGGGTTCCCAAACCCTTAAAGATGCCATGAACGAAGCGCTGCGCGATTGGGTCGCCAATGTCGAAAACACCTATTACCTGATCGGTACCGCCGCCGGGCCGCACCCCTATCCGGCCATGGTCCGGGATTTCCAATCCATCATCGGGCGCGAAACCCGCATCCAGATGCAAGCCGCCGAAGGCCGCCTGCCCGATTCTCTGGTCGCGTGCATCGGTGGCGGATCAAACGCCATCGGCCTGTTCCACACGTTTCTGGACACCCCCGAAATTGACATGTTTGCCGTTGAAGCCGCAGGCAATGGCATTGAAACCGGCAAGCATGCCGCCTCTATCAGTGCCGGATCGCCGGGGGTTCTCCATGGCAACCGCACTTATCTTTTGCAAGATGATGATGGCCAGATCACAGAGGCACACTCTATTTCTGCAGGGCTCGATTACCCCGGCATTGGCCCGGAACACGCATGGCTGCACGATCAGGGGCGGGTCAATTATGTGTCCGCCACCGATAAGGAAGCCCTGGCTGCGTTCAAACTATGCTCGCAGTTGGAAGGCATTATTCCGGCCCTTGAGCCCGCCCATGCACTCGCCCACGTCATCCGCATGGCGCCATCGCTTCCATCTGATCATCTTTTGGTCATGAACCTGTGTGGGCGCGGCGACAAGGATGTGTTTACCGTCTCTGACCTTCTTGAGGAATCACTGTGAGCGCACCAATGAAGGACCGGATTGGTCAGCGGTTTAAAGCCTTGGCCGAAGAAGGCCGCGCGGGCCTTGTGACCTTCATCACGGCAGGGGATCCAGATATGGAAACCTCAAACGCACTCTTGTCTGGGCTATCTGAGGCTGGGGCCGACCTGATCGAGCTGGGCATGCCCTTTTCTGATCCCATGGCCGATGGCCCCGAGATTCAAGCCGCCAGTTTGCGCGCGCTAAAGGCTGGCCACAACATGATCAAGACCCTTGAAATGGTTCGCACGTTTCGCAAATCCGATGATGAAACGCCGATCATTCTTATGGGCTATTACAACCCTATCTATATTTACGGCAATGATCGCTTTTTAACCGATGCATTGGCTGCTGGCGTGGATGGGCTGATCATTGTTGATCTGCCACCAGAAGAAGACGAAGAACTTTGCCTGCCATCCCTTAAAGCCAACATGCACTTCATCCGGCTGGCAACCCCCACCACCGATGAAAAGCGTATGACCCAGGTTTTGAAAAACACGTCAGGGTTCATCTATTATGTCTCTATCACCGGCATTACCGGCACCCGGATGGCCAATGCGGACGATGCGTGCGCGCGCGTTGAACAGCTGCGCACCGCCACCGATCTTCCCATTGCCATTGGTTTCGGCATCAAAACACCAGAACAAGCGGCCGCCATGGCCCGCATCGCTGATGCGACCGTGGTTGGCAGCGCCGTGGTAACCTGCATACGTGAAGGGCTTGACGATGAAGGGTCTGCAAAGCCAGAATTGATTGATAATACCCATGCTTTTGTATCAAAATTGGCGGACGGTGTTCGCAATGCCCGTGATAAACAGAAATAATCCGGATCATTAATATGAATTGGCTTACAAATTTCGTCCGACCCAAAATCCGCGCGCTGGTTCGCAAGGAAAACGTGCCTGATAATCTCTGGCACAAATGTCCTTCTTGCGAACAAATGATCTTTCATCGCGAGCTGGCTTCCAGTCTTCATGTTTGTTCCCATTGCGGCCACCATATGCGGGTGACGGCGAAAGAACGCCTCGATATGGTGTTCGATCCCGACAGCTATCAAATCATCGAGCTTCAGAAAACCATTGATGACCCCCTGAAATTCAAGGACCAAAAACGGTATTCTGATCGGTTGAAAGAAAGCCGCAACAAGACCCAAGGCGACGATTCTATCTATGTTGCCCACGGCAAAATCGGCGGCATGGGCGCGGTGGTTGCCGCATTCGATTTCCCATTTATGGGCGGCTCCATGGGGGTTGCCGTTGGCGAAGGTTTGATCGCCGCTGCCAGACTTGCCGTGCTGCAAGAAGCACCGCTGATTGTGTTTCCGGCATCCGGTGGGGCGCGTATGCAAGAAGGCATTTTATCGCTGATGCAAATGCCCAGAACCACCGTGGCCGTAGAAGAAGTTCGCGAGGCGGGCCTGCCCTATATTGTTGTCCTGACAGACCCCACTACTGGCGGGGTTTCCGCAAGCTTTGCCATGTTAGGTGACATTTCCATTGCAGAACCCGGGGCCATCATTGGCTTTGCCGGATCGCGCGTGATCGAAAGCACCATCCGCGAAACCCTGCCCGAAGGATTCCAGCGCGCAGAATATCTTTTGGAACATGGCATGATCGATATGGTGGTTCACCGCCAGGACATGCATGACACCCTGGCCAGAATCATCGATCTTTTATGCAACCGCACACCTGCGGGTGATGTGGTGACCATGCCCGGCGCACCCGGAGGCAGGGATCGGCGTTCAAGCGGGAATGCTGTTCCTGGAAAATAGCGCCCTCCTCAAGCGGCTGAGAAAGCTGCATCCCCTAACCATCGACCTGTCGCTCGGTCGGATTGAACGACTGCTTGGTGCCCTGGGCAATCCCCAAAATTCAATGCCCCCTGTGATCCACGTTGCGGGAACCAACGGCAAGGGATCAACCCTTGCCTTCATGAATGCCATGGCCCGCGCAGCGGGGCTGAAAGCCCATCTCTATACCTCACCCCATCTTGTTCGGTTCAATGAACGCATCCGCCCAAAGGGGCGCATCATCGGCGACGCGCGCTTAAGTGCGTTGTTGCGCGATTGTGAAGATGCCAATGATGGCGGACCCATTACTTTTTTTGAAATCACCACGGCCATGGCATTTCTTGCCTTTGCTCAAACCAAAGCCGACATCACCCTTTTGGAAACCGGTCTGGGCGGACGGCTGGATGCAACCAATGTCATCGCCCGACCAGCAGCGTGTGTGATCACCCCCATCTCCATCGACCATCAACAATTTTTAGGACGCACCCTTGGCGAAATTGCCGGGGAAAAAGCAGGTATTTTAAGGCCATCGGTGCCCGCCATTATCGCCCTCCAGCACCCGATTGCCGCACAGGTTCTGGCCCAGCATGCCAAAAAACTGGGCACGCCGCTGATCCGACAAGGCATTGATTTCAAAGCAAGTTTGAAAAATTCGGCCATGGTTTATCAAGATAATCAGGGCGACCGCATCTTTCCAACCCCTGCCCTTTCTGGTGCCCACCAGATTGCCAATGCAGCCAATGCCATTGCCGCCCTTGATACCCTTCACGATCAGCGCATCACCGATAAAACAATTCAGCGTGGCCTTGAAACCGCGCACTGGCCCGGACGGATGCAACGGCTTAAGCCCGGCAAATTGGCCAAGCCCTTATTGGACGCAGGGTTTGAGGTGTGGCTGGATGGTGGGCACAATCCCGCCGCAGGCCGGGTAATGGCCAAAAATCTTTCCCATTGGAATGATCGACCGCTTTATCTGATCCTTGGCATGCTCCACAGCAAGGACACTCAGGGCTTTCTAAAACCGCTGGCATCGCGTGTGGGCACGCTCTGGGCAATCCCCATACCGGGCAGCCCCCATGCCAGTCACGATACAGTCCAAATGGTAAAAAACGCGCGGGGGCTCAACATTGCCGCCCATGAAGCTCGGAGCCTGGAAGCGGCCATCGCCAAAATAAAATTGAGAAAGCCCGGTCGCGTGATGATCACGGGGTCCCTTCATCTGGCAGGGGCCGTGTTGGCCGCCAATGGGGAAGCGCCTAAATAAGGCCATAAAAAAAACGGCCCGCCAATTTGGGGGCCGTTTTAAAAAGCTTAAGACCTGTTCCCCTAGATAACGGAGTTGATCCATTCGGCAAGGGCGCTTTTGGGCACCGTGCCAACCTTGGTGCTGGCCACTTGGCCATCTTTGAACAGGATCAACGTGGGAATGCCGCGCACGCCATATTTCGACGGTGTCTGCGGATTGTCATCAATGTTCACCTTGGCAATGGTGACCTTGCCCGCCATTTCCTGGGCCAATTCTTCCAAAATCGGCGCAATCTGCTTGCAGGGGCCACACCATTCTGCCCAAAAATCCACCAAAACCGGACCCTCAGCATTCAATACATCGGCTTCAAAACTGGCATCCGTTACTTGCGCAAAATCCATGTTATCCCTCTGGTCATCCCTCAAAATATTGACCCATGATGGGCCATCAATGCGCAGAGTCTAGGGACGGAGACAAGATGCGTCAAGGATGCGTCACGCTTTGCGTTGAATCCCCGCAAGCGCTTGTTCAAGGCCGTCTTTGGCAAGCTCGATCAGAACGGGGGCCGCGGTATAAACAAGCGCGCAGCGGATTGTATGGCTGGGAAAAATTTGTGTCAGGGCTGCACGATACAGGGCCATTTGGCGCAGATAAGCCGGGGCAACCTTGTCTGGATGATCGGGAATCGGACGCCCGGTTTTATAATCCACAATCAAAACCGCATCGTCCAAAACCACCAGACGGTCGATTTGGCCAGAGATCACAACATCACCTCCAGCACCTGTAACCGTCCCCGCCACGGGAACTTCGGCCAAAGAACCGGGGGCGAAGATCAACCCGAATGCAGGATCATTCAGCACGGCCAGCGTTTCAGCGGCAATTTCTTTTTGTGTGGCATCATCCAATCCAAACAGTGGCCGGGACAAATAGCGCAATGCCACCGCTTCGCGCAATCGGGGATCAATTTCAGGAAGATTTTGCAGCAATCCATGGACCAGGCGCCCACGCAAAAAACGATCCCCACCATTGCCGGCAGGACTGAAGGTTGGCGGATCATCGCCCAGAGATGATGGCGAAAGCGCCGCAGCCACCGGCGTTTCCGCCCCAGGATTGTTTTTGGCCCAGTCTTCAATTTTTGTATGAACCGCCACCAAATCAATGGGTTCGGATTCTTTGGCTTCGGCGATTTGGGGGGTTTGATAGCGCAGGCCATCGCCCTCAATCCCATCAAGGGGGTCTTTGATGGTTTCCACGCCTTCGGGGATTGCCTTCATGGCCTGCTTGACCAGATCATACCAGCACCCTTCCGGGGCCTTTCTCATGTTCTCCCAGCCACAAACAATTAATCTGTCTTCGGCCCGGGTCATGGCCACATAAAGCAGACGGTTCTGTTCGCGGTTTTGTTCATCGATTGCCCCATCGCGCAACTGCGCCAAAACCGGGCCATAATCACCGGTGCTGGGTGCCCAAAGCGGCACCATCTGTGCGCCCTTATCGCCCAAACTTGTCCAAAGCGGTGCCTTTGGTGCGTTGGGTTTGCTCATGGTATCGGGCAGGAACACGATGGGGGCCTGCAGGCCCTTGGCACCATGGATGGTCATGATGCGCACTTCATTGCGCACACCCTGTTCCAGATTGCGTTTAATCTCTGATTGTCCGGCTTCAACCCAGGCCAGAAATCCCTGAAGCGACGGCGGGGCCACCCGTTCATAAGAAAGGGCCAGTTCCAGAAATTCATTGACCGGGTCTTCGGCTTCACGGCCCAACCGTGCCAAAAGCCGGGCGCGGCCATCGTTTTCATTCAGGATGGATGCAAACAATTCAAACGGGCGCACCTGATCCGTGCGCGCCAAAAGCCCCGCTAAATAATCCCGCGCCTGCGCCCAGATGCCACCATCATCGGCGCGGTCTCTCAAGGCCTGCCACAATGAACCCGGGCGGCCATAAGCAAGGTCAAACAGGGTGTCCTGGGTAAACCCGATGAATGGCCCGGTAAGCACACAGGCAAGGGTCAGGTCATCTTCTGGCAACAACAGAAACTGGCCCAACGCCATCAAATCCATCACTGCCAGCTGTTCGGTCAAGACCATGCGATCAGCCCCGGCAACGGGAATATCAAGGCGTTTCAGGGCACGCACCATGTCACTGACAAAGGATGTTCTGCGGCGCACCAAAATCATGATGTCCCCGGCACGCACCGCACGATTTTTCGATTCCAGCATTTCGCCATCGGTGATCCAGCCCTTGATGGTGGCCGCAATGGTGTTGGCAAGCCGGGTTGGCGCTGATGCCACGGTTTCTGGCTCTAACGCCGGTGCCCATGGGTCTTGGGGGCTGGGGGTGTCCGCCCCGATGGTCGGCCAAACCTCCACCCGGCCGCCATGGCCGGCCCGGGCAGACCGATGGGTGATGCCTGTCTCTTTCGGGGCCACGCCATCATGGGCAGGACCGGAAAACACCGCATCGACCACATCCAGAACCGCCGTGGTGGATCGAAACGAAACATCAAGAGGTACATTGCGCCACGGCGCCCCGGCCGCGTTTACCCTGGATGAAAAATAGTTGCGCATTTCTTCAAAGGCACGGGGGTCTGCGCGTTGAAAACTGTAAATCGACTGCTTTGCGTCGCCTACGGCAAAGACGGTTCGGGCAACATCCCGCGCCCCGGTACCTGCAAAGAATTCATCGGCCAATGCCTGAATAACTGCCCATTGATCGGGGCTGGTATCCTGGGCCTCATCCACCAAAATATGATCCAGCCCGCCGTCTAGCTTGAACAAAACCCAGGCAACGCCCGATTCAAGAAGGGCGCGGGTTTTCAGGATCAAATCATCGTAATCAAGACGCGCACGCATTTGTTTGTGATGGGTGTAGGCATCAATCAATGCCGCCCCCAGCGTCAATGCCGCACGGGAACCGGCAAAGGTTCGCGCTGTCCGGCGCCGGGTCCGCATGGCAATCAGGCGTTCCGCTTCTACGCCAAAGGCCTGCAACAAGGCATCGGGATCATCGGCATTGTCGCGAACAGCCTTTGTAAAGGGCCGGCCATGGGGGCCGCCTTTGGAATTGATAAACCCCTTTATATAATCGTCCATCATGGCCGGGCGATCCGCAACATCGGCACCCAAAAACAAGGCCATCCGGGCGGATCGGTCCTTGTCGGTCTTGCCGCCATCAGTCATTTGGGCAGTCAGGGCTCGAAGCACCGGGCCATCAAACGCATCATCAGTACACGCGGCTGCAACAACCACGTCTTCTGTTTCTGAGCTATCAATCTTCAACACATCGGAAAGCTGTGACACGGCCCCGGAAAGCCCACCTGCTGTTTCGATCAACCGGGCAATGCGCCCCCGGTCATAGGCCAATGTCTGCATCAATTCCTGAAAACTGCCGGCATCCACCCGCCCGGCAATGGCGGCCAAGGCGTCGCTTAAGGCGCAATCTTCAGGCTGGGCTTTTTCGGCCTGTTCTGTTGCACGGGCCAACACTTCTTCGCGGGCCAATCCCAAAATTTCATGGGCGGTAATATCATCCATCACCTGAAAATGGGGCTGCAGGCCTGCCTCTACTGGAAACCGGCGCAGCAGGGATTCACAAAACGCATGAATGGTCTGAATTTTAATCCGCCCGGGACAATCCAGCACCGCGCCAAACAAGGACCGGGCAAGGGTCATGGTTTTATCAAACCCGTCATCGTGCGGTCCAAGGCCGGTGATCTTTTCAATCTCAGCCATCAGCCAGCCATCATCAGCAACTGCCCATGCGCCAAGACTTTCATAAACGCGGTTGGCCATTTCTGCCGCGGCGGCCTTGGTGAAGGTCAGACATAAAATTTTATGGGGCTTTGTCCCCGCCAACAAAAGCGCCAACACACGATCGGTTAAAACCTTGGTTTTGCCAGACCCCGCCGATGCCCCCACCCACACCGATGCTGCGGGGGCGGCCGCCAAGGCCTGAGCCGCACTAGCATCATTGATGGCGGTCATAATTTCTGGGCTGGTGATATCGGTCATGGCTTATTCACTGTCGCCACCACCTGTCGACCATTCCAGCACCCGGGCAAGATGTTCGTAATCGTCAAAGCGCGGTTCATGGCCCGGAATGGGGCGCGCCAGATATGGCCAATCAGCATCATCAAACAAATCAATCAGCCTTTTCAGCCCGTCCAGCGCATCCATCGGGGCATCATCCAGATTACCTGCAAAAGGTGTTTTCTTACCAGCAGGGGTGCCCCCCGATAATTGCCAATAGGCCAGTTCCGAAACCGGCGCGCCTTCTAATCCTTCAAACTGGCCGCCCTGTGCCATCGCCGCCAGCAATGGCAATTGTGGCGCAAACCCAGTCTTTTGATCCCGGGCAGAAGGCGGCTTTCCGGTTTTATAATCAACGATTCCCAATGTGCCACTG
>Ga0233439_10002265_pt1 | contig 22106 bp, 18 predicted proteins | sample SI_123_September_6_FD_182713 | JGI IMG/M metagenome (GOLD analysis project Ga0233439, IMG submission 182713) | Seawater microbial communities from Saanich Inlet, British Columbia, Canada - SI_123_September2016_100_MG | ecosystem: Environmental > Aquatic > Marine > Inlet | place: Canada: British... | reverse complement strand
AGTTCTTACTTTGCGAATTCGCAATTTAAGTTCTTATTTAAGTTCTTAAATTGCGAATTCCCGGGAGCGCATAAAATTAACTTGCTAATATTATACCATAACTGCTCATAATAAATATTATTTATTCTCTCTATAATGCACTTGGTATTGTATAAATGATAGTATTATTCCTCTTGCGATTAAAGCACAACTGTATAGCTCGCTCAATACAATTTATAATATATATATATATATATTATAAATGTCTTGGAAAACTACAAAGAAGAGTATGTTTACGAACAGAACGGGGTGTAATCCTTGTGAAGAGATTGATAATTTACGAAGAAATATAGGGGGGCATTTAGGAAATTTACATAATGGTGTAAATAATATTGAATCTACATTAACAACTCATAAGTCTAACATTAATGAGCTATATTCAATGTTTAAAGATACAGATCCAACCCTAACCTATACATATCATGAGAGGGGGGCTTTTAGAGGTGGGCCAATAAGTGTTGAATTTTATATGGCAACAGTGGGCGACAGCAGCAGCGCCACATTTCTTGGTCCTTTAATTAAATTCAAAATTGATAATAATGGAAAAGGATATATTTCACTTACTGATTTATTTCAAACTGATATTAGCAATCTGCCGCAAGGTCATGCACCGAATGATTTAAATGGTAAAATTAGAGAATTAATTGTAGAATCCAATATTGGAACTAAGGATTATTTTAAGAATTCTAATAAATCTGGGGGAGCGGGCAAGGAATCAGTACAAGATGTCGAATGTTATACTATATCGGAATTAACCATAAAATTTGATAGTGGACAAAGTTATGTCCGGGAACCACGCCAGCAAAACTTTCAAGGGCTTGGCGACGCGTGGGGGCCGCCAGTATTCTTTGAAATCGGTGGTAATCATTATCTAAATGACGGTAAAAGCTATACTCCTAATACAGCTGTTCCCTTTAAAGTAAAAGGCGCAACTTCGGATATTAACGAATATACAGTACAAATACAGAGTGTTAGAATTATTGGGGACGGACAGGGATCTACAACCATAAGAGGATCTTGTATTTTTGTAATATATAATATGATAGATACAGGTATTCAATTTGAAGGATCAACAGCATGGCCTTCGAAACCTAGTTTTCTGACATTTTCTAATAGAAGGATTGTTTCTGGTGGATATTTATGGGCGGGACATTTTGGAATTTGCACTAATAATGATGATTTAAGTGGCAATTTCATGGGAGACCCGGAGCCGTACGAAATAGGGGTGGTGCCCCTACCAACGAGCGTCGGAGCTAAAATTTATATACCAAATTACCAAGGTGCCAGTGGGGAGAACCTGCCGAAAGGTAAATCAATTGAATATTTATTTATAGATGCCTGGATTGAATTAGAGGAGAATACATTCGCTGGAATCCTCAAATCGACTATAATCGGTTATCCTGTACTTACCATAGGAGCTATAATTCCTAAAAGATTTTACGTAAAAAATGTTGTATGTTTTTCTTATCAAACAATGAATCCGGAAAGTAAAGGGCTTGTCTGTATAAATTCATCATATATTCATAGTGTTACACGTGCTCCAATAGACACATTTATAGAAAATTGTACCTTTGCTGCTAGAAATTTCAATTCGTCGGTAGGCACTCCTACTCCGACAGCAAGATCTCTTGTAATACGGAATGCTGACAAATTATCTCTAATGACTAGTACATTTCATGGAAATATGGATTTAAATGTTAATAAATTAGCAGCATATAACTGCTATTGTTTGGCTGTAGGTGACACAGCTAATGGCACAGATCTTGTAAATTATAATATGGTTATTTCACAACCAGCCACAACCAAAGCATCCGGATATCATGGAATAGCTACAAATAGTAGAATAATATTACAGAATATGATATATGTAACCCATTTAGATGGAAGTGGCATCAACACGGCGCTGAAAACACCGCCCACTGCCCCAGTAACTACATTAACAGGGTTATCGACCCACTTGCTCAGTCCAACATATCGTTATGATACGTCAATGTCATTATATCCAATTAAAAACACGTTTTCCACAGAAAATATATTTATAAGCAATAGTACGTATTATGGCGTTATGACGCTGCCGCAGCACCCGCCAACTTTTTCCGTATTGAATTTAAATACAGAAAATATAATTCCGCTAACTGTACCAGTAATGAAACCATCTCAACTAGGTAATGTGTTATAAAATTTATATAAATTTATATAAATTTATATAAATTTATTTAGGAGAAAAATGTCTCAAATTCGCATTTTAAGTTCTTAATTAAGTTCTTAACTTGCGAAATCCCGGGAGCGCATAATATTAACTCGCCATCATTGCACCACTTATGGTGCAAAATAATAAATATCTTTTAATTTTTATCAAACGATATTTATTTATTACCATTTTCGATTTTTTTCTCTCTTTTTAGCATATATATTCTATGAAATCTTGTTGTAAAACGAAAAAAGCCAAAAAATGTAAGAGAAAAGATGGAAAAATATTCGATTTACCAAGAAAATTCTCTCGTAAAAAATGTAAACATGTTCGCGGATTTACAATGAGAAGCTCTTGTGCGCCGTATAAGTTTTGTGGTGGCGCAAAAACTAAAAAATGTCGCAAAAAACTTTCTGCAATTGCTGTTTTAGAAAAAAACAAATCCAATATTAGTGGAGTTGTTTATTTTAAAGAAAAAAATAATGGATTACGGATAAATTATGATATCAAAGGTTTACGCAATGGACATCACGGATTTCATATTCACGAATCTGGAAATATATTACATGGTTGTGATAGTGCATGCGCACATTTTAATCCTTTGGGGAAAAATCATGGGGGGTTACATTCAAAAGAAAGACATGCGGGCGATCTTGGGAATATTATTTCTAAAAATAAAATCTCAAAAGGTTCTCTCTTTGCCAAGGATTTATCTTTGAAAGCATCTAATATAACTTCTGTTTTAGGTAGAATGATTTTGATTCATCAAGACAAAGATGATTTAGGTAAAGGAGAGAATGACGAATCTAAAAAAACTGGAAATGCCGGAAAAAGATTGGCATGTGGTATTATAGCCGTACACTAATCTAACTATTCTGCACTTCAAACGCGTTTAAGAGTAAAGCCAGTATTATCCATGTTAATAATGGCGTTAACAACAAACGATTTGTCGTATCTACAAGATTCATTATGGCAATAAGCATTCCAATGATTCCGACCAATACATATATACCCTCGCGCTTTTTTTTCATACAAGCATATAATATTATCCATAATGTTAGTAATGCGGTAATTATACTATAACAACTATTGAGTAAGAGTGAATTCTCTCTTTGAGTAGCCAAAATCCAACTAACTCCAAACATTATATACAATATAGGCCATACTATGCCAAAAACATAGGCGGGTGGCCTAAATTTTACGGATGCACCCGCCATCTCTCTTAATCTATAATTACATCTCGGCAATCTGTTTACAACATATCCCAAAAACATGGGGGCGAATAGCTTTGCAATGTTTTCTATGTTCCAGGTTATCTTCGTGATTTTCATCGTTCTATATAATAAATAGAGAGAATATACTATAATATAATTTTCTAAATCTATATTGCTGGAAGTCGCAATATAAGAACCTAATCAAAAACTTAACTTAAGAATGCCGAATACGGCATGAAATTTTCCCATTCTACTTTCGATTTTCTGGAAAAGGACAAGCTCAACCTTGTCCTTTTCCAACTTGGGGAAAATAGAATTGAAAAAAACAGGAAAAAAGTGCTCCTTACCATAAAGGTCTAAATTGCATTTTAAGATTTTCAAAAGTGTTACCATAAATATTTTTCATAAAATAAAAATAGGTTTAGGAAGATTTTATTTTATGTGTGTATAGTTAAGAATGGAACTATTTGGAACTAAAAATCTTGCAAATTCGACAACTAATTATTTTTGCCACACATGTGACTACAAAACTGCTAACAAATATTATTTTACAAAACATAAGCTGACACGGAAGCATTTGGATGGAACTAATGGAACTGCAAATCTTGCAAAGAAAACAACTAATTTTATTTGTGAAAAATGTAACTTCAGAACTGATAACAAAAGCAATTTCATTCAACACAAAATGACACGGAAGCATCGAAAAAGTGAAAATCTTGCAAATCTTGCAACGAAAACAACTAATAATCATATATGCGAAGTCTGTAACAAGCAATATAAATACGCATCAGGATTGTGGAAGCACAAAAATACGACTCATCAACATTCATCTCTTGTGCCAAAAGAGAGCACACAGGTGCCCTCTGAAAATGAGCTTATTAAAATTGTTATGGAAGAGAATGCGAAGCTGCATGCGGCGATTAAAGAGCTTATCCCACATGTAGGCAATAATAACAATAATACGACAAATAATAAGAAGTTTAATATCAATATCTTTTTGAATGAAACATGTAAAGACGCTATTAATATGAAGGATTTCATCAAAAATATACAAATTACCTTAAAAGATGTGATGCATGCCGCTGAAAACGGTGTTCTCTCCAGCTCGCGCAATCTGGTGCTGAAAGGTTTACAGGATATGGAGATCACTACGCGTCCTATACATTGTACGGATGTCAAGCGCAATACCATGTATATCAAAGATAAAGGCGCTTGGAATAAAGACCAGGATAATGAAGAACTCAAGAAAACCATGCAATGTGTGTCGACAAAACACGTGAAAGCCATTAAAGAATGGGAAGCCGCGCATCCTAATTACATGGATTCCGACAAAGGGCAACAGGAATATATTAGAATTGTACAGAAAATTACACAGAGTGTTGTGCAACATAAGAGAGATATGCAATGCACGATAAAAAATGTAGCTGAAGAAACACACTTATCCTCGTAGACTTCACATATACTGTATTATAAAATCTGGTTATTACATATACAACTAATGGGTGAAAAATTTATGGACCAATATTCCCTCTTACATTTCGCTGTTGGCATTGTGGTTTATTTTTGGGGGTATAAGCATAACTAATTGGATTATAATTCATATGATATTTGAGTGGGTAGAAAATACACCATATGGGATGATGGTTATTAACAAGTATCTAAAAAGGATTTGGCCTGGTGAGAAAAATTATAGTGATTCGCTTATAAATATAATTGGTGATAATATATTTGCTGGTATAGGATGGGCAGTAGCATATTATATTGACCAAATGGGTCAAAAATATAACTGGTTTCAGCCACATATCAAAATCTAGTCATAATATATTTTATGGCAAAATAGTATATGCGTAATTATTTATTATATAGCAATTAAATTAAAATATTTATATATATTATAATGGCTGAATATGATCCACGAGATATGCCAAAAGAAGTTGTGCAAGATATGCTTGAAAACGCACATATAGAACTTAAAAGATGCAATTCTACACGTTGTTATCATGCTCTTAACACAAAAGAAGGAAAAGCGGCGGCAGATTTTCATTGTTCGCCACAAATATTAGGAGGCATCAAGAGAACTATTAAAGAGACACAAGAAATTCTTGAATCAGGTGGTATACGTAAGGCGAAAAAACGCGCTTCTTCGCGCAAGAGAAAAAGCCGGCGACATAAAAGGAAAAAAAGTAACAGACGAACTTCGAGAAAGAAAAAACCTTCTCGTAAAAAACGTAAATAATTAGCTATTCGTATAGTTTTACTCAACCTAAGTTAAGTTCTTAATCAAAAACTTAACTTAAGAATGCCGAATACGGCATGAAATTTTCCCATTCTACTTTCGATTTTCTGGAAAAGGACAAGGTTGAGCTTGTCCTTTTCCAACTTGGGGAAAATAGAATTGAAAAAAACAGGAAAAAAGTGCTCCTTACCATAAAGGTCTAAATTGCATTTTAAGATTTTCAAAAGTGTTACCATAAATTTTTTACATAAAATAAAATGGGTTTAGGAACAATTTATTTTATGTGTGTATAGTTATAGAATGGAACTAATGGAACTAATTTTGGCAAAAAAAAAGTATGAAAAGTATGAGTGTAAAAAGTGTAACTACATAACAAACCATAAACAGAATTTTGAAAAACATTTATTGACACGGAAACACAAAATGGAACTAAATGGAACTATTTTGGCAATTAAAAGTATGAGCCCTGTTTTCTGCGAAACATGCTGCATATACGTCACAGATAATTACGCATTCGAAAAACACAAGACCACAAAAAGGCACCAAAAACGTATAAGTTTGGCAAATAAAAGTATGAGCCCATTGTTCGTCTGTGATATCTGCAATAAACAATATAAACACGCCTCTGGTCTGTGGAAGCACAAGAATACGGTTCACCAGTATTCGGACATTATAGCAAAAGATAGCGCACAGGTGCCGACTGAAAAAGTGCTTATTAAAATGGTTATGGAAGAAAATGCGAAGCTATGTGCAGAAATGCAATCACAAAATGCAAAACATCATGCGGAAATGCAAGCGCTTATCCCACATGTAGGCAATAATAATACAACAAATAATAGTAAAAAGTTTAATATCAATATCTTTTTGAATGAAACGTGCAAAGACGCTATTAATATGAAGGATTTTATCAAAAATATACAAGTTACATTAAAGGATGTGATGCATGCTGCCGAAAACGGAGTTCTCTCCAGCTCACGCAACTTGGTGCTTCAAGGATTACAGGACATGGAGATTACTACGCGACCTATCCATTGCACAGACGTCAAGCGTAATACCATGTATATCAAGGATAAAGGTGCTTGGAATAAAGACCAGGATAATGAAGAACTCAAGAAAACTATGCAATGCGTCTCTACCAAACATGTGAAGGCGATTAAAGAATGGGAAGCGGAGCATCCCAATTACATGGCTTCTGACAAAGGTCAACAGGAATATATTAAAATTGTGCAGAAAATTACACAGAGTGTTGTGCAGAGCAAGAGAGACATGCAAAGCACAATTAAAAATGTGGCAGAAGAAACTCATTTAACTACGTAATAACCAGTATAAGTATTATAGTATAAGTATTATAGTATAAGTATTATAGTATAAGTATTATAATGGATTTCAATGATTTAAATACTGGTGATATGCTATAATATCTGGTTGGTCACGATATTTTCCATGAAAAAATATTATGTTATATATAATATAATGTATTCTAGAACAAATACAGGAAAACGATTAGTCACGTTCGCAACCGCAAAAGTAAAGCCCGACCCTAGTACAGTATTTAGCCAAAAAAAACTTAAACGCAACCCGCACGGACCATGGAGACGACTCTCCCACCAACTTGAAGACAGACTCACAAAGTTTAGAGAAAACCCGTTACGAACAGCTGCGGAAAAGGATGGGCTAATAAGGGAAATAAAGGAAGTGGAAAGAACCGAAATTGCATCATATACAGACAAACATGCTCCGCTCCGCCTTCAAATTCGATTAAGCAATTTACGTGGTATTATTGAAGAACTACGAGAATGTCAAGATGTCATAGGTCGTCTTAATATACAAAAAAATTTTATTCCGACATATCTTAAGAAGAGTTCGAATGGGGATGAGAAACATTTACAACACGAAGAAAACTTGCGACAACAGAATTCAAGATGTAGAACCGTGATGTCCGCCGCGTGGAAAGCAAAAAATGATGCTGAAAGACAACAGCATCGCGTCGAATTCATAAGAGGTTTATCTGATGCTGGTGCCCTTAAAAAACGCAGAACAAGACGACGCACAAAAAGACGACGCACAAAAAGACGACGCACAAAAAGACGACGCACAAAAAGTCGACGCATAAGAAGACGACGCACAAGAAAATAATACAGGAAAGTAAAATAATAAACTAAAAATAGTATAAAAATGTACGTACTATTTTAGATATTTATAGATACATCTAAAGTTTTTGAAATTATAATATATCTTGTAGTATATTATAATGGATTTCAATGATTTAAATACTGGTGATATGCTATAATATCTGGTTTGTCTACAAAAACAGAACATGGTTTTATGAAATATTTAGATTGGGTAATTCAAAGTGCAACAGATTCCTCGTATACACATGTAGCATTCATTTTAAAAGATCCTGCATTCATACATCCAAGTTTAAAAGGGCTTTATATATGGGAATCCAGCTATGAAGGCACACTAGACCCACAAGATGACAAGATTAAATTTGGTGTTCAAATCACTCCTTTGCACCAATGTATACAGAACTTTGATGGTAAAATATTTGTTAGGAAAATGACAAAGGGTGAGAAATCAATTACTTCTGAAAAGCTCCAAAAAATACATAATGTGGTATACGATAAACCATATGATATTATACCAAAAGATTGGTTGCAAGCATGGTTTCGCAAAGATTCTTCACCACAAAAAACAGACAGATTTTGGTGTTCGGTGCTCGTGAGCTATATTTTAGTGGAACTAGGTATGCTTGATTCTAACCTGGATTGGAGCATGATTCGCCCATCCGATTTATCATCAAAAAGTGATTATTTGAAGTTTACCGATAGTTGCTGTTATGGCGATGATACTTGCCTTATGTAAATTATATTTTTTTTCTTGTTACTTGTTTTCGCATTTTATTGCGTTTTTGGGTATTTTTCCTCTGTTTTTTCTTGCGTTTTATTTTCTTTTTTCTGGAATACTTTTTCTGTTTTCGCATTTTTCTACTTTTATTTCTATGATATTTTCTTCCTCCTCCCCACTCACTATCCCAGTCCAATGATGACCCCCCGTCTTCATCCGAGGTATCGAGCTCGGATTTTCTCTTACCAAACGCGAATTCACTACCTTTCGGCGCCTGCTCCCTCCCTTGAATTGACTTTAATTTATTAACTGGGTCGTCCTCACTATCCGACTCACTCCCACTATCAGCTCCACTCTCTCTTTCGTCATCACTGCCACCATCTTCTCCACTCTCTCTTTCGTCATCACTCCCACTATCAGCTTCACTCTCTCTTTCGTCATCACTCCCACTATCAGCTTCCTCTCGACTATTTTCTCTGGATAATGTCCAACCACTTTTTACAGCATCGTTCCATTTTTCAACCCATCCTTCCACCTCTCTCCTCGCTTCATTATTATCATCAATAAATCTATAAACATTTTCCCTAGTGATATCAGCATCTAAGTTATTACCCTCTTGTTTCAGCTTACCAAGATAAGTAGCCCATGTAGAAAAATTAATATATTGTGCCATCTCTGCATTTGTTATTGCTGTAGTAGTATTTAAAATATCTGTTCCCAATAACTTTGAAACAACATTAATTCGAAATGAACACTGTAGTGGACGGGAAAATCCACTAGTTACGTTTTTCGTAAACGTATCATATATTTCTTTAAGAGCATCTTTTTGTGTATATCTTTGTCTTTTGGTTTTATCTCTATACCACATCCCTTCTGCTGTCGCATGCTGCAGTTCACGCTGTGCGTTGACAACGGCGTCTAACTCAGGCGTCTCGATGTCTTTTCCCTCCTCCTCCTCCTCGTCGCGCGCCTCCGCATCGAAGGCCGCCTCGAAGGCCGCCTCCAAGGCCTCCTCCGCCGTAGCAACTTTATTTTTAAGTTCACTAACATGAATTGGTAACAATGCTTGTAATAAATACTGAATATATGTGAGTTTTTCTTTATAATTACCATCATTCATGTCATAACCAAAAATAAAAATATGTAAAAATACTATATGTAATTCTGGAAAAAACCAATCAGCATCTTCTGGATATATATCTTGCGAATACATTGCAAAGTATTTTATTATCAAATTTATATAATTTGTTTCATTAAACATTACTTCAAACTGGTTGTATAATACTTGATTAGTATATAGACTTACCAGAAATTCCTCGGGGCGCGTGACACTATCCTGGAAATCTAAAAGTTTTTTTACAATCTCCAAACTTTTTTGAAACTCTGCTGCTTTGACGTTAAATCCTATTATATATTGGTATGTGTTAGGCACATCTATAGCCATAGTATTTATTTTATCCGTCCCTTGGGGTGGTTCACTTAAATTCCTGGTAAGTTCAGGACGGCGAGGATCTTGTTGTGAGGGTGCGCTTAATTGTCTTAGTAGTTTTGGTGGGCCAATCTCATTATCATCTATAGCATACTGAATAAGAGCAGTTACGTATTCAGCAAATGCCATATCTTTAAAAGAGTATGATTCGTCCTCGGAATCTTCTTCACTATCTAACTCCTGTTCCTCCCCTTCCTCCTCCTCCTCCTCGCCCTGTTCCTCCCCTTCCTCCTCCTCCTCCTCGCCCTGTTCCTCCCCTTCCTCGCGCCGTGCACTCAGTTCCGTCGCTGTGTTTGTTTTAATATTTAATATATATCTATTAACAGTATCAAGACATGCGGCGGCTTGATTGTCCATGGTAGAATATGTAGTATACAATGCTTTTTGCATGCATATCGTTTGAACTCTTTTTCTCTTATTTTGCATCATGTTTTCTATCGCTTGTGCTGGTGCTGGTGCAGCTGGCGCTAGTGCTGGTGCTGGTGCAGCTGGCGCTAGTGCTGGTGCTAGTGTTACAGGTTGTGCTGCGACAGGTGCTGCTGGTGCTACATGTGCTGCTGCTGCTGCTGCTGTTGCTGCTGCTGCTGCTGCTGCTGTTGCTGCTGCTGTTGCGGCGGCTGCTGTGGTATCTGTCGCTGTGCTTGCTGCGCCTGCATTGCCTGCTGGTGTGCGTGCTGCATCTGCTGCTGTGCCATCTGTTGCAACTTGGTAAGGGGTGGGGCGAGGCGTGCTTGGGGACTCTTTCATACCACCAACTTGAACCCCAACCATTTTATTAACAATATTAGATGCAACTTTCCTAGCTCTTGAAAAAAATGTTAATTTCGAGGGCTTTTCGGACATTTCCTGTTTAAAAATATCGTTTTTTGAACCAAAAAACTCACTTATTTTGGACAGTTTAACGGGCAGGTCCGATAACTTAACCGTATCATTTTCTTTGTCAATTTGTAAATTTGACAAAAGGTCAATTCCTATAGAATATCTTATAGCAATATTTATAAGTTCGTTTACCTCATCATTTGTATATTTTATATCTTTATTTTTGTATAATTTACCTAAATTGTACATAAAAGTTTGTATACTTACACTAACTTGGTTGTCATCTAAGCCATCGACATCGCCTCGTCGTAGCTTAACATTTACAACAAATTGTTCAAAGTCGGGTTTTGATAAAATAGTATCTGTTAATAATAGCTTCTTAATTATAGTCTCTGAATTAGTGACCCATTTTTTAATATCGTCATTCCAGGTGTGATCCCATTTTAATATTTTCCCTTTACTTAATGCTTCACTCCAGTTTATTACATCTGTAATTAAAGCAAAATCAGGAAATATAGAAGCAAGCCCATAAACTGTGTTCAAAATTTCAGGCATCGAATTAGATACGTTGTCTATAGCCATATTTTTTTTTAGGGATTTATCAGAAATTATATTTGGAAGACTCCATCTTCGAGAACTTTTAAGAAAAGGAAATAACAAAGTCTGGCTTTGAGATTCACATAGCGCAGTATTTAACTTTGTAAACGCCAGTACATGGCGTTGGCTTTTAATAGCATCCTGAAAATCTGTTCCCTTTTTAACTGCTTCATTAATATTCGCTTTATTTAAAAGATCTTTTCGTGTTTTTTTAAAGTTCTCTTCTATTATATCTGTTATAGATTTCTCCTCTGCATCAGGTGTCATTTGCGGCATTTCTGCATCGTCTTCTTCTTCTTCTTCGTTGCGTTCGCCTTCTTCTTTTTCAACTTCTCCGCCTAGAATGTTTAGGAATAGATGAAATTCACTATCTGCTTCATCTCCTGATTGCGCAAGATATTCTGCTACACTAGCGTCTTTTATTAAACTTTTAAACATTTCTTTTGTTATTAGAGTAATAATTTTTTCATTTGGGACACCTATAACACTGACATTTGGAAGTGCTGAACAAGCGGAACCTAAAGACTTCACGCTTGTTCGTGTTTTGATTAATATCTCTTTGCCTTCTTCAGTGATCCCAGCATTTTCAATAATTTGGAGCTCATTCAAAATTAAAGTTTGAATTGCTTGAAATGGATCATTTGCCACGGTGTATCCATTATCAACCCCACTGGTTCCTAAATAACTGTCAATTTCTGATAATCTTCCAATTACCAAATTATCTATTGGTGGGTTAATTGTAGTTGTTCTTACTGCCATTGGTCTCTCTTTAAGGCATAGAGTTATTTTAAGATCACTTGCAAGCGTAGTATTATAGAATATTGGGTCAGTTTCCATTGCCCCTGTGCCCATGTCACCACTAACGTTTTGTACAAGTATTTCTCTAATATTATCACAGTTTTGTTGTATTTTATCGCCCTTTCTACCTTCGTCGCGTGCATCTTGCGCAAGTAATGATATTATAATATGACATGTATCGCCAGAATATTTGGCTATTTGAAAAATTGTTGAAGATATAACAGCACTATTCCATAGAACAAAGCGATTATTTTTCGCAGAGCAGTTTTTCATAAAAAAACTTGTTAAATCCCTCAACCCCTTAACGCAATGTTTTTTGTCATCTAATATAATAATATCACTAAGATTTACGAGCGTGGCATTACCACCATCGGATAATTTAATAGTAACGGTATCATCATCGATGGATTCTATAATTCCAGTTTTTGTTGGGTCTGTTTTAAAAACGATATTTGCGCCTTTGGTTGGATCAATATCTTTAACTTCATTTCGAAAACTACAAACGCCAAGAGAAAATAGTTCTCCGAAAAGAGAATTTTTTTTAAATATATTTTTTTTTGGAAACATATCAGGAGTAATATCTTTTATAATATTAACTGCCATAGAACTCTGTGAAATAATGAAAGGAAACGTTTCATAAGGTGGATGACCTTGTGCTGCTTCAAATTCTGACTGACTGATGTTAAAATATTCCTCAATTCGTTTTTTTTCAGTATCAAGCTCCATCGATATGTTTTTTACAGCCGTGGATTTAAGTTGCTCTATTAAATTTTTTTCACCATCATCATTTTCCTCTAATCTAGCTTTACCGTCTTTATATGAAGTATTGCCTAGAAGTGATTTGTAATATGAGTCAATTAAAGGTGTAAAAATACCATTAAAATACTGTAGTATATCTGTTATTTGTTTAATAGTTATTTTATCATTATCTGTTGGCAATAATATTTTCCACCGAAAAGTTCCATTATCATTATAATCTACAAAACAAATTCTGCGCATAGCCCCAAGAGACATTAAAAACTTTTCTCTGGCGAGAGCAGATTTTTGAGACGACGATGTTCTGCCTCCTTTCCATAAATCGTTATCTTGCATAATATCTTGAAACATTTTTATCAAATTTTGCTGCCAGACAAAATTCATTACAATAACATTCATTTTTTTCACCTTCTCTTTATAACTCTTTGCTTCAGTGAAAACTGCGGGCGATCCATCTATTTTAAATTCCGGAATTTTTTCTAAAATATAAGAAAATAATAATACATCACCATTAAAAACAGCTGTAAATGGGAAAGGCGACATCTTTTGATTGCCCTTTTGTTGAAAAAAAATTGGCGTTTCAAAATCGTAGTCACCAACGGCTTTTGCACGTATCTTAGCATTTGCAGATCCAGAATCTATAAAACTATTAAACGATGTTAAAATCAGCCATGCATCCCATATATCAAAAAAAAATAAATTATTTGGATTTGAATATATAGGCATTTTAGATGGAGCTTCTTTAATTTTCGTACTATTTTTATATTGGTCCAAAACATCTATCTTATCTTCGAACCAGTCCTTATTAAAGCCAGGTACAAGCACATAACCAAATAAACGCTCAACTACTTTTACAGGGTCTCTTAAATTTAATACTTTTGCCTTTTGTAGTAATAATTCTTTAAGTTTTGTTTGATTTATATCACGCGACTTCCTAAAAAAATGGTCTTCATTAATAGCTTTTGCAAATGCTTCTACAAGAAGCTCATCGTGTGCAAGGTCTAGAGTTATTGTTCCACTACCAGTATAACCGGGCGTAGTTTCAGTATTGTATAATCTGGTTGTATATATAGGTAATTTTTCTGCAGGTGGTTGCTGTGGCATACCCTGGTCGCCATCATCTTCCATATTATTATTATATTATCTACATATTAAAATTTGCTGCTTAACATGTATTATCCCATTCCTAATTCAGACGTGATGACAATATTAGGTGCTTGACCCTTCTCATGTTTTTTCTTGGCAAAACACCCACGAAGATGTGCCGATTTAGATTGCTGGTTCTTCCCCACAAATGAACAATATTCGCATACAAATTTATTAGAAGAAAATGCATATTTAGTTGATAAATAATCTTCTAAAGTAGGCATTTTAATCTCTTCTACTTGTTTCAAAAACTTTTTATTAAAGTCTTTCGCTAACTTTGTCAGCGCCATTTTAGCAGCAGTAAAGTTCTGAAATTCAGCATTAATATACTCCAACATTTCCTTAGAAATGCTTTCTTCTCCTCCAGCGCCCTCCTCGCTAAATTCATCCAGTTTATCTTTTAGGTGGTCAACAATATCAAATGCCAGTTTAATTTTATCAGCATCATTATGCACATCGTGGACATATACCAATACATTGCCATTATGGATATTGATTTCGAAGTTTTCTTTCGTTGTGATTTTGCCATTCTGTGATAAAAAAATCCCACAACAATTTTGCACCTCAATATCGCGAATAAATTTAACAACTTCTGCTTGCACCACACTCCTATTCCAAATCTTGTTTTCTACAAGAACCTTGGGTTTATGCATTCTCTCTACCATAATATCACCAGTCTCTTTTGTCTTTCCTACCGCTGTGATTTCCGCTGAAGGAAATGCCTGCTCAAGCACATTGAGAATCAGATTCTCCGATAGTTGTCCTTTCGCACTGGAATTCTCGAATTTCTGTAGAATTCCATTGACTGAGACATGTAAAGAAGATGTTGCTGTGTTACTAGCAGTCGATAACTCTTTAATGTTTTCCATTTTGCTTTCCAGTCGCTGCTCCGTGGTGCCAATTGCCTGGGTTAGAATACTTTGTGATGCTGAAATGGTCTCGGCGAGTTTTTTGTCAAATCCCACTACATACTCCGAAAAAGACTCGCGGTCTATTGTTTGTGAAAGGGCAGTTCGTGTATCGCTGGACACTGCATCTTGAAACTCACGAATAATACCTTTGATGCTTTCGGCGACGGCAGCATCATTTTTAGGAATGAGTTTACCAAGCATGCTTTCCGTACGGTCAAAAAGTGCAGAATTTTGCTCCTTGAAAAGAGGTTCAATCTTATTGGCTACATTACATGTGAGGACTTTTTCCAGTTCGCGAATATAGTCTTGCTTGAATTCGGTCATTTTAAGTGCAAATTGTGTTTGTGTATCGCCGGTAATTTTATTGACATCGTTAGACACTGTATCCAATTTCCCTTGCATGGATTTGATGCTGTCGAGTATTTCGGAGACGACAGAATTATTCATGGTTTTATTCATGTTTTCGTGGAGTGATTCCATAATGTCAATAAATTTAAGGATAGTTTCTTCGGGGTTGAGGGCCGTGTGCTCTTTAAAAAATCCAACAATACGCGGATGTGTAATTTCCATTACTATTATCTCTCTTTCTCTCTTTATGTGTTTTCGCAATGTAGGTTTTTAATTAGGTTTTTACATTGCGAAAATGGTATAGAATTACATCTGATATATATATATATATATACCCGGTTATGCTGTTTATTTGCACAATATGTGAGTATGGACATACAGCTGATAAGGTGGAATGTTTTTATTCTGTCAAGGAGAAGAGACAAAAACATCTGTGCGAGGCGCACTTGCATCGTCGCGATGGCGATTTAGTGCATATGCCATGGGATGCACAGCTTTTACAGGAGTCGAATGTAGAGGGGACATGCTCATTGTGTAAGCCGACTGGAGCATTGTGCACGGGATTTGTTGGTCCGCCACGCCCTTTGCTGATACCGCAAAACATGCAGCCACCCTCCTGGGCAATACAGAAATAAATAAAAATGCATTATCTACGTAGTGCTCTTTTTACAGTTCTCTTTTTTTTGTTAGAAAGTTTTCTCTTTTTCATTTCATTATTTACGATGTAGACATCGTTCTTCTCGCCAAAATTGGTTATTATAAGCTTTGTCATCCCATTTTTGTGGGACTTTAATAATAATTTATTGATATTATTCTCTCTAACGCGTGGTCTCCAACCAAGGGCGTCACCATCAACTTTCATGGTCTTTGGCTTTCCTCCCTTCATGTGTCTTCTCTTTCTTCTCGGTTGTTTTCGACTCTTCATTGTATAGCGATGATGCATATATATATATATATATATATTACAAAATAATTTATGGATATTTTATATAATAATACATATATGTCGAATACTGAATGTAAATCATATTCGTTCAAAATCGTTTTAATGGGAGAATCCGGAGTCGGGAAGTCATCTATTGCTTTACGCATTGTATCCGATAAATATATTGCAAATACGGAGGCAACAATAGGTGCATCTTATTTTAGTAAAATCTTACAAACTGAAGAGGAATGTTTGCATTTTAAGATTTGGGACACTGCAGGACAAGAAAAATACCATTGCTTGATCCCAATGTATTATCGGGGGGCGGATGCTGCTCTAGTGGTATATGATATTGGCGACACGGCCAGCTATAAAATGGCCAAGCGCCATGTGAAGGAGCTAAAGGACAATAGCGATGTTAAAGTAATAGCATTAATTTGCAATAAATGCGATAGAAAAGACCGTGTAATAGAAGAAATGGACGCGAGGAACTATGCTGATTCGCAAGACCTTATTTACATGGAAACCTCGGCAAAATTAAATATTAATATTATAAATATTTTATCTATACTTGCAGATAATATACCACGCATAGAAAGGCCTGTTGCAACTCCTCAAAATATGCAACTTTTTAGCGAGTTCTCTCCACCAAGGCCAGGTTGTTGTGTATAAATTACGATAAACACATAATAATATATTCTTATATATAGTATTATGGATAAGCCATGGATATTTTATATTATTGCAAATAAAAATAACACCTATGCAGGTGTCTCTCCTGACCCTGTCCGACGTCTTCGCCAGCATAATGGAGAGATTTGTGGGGGTGCAAAATATACCACTAGCAAAGGCCCTGGATGGACACATATTTGTCTTGTATCGGGCTTCCAAACAAGTCAGCAGGCATTGCAATTTGAATGGGCTGTAAAGCATGTGGCGCCGCGCAACAAAGGCGGTATTGGGCAGCGCATTCAAAAACTGTTCAAGGTGCTATGTAAGGAGCGGTGGACCTCGAAAGCCGTATTGGCAGAAACAGTCCCTCTAACGATTGTATGGCATGACGGTCCTATGCCAGATATATTTAAAGGCTGTCCGCTATATGTTACAGTTCATACTGACGTTAATACTGGTAAAGCTGGTCAACGATCATTGTAAATGACCAATCGTTATCATTAAGGTCAACGATATTGCCTTTATCATCTAGTAAACGAACACGCAATCTTTCTATATTCACTGGTCCAAAATATTCCCGCTTATTGGTTTGTAATGCGATTCCGGTCTCAACAAATGGCTCGGGCGGTGTAGCGTTTCGTAATGCAGAAATCCCTTTCAATGGAATTGTCGCCAGTGTATTTGTGGTGGTGGGTCCGGGAGCGCGTAAATTAGGGACACTTCGATTCAATATAATTTCATTAACAGAATACAATTGAGCTTTAGTTAATTTTCGAGGATTTTGGGCTACCATCTGTTTTATGGGAAACTTATAAGGGAATGGTTGTTTCACAGTATTACATGAACAATCAGGCATGGCAGGAGTATAATAATCTGGAAGAGCGACTTTTGTTGTGCCATCAATTGTATTGATAAGACCTTTATTCAGGTGATTTTGATTAAAATCATCAATTGCTAATATAAAATATCGCGGACCATATAAATTAAGTGGTGCATCTGCAGTTATTGGGTTTCCTGACGTGATGATAATTTCGATAGCTCCACCAGATACGTCAGGTTCCCTGCGAAATCCCAAATACCAACCTAAATTATTATTGATATAGGTGGTCGCTCCCATGGACGTATTCCCTAATCCACCCGGTTTATAAAAGGTTAATGTTATATCACTTACACTCCTAATTCTTATTTTATTTGATATTTTATTTACACTAAAATCCAGGCCGCTAACATCTGCATTTAATGCCACACATAAGCTATCTGCATCATAATATCCGTCCTCAATATATACCGATTTTCCATTAACTTGAAATTGTGTATTCCCCAAATGTTTGGAAAAGGTATACCATGATGTAGGTATTTGGATAGAGTTCAATCGGATAGATAACACATTTTTCAAATGATCTGATAAATCAAGTGTGTAGTCAGTATTTAATGAAGGTGTATTGAAATTCCCACTTTTGTATGGTAATATATTTTGTCTGAATTGACTATCAATGCAAACAATGCGAGAAACAATATTTTTTAGATTAGGGTTTATGGTTCCTTGTGCAACAGGTACATTATAAGTATTTGATACCCCTAGCTTATTTCTCAATTGGACAGGGTGAGGGTTTTCATCTTCGTACATTTGCACTTCTTGTGTCCGGTCGGTTATTTTACTACGTTGATTCTGGTTGGGTTGTGTTTTATATTCTTGGTGCCACACATCGGCTATTCTCGGGTCATCTTCGTGCTGTGGTGCGTATGTTTCCTTTTCTGCGTTTGCTTGTATTTCTACAACGGCTTTATCCCTTAGGGCTTTTATTAATTCTACTAACGTGTCATTTCTTTCTTTATTCGCTTGGTCGATGATTGCATTTGCTGCATAGGTAATCTCTGGAACAGTGGGTTCATCTAAATCCATTAAAGTATAAATATCATCTAAACTGTAATCCGCTGGATTTAAATTAACATCTCCCATAATAAATTGTGTATATATTAGTATTTGATTACTTTATTTTAAGTAATGAAAAAATAGAAATAGATAATTATACCATTTATTATTAGAATAGTTCTTTTTAATGTTAGCTAGATTCTGGTGTTTCTCCAAACCGAGTTCGAAACATCGTTCTAAAATGTGATATAAAATTTATGTGTTTACTATCTGTTATCCAAGAAGGAACTATGGTAATGCCTTGTCCGCGTTTGAGATGCTGATAACCTTTAAATACAAGAGCATCTAAGAGGGTAATGACTTTTAATTCTTCTTCATCTAAATCGATGCGATCAATCCTATATTTACCCTTATATGCATATCGATTATAAAAGCGGTCGCTATATATATTATGATGCTTTCCCAAAACAATTGCGTTACGAATTAATCCAATACCCATAATTTTATTGGCATCATTTTGCATTTCCAAAACTAACAACGTTTGATGTAAAGTCACTGAATTTGTAATTTGTTTTGGTGTCCCATATATGCAACCAGCATGGTGGATTTTACCGCGATAATGTTGATTCTCTGTCCACGTTTCTGTGTTAAACCGTGTGGTTGCTAATTGAAACATATATATAGTGAGACAGTAGATGAAGCGGAGAGAAGGGTCAATTTTATTTAATAATATATTTTATAATATCTTTTATAATATCTTTTTATAGTAATGTGTTTTAGTTTTGAGGTCAGTCTGGGGACGTTTGTATTTAGTTGGTCTTCTGCATTATATTTATTGAAAACAAAAACACTGCCAGCCTATGAACATCACAATATTATAAAATTACTTATTTTTAGCTCTATACAGCTATTAGATGCGATATTATGGTGGAATAAAATGCGAAGGAACAACATAAATTACATGGTAACATCTTATTTAATTCCTGCCGTATTAGCAGCACAGATAATTTACAACATTTATTTTAGAAATAATATTAATAATTTATATTTGAATATATTTGTTGCTATTTATATAGGAATTATATTTATCAAATTCCATGGATATTCGAATTCTTTATGTGATAATTATTTTTCATCGCCAATATGGGGTGGAAATGAGCTTACCTATTGGGAGTTGGTTGTATTTTTGATACTAATTGTATTTCCGGATTGGAATCTAATACTAGTTGGAATGGTCGCTGCACCTGTTATGCTGCATATATTTAAGGGGGGTTATGGGTCGATGTGGTGTGCAGTCGCTAATCTTTGGACAGTATACTATTTGTATGCGTATTCGTAAAAGAAAATCCATATTCTTTTTTATGTAATTTGTTGATATTCTCTCTATCTATACTATCAAACCCAAAATAATCGGCAATGTTTTCATCAGTAGGTTCTTTAGGGAACCCTTCCAGGACACTAATATCAGGGATGAATTCAAATGCATATTTTTCGAGATACTTCATGCGATATCGGGTCGTTTCAAAAATATAGAGAGCTGTTTTTGTGCGGATGAATGCGGCGATTAGTTTGAGTTCCATGATGGATTTGTTTGTGATTACATAATTATCTCTATTTGATATGCCATATTCGCCATTTGTGTCTAAAAAGGGGAAGCCATACATTTTGTGCGCCAAGCAGAGTTTAGGTATGCCATAGAATGCTAGCGGTTGATCGCTATACATTAACTTAAGAACAGGATTAAGCCCACGTAGAGTGCATGTATGTATATTAGGATATTTATGGGCGGTTGATGTCGCACTGGAGAGAATAATATGTTTTTTTGGCATATTTGTTTTGATAACTGGAAGATGCGCTTGAGCTTCTCCAATAAACGGTTGTAGTTTTTGAATGATGCTGGCACCAAATAAAGGGATGGGGTTTTCAGGATAAACTATATAGTTGACAAATTTCTCTCTATCCCGGTCAAATAATTCTATACTTTGTGGAAGTAATGTTGGGTAGTGCTTTTTTTTCAGTAGAAAGGCACATGTGGGCGTTTGTGCTTCACCAGAAAATATGCGATTTGTCTCCGTGTTAGTATAGCATTTTATTTTTTGTAAGTAGTAACTAGTAAGAAGATAATATGCTCGAGCTTTATCTGGCTTCATCCAGATAGATGGGACAATGTAAAGCAGATGTCCGTTTGCTTTAAGCAACCCAATCGAGCGTTTAATAAAAGAAAACCATGGAGTAATACCGTCGGTTTTTTTTGATTTCGTGGTATTCGTGGGAACTTTTTTCACTCCGTGAAAATGGAAGGGTGGATTGCCAATGATGTAATCGAATGATTTTATCAAGGATGGATGATAGTCGGTGGAGAGAAAGTCACAATAAATAATATTTGCTTTTTCACCAAACATTTGTTTTAATTTTTCAATATTATTCTCTCTAAGTTCAACCATAAAGAGCATATTCTCAATGATATGTGTATGCCTTTCCTGGTGGAGTGGTATTTGTGTCAGCAAACCCTCATATAGTTTATGGTATAGAACCATACTGAAAAACCCAGATCCAGCCCCGGTATCTAACCATCGCTTATTTTTTTGACTAAATACAGAAGAGGGTAGGAGAGAAAACATGTCCTCAATGAGAGAAAACGGTGTTAATATTTCGCCATACATTTCCTTATCTTCCTTATCTACATGTAAATCTTGCTGATAATTTAAAATATCTATTTCTTGAATACTCATATTAATAAGTATTCAAGAAAAAGTTATGGATTATAAACTTATTATAATAATTAGTGAACCAATATATTACATAATAATTCAAGAATAATTCAAGTATAATTCAAGTATAATTCTAGTATAATTCAAGTATAATTCAAGTATAATTCAAGTATAATTCTAATGTATTACTAATTTGGATATAGAAAGTGATATATTTTTTTTAATGCGTTTTATGTCTATCGTAAAACTAGACGTAGTGCTATTATAAGAATCTAATATCTTATTATTTAATTCAATTGCTAATTTATGATTATTAGCATAATAAGAACATACTGCAAATTCATCTAAAAAAGAAAATTTATGTATAGACTTATTAATAAATAATATATCATCTGGAATATTCATGCAAGAATAATACCCTAATAAACCATAGTTATAGCCTTCTGCAGGAGAATGAACTCTATAATATTTTACTATTTCATACAAAGCTTCAAGTCGAGTAGGTCTACTATAGAATGCTTCTAAAAAATATGG
>Ga0233439_10002262_pt1 | contig 22117 bp, 22 predicted proteins | sample SI_123_September_6_FD_182713 | JGI IMG/M metagenome (GOLD analysis project Ga0233439, IMG submission 182713) | Seawater microbial communities from Saanich Inlet, British Columbia, Canada - SI_123_September2016_100_MG | ecosystem: Environmental > Aquatic > Marine > Inlet | place: Canada: British... | reverse complement strand
GAAGCCCGTCGCCGCCTTTGGTCGATTTAGCGACCCTAGCGGAAATGCTGGCGATTTCGTTCATCGGGACTATCACCTCGGCCATAATTCCGTACCGCAAGGTGAGACGCTCATCGCTGAATGAATGCGGCATCGTACGAATCGATGCATACATACCTGCAACCCAAAAGAGTCCGTAGATGCTAAACCCAGTCACCACCCATGCCACGGTCTGCGATGGAATTAGCACGTGAACCAAAAATAGCTCAATCGGTCCGGTTACCATCGTGAATATCACCAGATATCCAAAGATTGACCTGTTCGCCGGGTAAAACTTGCTGGCATCACGCCGAGTAAACAGAAATCGCCAAACCGCTCGCCAAATTTCTAGTTCGGCAGTCACGAGTCGCAGTACCGGCTTCGGAATAACGCTTGAACTAGATTCAGGAGTGCGCGATCGCTTCCGCTTGACGATCACGACGACAACGGTAAGAACGATCAGTATTTCGACAACGGCGGCTAGTTCCGCCATGAAGTCTGGCACTTTCAACTAGCTCCGACCGATAAATCGACCCAGCGATTTCTTCAGTGAAGCCTCTTCAGGTTTCTCGTCGTGCATAACGCCATCGAGTAGCGAATCGTACGGCGATGACTCAGCGTTGATTGCTGGCGTAACCGTGAAGAGAATCGTATCGTCGGTGCCCTTTTCTTTAACACGCAACGCTTCCTCGATTACTTCTTTGACGGTGTACATGGCATGAGGTGAAAGAACGATTCCTTCAGCACGGGTGAACATCAGACCTGCACTGTACGATTCGATCTGACCATGGGCTACAGCCTCAATGTACTTTTCTCGATATAGCGAGGAAACGATTGGGGCAACTCCGTGATATCGCATGGCACCAGCGAGCACTCCCGGTGGTGCGTATTCACGACCCAGCGTGTACATCGGCACTTGCGGCATTAGGCCTGCGGCGTCGGCAGATTCTTCGGTGTAGACACCACGAGTCAGGCTTGGAGTGGAAGATTCCTCAACCGCCACAAATCTAGTACTCCGCCCTTGAATTCGTGCCGGTACGAACGGTGCAATAAGGCCACCAAAGTGAGAACCAGCTCCGATGGATCCGATTACGTGATCGGGCGCTTCGTTCACAGCAGCTAGCTGGCGTTGGGCTTCGAGTCCGACAATGGTTTGATGAATAAGGGTGTTGCCCATGAGAGTTGGAATTGCGAATTTCACATCGGGATTTCGAGTCGCAACTTCATACGCTTCGGCAAGAGCTGTGGCTATGGAACCGGATTCAGGTCCTTGCTTCTTGTATTGAAGCTTGCCGACTCGGGTGCCCTCGGACGGACTTGCCTCGACATCGACTCCCCAAACACGGCCGTAAGCATCTCCCCAAGCTCGATCCGAATCGGGCTTTCGAACGCTGTACACCTTGCTCTTCAAACCAAACAAAGATGCAGCATGACCGATAGCGCTTATCCACACGCCGCCAGCGCCACCGGTAACGATTCCATCTGCTCCGGCTTTCTTGGTGTAGAACGCTTGAGGAATGGCGGTGTTCGATTCATATGAACCGCTGGGACTACCGCCTTCCACTTTGTAATAGAGCTTGGCTGTTGTGCCGAGTTCTTTCTCCAATGCTGCCGCTCTGAACATAGGAGTTGGTCGCCACTGCTGATAAGCCTGCTTTACTTCCTTTGGAATGTTGAACGTGCGACTCTTGGCATTTAGTTCTTGCTCGATGATCTGTTTTGGAAACAGCGGTTCGAGTTCACGAGCCGTGATGGGATAGCCAGAAGGCGACATCATCGGCGGCACTCGGAATGGCAGATCGGCCTCGACGTTGTACCAGCGAGACGGCATCTCTCTAGGACTCAACGTGATTCGATTGCCTGTGACTGTTGCCATTATCGAGATATTCCTTAATTCAAAGCGGTCATCTGCTTTATTGCAACGAAGGTTATCGCGAATCCGTTTTGCCATTCGTTACGGAACGGGGCATTCGATGATTCGCAATGTTTCCCAACAATGGCATCCACGCCTCTCGACTGGAGTTGCGTTCCGAACTGAGGCCAAATTCTGGGCGACAGTACAATCCGAGCGATTGCGTCGCACGGGCGCGATCACTTCTTTGACCGCTGCAACGCCTAATTTCAAATCGAGTGTGGGTATAAATGATTCGTCGAGTTACACCAAACCCTAAATTCGGAATTCTTCTGATTGCCATGACGTTAACTCTCGTTGCGGCAATTGCTTGCAGCGGTGGTGACCCCGAAGTTGGGCCTCAAGGATCGGCTGGCCCGCAAGGTAAAACCGGCGAAACTGGCCCAGCAGGATCGACCGGTCTTCAAGGATTCCCAGGACCTGCCGGACCTGAAGGTCCTCAGGGCGAAAAGGGTTCGGCCGGTGTCAAAGGTGACGATGGCAGATCTGGTGTTTTGGCGATTGGGGCAGGTCTCACAACCTCAGGATCGATAGAGGGTGATGTTGCATTCGTCGATTTCGCAGGAACCGGAGAAGCCGACACTGCGGCAAGAAGCGACCATGATCATGACTCCGATTATGTGACAACACGCGCTCTTGCCGAGGGTTCAGCCGATGTCGCATGGGGAGGGCTCATCGGAATACCAGGTGATCTCGGCTCAGGCGGCGGCGGTGGAGATAGCGATACTGTCGAGTGGGATTCGATTTTGAATCGCCCGGCAGGACTCGACGATGGCGATGATGGGCTGACTTCGGTCGATTGGAATGATCTGCAAAACCGACCTTCGGCCCTCAACACCACTCTCGGTGGAATGAATTGTGGATTCAATGAAGTAGTGATCCATAACGGTTCAACTTGGGTATGTGGAGACGCAGGTCCGTCGAGTGGAGATTACGTTGCATCAGATCAGTCATGTGGTTCAGGATTTGTAGCAACCGGGGTCGATTCATCAGGGAACCTTCTCTGTGTAACGATTTCTTCCAGTGATTCGGTTCCGTACCAGCGTGGAAAGCATTTGATCACCACATTAGCGATAGGTCCCGGTGACGCCGGTTTATGGAATTCGGTCACAGTGGGCGACGACGGCCTTCCGGTCATAGCGTACGAAGCGAGCAATTCGCTCTACCTAGCAAAATGTGATGACGTGGCGTGTACGGCATCCACACCTTCGATAGTCGAAGCTACCGGATTAGGCGATCTTCATGCATCTGTGATTATCGGCACCGATGGACTGCCATTGATCTCATACAGAGACTCCCTCAACAGCGATTTCAAAATTGCGCATTGCCAAACCAGCACTTGCGACACCAGTGCGAAAACTACGATTGAAGGAACCGGAAATGTCGGTGCATATTCATCGATCGTAATTGGCACTGACGGGCTTGGAATCGCCAGCTACTACGACGCTACGAACGGCAACCTGAAAGTAGCCCATTGCAACAACACAGCGTGTACTTCTGCTGACATCAATGTTGTTGATGAAATTGGCGACGTTGGGCAGTACACATCGATAACTATTGGCGCCGACGGATTCCCACTGATCAGCTACTACGATGTTTCGAATGCCGATCTAAAAGTAGCCCATTGCACGAACGCTACATGCTCGACAAGCACGAACGAAACGATCGATTCCAGCGGCGACGTTGGCAAGAGTTCATCGATAGTCATAGGAATTGACGGTCGAGGGCTTATTAGCTACTTCGACGTGGTCAGCAATGACCTCAAGATGGCGCACTGCACTACGATTTCCTGTTCGGTTTCGACTACAGCATCGGCGGTCACAAGTGGCGGCGTGGGGAACTGGAATTCGCTGACAATAGGTACTGATGGCAGAGCTATCGTCAGCTACGCAGATTCGTTCAACGGCAATCTTGAAATCGCTCACTGCGAAGATATTGCATGCACTAGCGCAACATCTGTAGACGCAGACACAGATTCGCTAGTTGGACAGCACACAGCCATTACTATCGGAGCCGATGGTCTACCGCTGGTTATCTACCACGATGTGACTTCAAGGAATTTGAAGGCAGTGCACTGTTCAAACACCTACTGCCTTCCAAACGTTAGGAATCGCTAGATAATTTGCAGCCCGGCAAAGCTGAACAGGCAAGGATGACAGCGTGGCAGTAGCAATCAGAGAGTACCGTCGCGCTGATCTCGACACCATTCTCGATATTGCAGTAGCAGCCTGGCAGCCCGTATTCGAATCGTCCAGAACCATCGTTGGATCCGACTTGTTCGAGACCGTCCATGGTGATCCCGACGGCAGAAAGCGCAAGCAAGTAACTCTCGCCTGCCAGGCCGACAATCCGACTCTTGTTTGGATAGCAGAGACAGACGGAGATATAGCCGGATTCATCACAGTAACCATGAACAATGATTCGCTGGTGGCTGAGATAGGCAACAACGCTGTTTCACCTGCTCACCAGCATCAAGGCATAGGAACGAAGATGTACGACTTCGTTCTTGACCAGATGAAACAAGCGGGCATGAAGGCTGCAGTTGTGACTACAGGCGGTGATGACGCCCATGCGCCCGCGAGGCGTGCGTACGAGAAAGCTGGCTTCTCTGGGCCAGTTCCTTCAGTTGAGTACCACATCAAACTCTAGCCTTGATCGTTAGCTTCCTACATCATTGGTTACACAGTTTGGAAGTGGCAGGAAGTTCGGGGGCAAATTATGGATCAGCTGATGATCGATATCGAAGATAATGACAACAGTGGTTATTTTCCGATTCAGGTATTCGAGACGCAGAGTGAACCTCGCACAGCATCTGTAATTACCATTCCGAGCATCCCCGAAAGCGATGAACCGCACGACGTCATCGGATGGTGCTCCGAAAATGGTGGCACACCGTGCGAAGCGATCGCCGTGCTTGTTGGCGATTCAGGGTCGGGTCAAGCGCTAATGATCCACGGTGGCGACCATGGAATCAGGATGCGTCCGTCCTCCTCATCCACGCCGTGGGCACTGACGTCGAGTGACCAAACAGGCGAACCCTACCTGTTGTTAACGGCCTCCGTAGAACTAGTTTTTTCATAATCACACCAGCATGCAATTCCGAGCTACCCGTAATTGCCTCCTCGAAGTATTGACACTGAAAAATCACTCGTGATAGTTTTCACTTGCGCTAATTTTGAAGGGCAGCGGTGCGCGTTCGCGTTCGTTTCTAGTCCTTCTTGTTTTTATCGAAGCGGGAGCTCTGTTAGTAGAGTATGGATCCGAAACCGTTATCCACGGCCGAATGGGCCGAAGTCGGTATGGCCCTTAAGTTTCTGTGGCTTGCCTTAGGTTTTGCCTTAGTCGCAGGGCCTTCACTTCTCACAGCACACGCAATTATTCCTTCAGTGGTCGACAGTAAATCTGTCGCTGCTAAATGGACGAAGTTCCGTGCCCCCCTTTACGTACTCGGCTTGGTCTGTGTAGTCGGCATTTTCGCCTCGCTATTCATGGCCTCTGAAAACGTCGAGTTCCTAGAACGAATTTACTCACGGTGGTGGCAGTAAACACTGCCCCCATCCTTTACTAGCTAGCTTCGGCTCGCTCGGAATGGAAAGAACGCTTGGCGTCGGAAAACGATAACTCGAACTCCAAATCGTCATCTTTACCCAAGATGCTCGTACCGGTACTGGCTATTGGTGGCCTCGGTGTAGTTGCAGTTATGGGTGTAGTAGCAGCGTTCGTTATTACGGGCTGGATCGGGCAACCGGTTCCAGTACTCGGTTTCGAACAGACGTTTGACCAGCCGATTGACTTCCCTCACACCGTTCACGCTTCACTGAAGCAGCTCGACAGAGTTGCTGCTGATGGCCAGACGATGGAAGGTCTTGGTCTCGACTGTACTTTCTGTCACCGAACGGTAACCACACAGGCAAACGCTGGCGTTCCACCTGTAGGTTTCTGTGCAACTTGTCACCAAGTGATTGGTGCCGAGGACAACGTTCAGTTGACCATTTTGCGTGACGCTGCCGACATCGTTGGCGACGACGGCGCAGAGCCAGTCAACTGGCAGCGTGTCCACCGTCTTCCAGACCACGTTCGTTTTGTACACGAACCTCACATTCGTTATCTAACTGCTAACCCATCAGAAGTGAAAAACACTACTGATGGCGTTACTGAAGGCCCATCCGGCGTCTGCTCAACCTGCCACGGTAACGTCGCAGCTATGCAGCAGGTCGAACAGGTCGAATCACTCAAAATGGGACAGTGTGTTGATTGCCACCGTGACAACGGTGCACCAACAGATTGTGCCGCTTGCCACTACTAGGCGACTTTAGGACCACTTAAGCATCCATACGGGTTTACCCGGTCGCAGCCTCAAAACTGTGACAACAGGAATAGCACTGACCAGATGAAGCTAAATCGACGAGAATTCCTAGCGCTTACCGGTAAAACGGCAGCCGGAGCTGTGATATTCGCAGCTTGCGGACTACCTGAGCGCGAGCTAATTGTTCAGAGCCCTGTAGACCTTCCAGAGGACTTAGTACGTGGTGAGGACGCTTGGTTCGCCACTTCCATGGGAGATTTCTCAAACGGCGATGGCGTGCTAGTTCGTGTCATGCAGGGACGGGCTAAGAAGATCGAGGGAAACCCCGACCACCCTATTACCCGCGGTAAGGCAACTGCTCGTTACGACGCAGTTCTTCAGCTTCTCTACCACCCTGACCGAATTGCCGAGCCACAGCTCCGTTATTCAAAGGCAGGAAACCTGGTTGATATTTCTTGGGATCAGGCTGATGCTCGATTCAAGGAAGCCCTATCTAACGCCGATGGCGCACTGACGGTTGTAACCAACCCTCTACGTGGTCACCTCGGAGCTGTTGCAACGAACTTCGCTGCACAGTACAACGGCAAGCACATGGCGTTCGACCCAGTCGAGCAAGGTGTATTGCACGGAGCAGTAAAGTCGGTTCTCGGCCAAGACCAGCTCCCTACATTTGATATTGCAAACGCACAGACAGTTCTTTCGTTCGGAGCCGACTGGCTCGGTACTTGGGGATCACCTGTGCAGTTTGGTGTGAAGTACGGCGAATTCCGTGAACAGGACGACCGCGGTTACTTCATTCACGCAGAGCCACGAATGTCTCTCACAGCAGCAGCAGCCGATCTCTGGTTGGCCCCTGTTCCTGGTACCGAGGGTCACCTTGCTCTAGCCATTGCTTCGGTAATCATCGAAGAAGGGCTAGCAAGCCCACAGAACGTCGCAGCATTTGAAGCGGCAGTTCCCGGTGGTGTAAGCGGAGTAACGCTTTCTGACGCAGCTGCTCGAACGGGTGTCGATGAGCACCGAATCGAAAAGGCAGCAAAACATTTTGCAGAGCACACACCTTCTGTCGCCTTCGGTGGCGGTTCGGCTGGTGCTCACACTAACGGTAGCTTCAACCTTGGAGCAATCTTCGCTCTGAACATTCTGGTTGGTGCTGTCGACGCTAAGGGTGGAGTTACATCCAACCCTGGCTCAGCTATCGATGGTTTGTCAGCTTCGGCTACCGGCGCATCGTTTGCTGATTGGGAAGCCGAGCTTGCTGAATGGCGAGCAGGAAACGTTGAAACTGTGATCATTCGTGGTGCAGACATCGTTCACGGCATGCCTAACTCTGTCGCAATTCGTGAGGCACTTGAGCACGTTCCTAACGTAATCGCTTTCGGTGCAGTTCTCGACGACACAATGGACTTCGCTGATCTCGTACTTCCAGAAGAAACTTTCTTGGAGTCGTGGGGCATCGATATTCCAGAACCGGGTCCTGGTTATCAGGTTGTTGGTACACAGCAGCCGGTTGTAGGTCCGACTATTTCACACGACGAATCAGGGCTCATCAGTGATGCTCGTGGATTCGGCGACACACTGCTTGATATGTCCGACGGTTCTTACGGTCGAGACATGGAAAGCTTGGTACGAGGTTCGCTTTCGGATCTTCACGACACAGGTCGTGGTTCTGTTTCTGCTTCCTCTGCAGCCCTATTCACCAACGGTGCATTGCAACGTGGTGGTTGGTGGGACACCAGCAAGAGTGGTTCAGCTTCAACCGGTCGGGTAAGTGCATCACGAGGAAGCGCAAGCTACTCGAGCACCGACGGTACCGGCGAAGGCACGAGCTTCCACCTCGTTCCTTTCGTGTCGAACTCACTCGGTGATGGCAAGCTCGCTGCTGCTCCATGGGCACAGCAGACTCCTGACCCTATTTCATCGGCTTCATGGTCAACTTGGGCAGAGATCAACAGCATTCAGGCTGATGAGCTCGGAATCAAAGAGGGCGATGTCCTCAGGGTTCGTTCAACCTCAGGTGAGATCGAAGCTCTCGCATACCCGCATCCAGGTGTTCGCCCCGGTGTGATCGGCATCCCTATGGGACAAGGTCACCACGAAGGCGGTCGATACGCTAAGGATCGTGGTTCAAATGTTCTTTCAATTCTCGTTGACGAGAAAGACGCCGAGACTGGCGCTCTTGCATGGGCTGCAACCCGAGTAACGGTTCAGCGTGCAGGCAAGCGAGTCAAGGTTCCTAAGTTCGAAGGTAACGTAGTAGCCCGACCAGTTGAACCAGGTGTACCTGTTCTTGTGGTTGGTGTTGGCGAAACTGCTCATGATGCGCAGGAAGCTAACCACCACGAGTACCAAAAACAGTTCCTCCTCGAAGGTGAGGGAGCTGACGACCATGAGTAATATGCAGGTTGAGATTCGCCTTAACCAAAAGGCAGTGGCGTAATGACAACAGCAGAATTTGGTAGTCATAACTGGGGCATGGTTGTCGATGTAGATAAATGCATCGGCTGTAACGCATGTGTCATTGCCTGCCAGGCAGAGAACAATATTCCTCTCAACTCACAGGATCGTGTCGAGCGTGCTCGATCGATTTCCTGGATTCGAGTTGAACGATACTGGGAAGGCGACTTCCCTGACGCAAAAGCTCGGTTCATCCCGATCATGTGTCAGCACTGTGAGAACGCTCCTTGTGAGCCTGTTTGCCCTGTATACGCCACCTACCACAACTCGGAAGGTATGAACGTTCAGGTCTACAACCGATGTGTTGGTACTCGTTACTGCGCAAACGGTTGCCCTTACATTGTTCGATTCTTCAACTACTGGGAGCCAGTGTGGCCGGAGTCTCTCCGAAACCACCTGAACCCTGATGTAACAATCCGAAGCCGTGGAATCATGGAAAAGTGCAGCTTCTGCGTGCACCGAATTCGCCGTGAATCACGCAGTGCCCGAAGCGCAGGCGTCGAAATTGCCGATGGTGCAGTACAAACTGCATGTTCATCAGCTTGCCCGACAAGTGCACTAAACTTCGGTAACTTCAATGACCCGAATAGCAAGGTGTCGAAGATGAAGGAAGACAAGCGTCACTACACGCTTCTCGACCAGTTCGGAACCGACCCTAACGTTATTTACCTAGCGAAGATCGACGCCGACAAGAAGGTTGGTTCAGGAGCCGCTGCATCGCATGACTAATGAAGCTGTAGCACACGAGTCCGATCATCACGCACCGCCGCCTAACGTCGCTGCTGATGTAGTCGCACGGGAACTAGTCGCCACCACAACAGGTGCAAGCGGCAGGTTCAAGGCGTGGACGTGGATCCTCGGAATTCTTTCTGTTGTCGGTATCGCCGCACTTATCGTGAAATTTATCGATCAGGGTGACGACTCAACCAAATGGGGCTACGTTGCCGCAATGGTTTCGTTCTTGCTTTCTGTAGCCGGTGGCGCACCAATGGTGGCCATGGCTCCGGTAATGGCAAAGGCGAACTGGGTACGACCTATTACTCGAATAGCTTCTCTATTCTCGTTCGCCGGCATCGCAACGCTAATCATGCTCATCCCGCTTGTGGCTATCCTGCCTCCGCTGGTGACTGAAGGCGCTCGACGACGAACTATCTGGTACATGGCTCCTGACTACTCTCCACACATTTGGAGCACTCTTGGGTTAGTACTTCTTCTTCTCACAGGCATCATGCTGTTTTACTCAGCTGCGCTTCCTGACTTCGCTTCAATGCGTGACCACTCGACTGGCTGGCGCCAGCGTTTGGGCAAGCGTCTTGCTCGTGGTTGGGTTGGTACAGATGTTCAGTGGCGAACACTCCGAATGCGTATCGGAATGTTCGGAACTTTCTACTTCTTGATTCTCGTATTCGTGAACTTCTTGATCTCGACCGACTTCGGTCAGAGCATGGTGCCCGGATGGCGTGACGCTATCTTCCCGATGTACCACACAGTATCTGGCTTCCAGGCTGGTGTAGCTGGTGTGGTTATCGCTCTCTACTTCTCACGTAAGTACATGAAGCTTGAGAAGTACATCCACTTAGATGCATTCTGGTCACTGGGTCGACTACTGTTCGCCCTGACTTTGCTCTGGATTTACTTCTTCTACTCGTCGTTCATCGTGTTCTGGTACGGTCGTTCAATGAACGACATTGCCACTCTTGATCTGCTGATCAAGGGACCAATGATCTACGCGTTCTTTGCTGGCATGATTCTTCTATGGTTCGTACCGTGGTGGATTCTTATTTGGAACAAGGTTCGTCGTGGAACTGGTGCAATGGTCGTTGGATCATTCGTCATTCTGCTTGGACTGCTCATCGACCGTATTCGTACGTTCGTTCCAGCATGGTCTGTACCGCCAGAGAACATTCACCAGAAGTGGCTACAGGAAATCCCAGCGACGGTTTGGCCAGATGTCTTCGACATTCTGATCATGGCTGGAGGAATTTCACTCGTGGCATTCACAGTAATGATGATGACTCGTGTTATTCCGGTTCTTTCGGTATGGCAGGTTCAGGAATTCAACCTCCTTGCTAAGCCAATTCGATACATCAAGGGCCACGCAACTTTGGTTGCAAAGCCAGACTAAGAAATTTAGCGACGAATTTGCCAACGTCTGCCAAGCTATGACAGACAACTACAGGTAACTAACTAACAGATGCAACAGCGACGAGAACTAGATCAGGTCTACACAAACCGTAAACTCCTTAACGGTCAGCTAGACACGCCCAAGTGGTGGCTGCCTACAGTCAGCATTCTTGGTGTTGTGGTGCTGATCGGTGTGGTAGTGATCGCAACGATGATCAACAAAGGTCTTGGCGTAACGGGTCTTGCACGACCTGTTTACTGGGGTCTGTTCATCACAACGTTCGTTTTCTGGGTTGGTATTTCTCACGCTGGAATTATGATTTCAGCCATTCTTCGCCTTACTCAGGCTGAATGGCGTAGGCCGGTTACGAGAGCGGCAGAACTACTAACGGTGTTCTCGCTGCTAACGGCGCTGGTATTCCCGCTGATTCACGCAGGACGCCCTTGGCGAATTGCTTACTGGATCATGCCTTACGACGTTGCTCGTGGGATTTATCCAAACATCCGATCACCGTTGATCATGGACCCGGTCGCTATTAGCACGTACCTCACAGGTTCAACCCTGTTCTTGTACATCGCTCTGCTGCCTGACCTGGGTAACCTTCGTGACCGTACTACCGGTTGGAAGAACGCCATGTACACGGTTCTAGCACTTGGCTGGAGAGGTAACCCTCGACAGTGGAAGATGCAGACTGTTGGTGGAATCCTTCTTTCAGCATTGATGCTTCCGATTTTCGTATCGGTTCACTCAATCGTTTCGTGGGACTTTGCGATCGCAGCTGCGGTTGAAGGTTGGCACTCGACTATCTTTGCGCCTTACTTCGTTATTGGTGCTGTGCACTCTGGTGTATCGGCTGTGGTGACGATGATGGCTTTGATGCGGTGGCTGTGGAAGTGGGACGACTTTATTCGCCCAGAACACTTCGACGCACTCGCACGACTTCTTATTGTTGTAGCAACAGGTTGGCTCGCATTCACATTCCTGGAACTCACGTTCGCCCTTTACGGTCAGGACGCTCCAGAAATCGCACTGCGTGAGATGCAGATGTTCCAGTGGCCCTGGAATGCACTCTTCATCACATTCTTCCTGACTGCATATTTGATTCCTGTGCCCATGTGGCTGTTCAAGAGGGTTCGAACCAACATCGCTTTGATGTTCTGGACCTCGATTCTCGTGAACGTTGGCATGTGGCTTGAACGATTCCTGATTATCGTGCCTGGTTTGGCTCGCAGGACTCCGTTCGTGTACACATGGGAAGCGTATCGCCCAAGCCCGGTTGAATGGACAATCTTCATTTGGTCGTTTGCATGGGTTACGTTCCTTATGCTGTTGTTCTCAAGGTTCTTCCCGCTCGTTCCGTTGTTCGAAGCGAAGGAGAGCCAGGTATTTACTGATGATGTAATGATTGGCCGGGCAAAGGTTCCGGCAATCGTTAGGGAAGCTGACTAGAGGATCTTCTGATGACGACAAGTATTCTTGGCCTGTTTCAGCAGCCCGAACCCGCCGCAGATGCGATGGACGGACTGAAGGAAGCCGGATTTGAACTCGGTACATTCGATGTACTGACAGGTACTCCGTACCCAGAGGGTGCGTTCGGGGAACACGTTCCTCAGCACCGCCTGTTCCGCTTCCCTGCATTCGGAGCCATTATTGGTTTCACCCTGTCGGTATTCCTGACATCGGTGACTCAGCTCGCATACCCGATGGTGACCGGTGGTAAGCCGATCCTGTCGATCTTTGCAATGCTGATCATCATGTACGAAATGACGATGCTTGCGGGTGTGATCGCAACGGTGATCGGTATCATTTTCGAGTCTCGACTCCCGAACATGAAACCGGGCATCTACGACACTCGGATTACCGAGGGTTGGATTGGTGTAGTTATTACATTCGACGACGAATCTAAAGTCGCCGATGCAGAGAGCGTGCTCAACAAGGCAGGCGCTCTGGAGATCAAGCACGCGTAATGACTTCGTTTTCAGCGAATATCAAATCAATGCTTACACGTCGCCTAGTAATGGTTGTCGGGCTACTTATGCTCGGCACCTTGGCTACATCTGCTTGTGCAGTTCAGGAAAACAACACCTACCCGGTGGAGACATTCTCTGAGATGCATTACTCGCAGGCGTACAAGGCACAGGAGCCACCACGTCTCGCCCCACCGGCAGATTCGGTAGCTTTCAAGACCGCAGGCGACGCAAGCAACACACTCAACGTTCCTGACAAGCAAGAACGTGCGTACGACCCAGCTGTTGCCGGTAATCTTTACCGAGTCAACTGTTCGGTTTGCCACGGCGATTCTGGACTCGGAGATGGTAAGGCAGCTCGCCACATCACCTCTGGTCAGAGTTTCTATGCAACTACTCAGGGCACCGCATACGCAGCTCCACCAAACTTGGTTGAATCTGCAGCTACTCGGCTGACTGATCGTGATGTGATGGTCGGCTTCGTAACTTCAGGTGCTGTTGTTATGCCTTCATTCGGAAAGCTACTTCCCGAAGAAGACATCAGGGACATCGTGAACTACATCTTCGACGACACTACGGGCCTTAGCCAGTAATCAATCGTTGCAGTTGTAACCTGTAAATTAGGGTGCGGCATATTGCCGCACCGTTTTTTTATCCTTCGATATTTCACGAAGGATCCCTGCACGGGGAAAGTAAAGTTATGGCATCAAGGATGCCGTTCGTAAAGACCGGATCGCGAGCGCCTATCTCTAGAGCGTTCGCCGTATCTATAACTGCGCTCTTTTTCCTTCTTCTTATGTCAGCAGTGAGCTGCGTACGTGAAGAGGACATCACTCTCGAGCAACGTGCCCATCAGCTTGCTGGCGAATTAATGTGCCCTGTGTGTGGTGGTCAGACTATCGATGGATCGAACGCACAAATCGCTATCGATATGCGGCTCAAAGTGCGTGAACGGCTCGAAGCTGGTGATACCAACGCTGAAGTACGAGACTACTTTGTTGTTCGTTACGGACAAGAAATTCTCGCAGCCCCAGAGCGAAGCGGATTCAACCTGCTCGCATGGATCGTTCCTGTAGTCATCGTATTCGGTGGCATCGGCATCGCACTAATAACCATCAAAAATATGAGGAAAACTGCAGCGCAAACCAACTCCGCAGGCGGAAAGGCCGCATCTTCCTCAAACAATCCCAGCGATCTTTCCAACTACTTAGCACAAGTAGATCGCGATCTCGGGATAAACAAAGAACCTATCTCTTCAGAAAGTAGCGACGTGAGTTCTAGTCAATCCGACAAGGAAAACTCCTAATGGCCGATCTCGGAGTTATGGCATTACTGCTTGGATTAGCCCTCAGTGCCTACGCTGCAATTGGAGCCATAGTCGGCGAGAAGACCGGCATGGCTGAACTCGTAGTCAGTGCTCGCCGAGCGCTCTATATGACCACTCTGGCAGTAACCGTGGCGTCCGGGGCGCTGATCAACGCCTTCGTGCAAAACGATTTCTCGATCAAGTACGTCGCAGATCACTCCAACACCCTTATGGATCGAGCCTTCGTGTGGGTAGCCTTCTATGCCGGCAACGAAGGTTCACTTCTGTACATTCTTCTCGCCTTAGCGTTAATGTCCGCCTTATCGGTCTGGTTCGCACCGAAGCGACTTGCTCGAAGCATGCCGTGGACAATTGCCATTCTCGCGATCATCCAATTGTTCTACTTCATAGTTCTATCGTTCGCCGCCAACCCATTCGAGCTGCTCGACACTATTCCCTTAGACGGGCGAGGCATCAACCCTCTTCTCACGCACACTGGAATGTTTAGTCATCCCCCCATGCTAATGGGAGGGCTCATTGCGATAACTATCCCGTTTGCGTTTGTATCGGGCGCATTGATCGCAGGTAATTACGGGGACGACTGGATCGATGTCGCCAGAGTTTCTGCAATTTTGGCTTGGGGTATTCTCGGTTCAGGCATGTTGATTGGAGCATGGTGGGCGTACACGATCCTTGGTTGGGGCGGTTACTGGGCGTGGGACCCAATCGAAAACGTCGCTCTCATGCCATGGCTGGTGCTGACGGCGTTTATTCATTCGATCATGGTTCAAAAACGTCGCGGTATGTTCCGAATGTGGAACGTGGCGTTGCTAAACATAGCGTTCGTCCTAGCTCAGCTCGGAATGTTTATCAACCGGGGCGGCCCCGTCGTCAGTGTCCACTCGTTTGCAGCATCGGCTCTAGGCATAATTTTCCTAACGTTCATGTTGGCGAGTTTGGTATTCGCGTTCGCCCTGTTCCTATGGCGAATGCCACAGCTGAAGTCTGACAGAGCCATGGAATCATTCGTGTCTCGCGAGGCATCGTTCCTCATCAATAACTTTCTATTCCTTTCGGTAATGGCTGTGACGCTTTGGGGGGTTCTCTACCCACTGTTCTCCGACCTCGCCCGAGACGTCTCAGTAAGTGTGTCCGCTCCATACTTCGATCGGGCCAACGGCCCCGTACTGCTTGGGATCGTAGTAATGATGGGCATCGGCCCATTGCTACCATGGCGCAAGACTTCCGCACGTTCTTTGAAGCAATGGTTCGTGTGGCCCACGTTAATCGGCGTGCTGACTATTGGCGTACTCGTAGCGTTAGGTGTTCAACGCCCCATAGCAATTTTCGCATTCGGAGTAGTGGCGTTCGTAGCCGCCTCGATCAGTGAAGAATGGTGGCGGGGAACTTCTGCACGACATCGTTCAGGCGACAACTGGCTTCTGGCATGGTGGCGTTTGGTTAACAGCAATCGACCTCGACATGGTGGCTACATTGTTCACATTTCTATTCTCATGCTCGGGCTCGGCATTATCGGTACGAACTTCTATCAACAGCGAACAGACGGAGCATTAGCTCTTGGCGAAAGCTTGGTAATAGATAATTACCGCATCGAGTATGTCGACAATGGCGACGAAAGCCGCGCCGACCGTATAGCTCAGTGGGCTGAGATGTCGGTCTACGAAATCGACCCCGAAGATTACGAGCAAGAAAAAAGCTTTGCAGCCGCACAGGGTTCATCGGGCTTCACGCTAAAAGACAGCACTCTGCGACCCAATGATGAATTAGTCGATACGATCGAACCATGGCACGGTTTCTATCTCGATTTCAACATGGCGTCGGTACGTTCGGGCATTCGATCTACGATTGCTGAAGATCTTTATGTGATCCCGCGTGACTTTTTGGCTGATGGCAGAATTTCACTTGCTGTGAGTATTAACCCGCTGGCGTGGTGGTTGTGGGCATCGGGGCCATTTTTCATAATTGGCACTATGGTTGCTCTATGGCCTCAAGCCGCGGTTGAGAGAAGACCAAAGCGCCTGGCCAGTAAAACGAGTGCGAAGGATGATTCGGAAGGTGAAAACTGATGCCGATCATTCTGGGTACGCTGCTAGCTTTGGTATCGATTGCAGTGATCGCTTACCCGTTTTTGGGGTCGAAACGATATCGTTTGGTTTCAGAAACCTTCGTAACCCGCGAAAAACTTCGTGCCGAACGTTTGCGAATTTATCGCAAAATAAGTGACATAGAAGCCGATTTTGAATCTGGCGACCTGACTGAGGCTGATTATCAGCAACAGCGGGATCAACTTCGATTCGCTGCGGCAGAGATATTAAAACAAGAGTCTGGCGGAAATTCCTCCAGCGCTAAACGTGACGAAGAACTAGAAAAAGAAATCTCACGTCTGCGAAAGCAGACCGCCCAAGTGCCAGAAGCACCAGAGGGCGGAGACAACCTGTGATGAACCACCACCTTTCACAAATCACCTCCCCTTACACGAAGCGCACGCCGATTCGGCTGCTGAGCCTGGCGGCGATCATCGCTCTCGCACTGGCATTCATGTTTCAGTCGGCTGCCCTCCCTGTCGCCAGTGCGCAAGCACAGGACAGTATTCTTGGCATAGTAACCAATGGAACTGAAGGCGGCGTTCTACCTGAAAATCTTGAGGTTCTGCTGCTTTCGATTGATCTTGCGAGCAACCAAATCATTGAGCAAGAATCTACTACTGTCGATGAAGACGGAATTTTCAGTTTCTCGAATCTAGTATCCGGGCCGGGACTCTCTTATCGGGTTGTGGTGAACTCAGGCACGTTCACGCCTTCGGTCGACATGGCGAACCAGGAAAACTGGCAGAACGTTCGTATGAAGATTTACGATGAGACAACTTCTCTCGATGAAATCACGATCAATTCTTATGTGATGATGATCCCGACAATCGATGCCCGCAGCAAGCAGGCAGGAATTCTCACAGTCATCAATGTCGACAATCGCGGTGACGAAATATGGACGCCAGACCTGACGGATCCTGACCTAACAGGTCTCGATCTACTTCGATTCAATCTTCCTGAAGGTTTTGAAGATCTGGCTATAGAATCAGAACTTCCAACCGGAAACATTCTCGAGATAGAAACCGGTTTCGCTCTCACGAACCCAATCCCACCGGGCGAAGCTGCGGTACTTATCAGCTACATCCTCCCTTACGAGGGCGATGGCTTCGATTTCAATCTGAAACTTCCGTACGGTGCGGACAAAGTCCGGATGCTAATCCCCGATGAAGGCGGAATTATTACTGCTGAAGGGTTCGGGGGCGCAGAATCAGTCGTGGTGGCTGAGAACGTATTCAACCAGTTCGAGGGCACCGATTACGCCGCCGGCACTGAGTTGCTTGCGAAATTCTCCGGACTTCCACAACCAACCCCTTTGCAGCAGCTTTCTGACTTCTTCAAGGGTCGAACCTATGTGATCGTAATCATCTGGGTTGTCGGAATCGCACTTCTGGCAATTCTCGGGTACGCCATGTACTCATCACGCAAGCGTAATGATCTATCGAGCGATGATGACAACGAGCTCGTTGGCCGTGCCGATGTTATCGCCGAGATCGCAGAGCTCGACGAGGAATTCGAATCAGGCAATATCGAGGAAGACGACTATAACGATCGTCGAGACGAGCTCAAGCGACTAGTGCTCGAGTTCGACGACGACTCTTCTGATGCACTGGATCTGGAAGACGCAGATGACAACGTCGATAGCGATGTTGATAGCGCAGATCCTGCAGAATCATCGGAACCAGATTCCGAAGACGAAAAACCCAAAGAGTCGGACAAGTAGCCGTGGGTCAGAGACGGTCGGTATTAGTCGGCGTCGGGATACCGGTCCTGCTCGTGCTATCCCTATTCGCTTGGGGCGTGATCCAAAACGACGGTGAAGCCGGACGGCCTGGAATCAATGACAATTTCGGCGAAGTTAATCTTTCTGTCGATCCGCTTGCTGATTTTGAACTTACGACTCTTGATGGCGATGTGATTACACTTGCCGACTTCCGTGGAAAGATCGTCGTGATCGATTTTTGGTCGTCGTGGTGTGCACCTTGTCGAGCTGAAGGCCCAGTGCTTGCTGAGACTTACGACAAGTGGCAAGAGCGGGGCGTTGAGTTCATTGGTATCGCCATTTGGGACAGCGAAGGACCGGTGGAAGAGTTCATCGAGCGTAACGGTATTAACTACGTGAACGGCATCGATCCATCTGGAAAGATATCGGTCGATTTCGGTGTAAGCGGCATCCCAGAGAAATTCTTCGTCACACCTGAAGGTGAGATCGTGAAGAAAGTTATCGGGCCGAACACCAGCAACACCCTCGACGACATCCTCACCGATATGACCGACGCGGCACTAGGTATCGGCTCACCCAGCTAGTTCTGGCGAATGCCGCCGTCGACATTTAGCGCTTGGCCTGTGATGGACCTTGCACGATCGGAAGCGAGGAATGCAACTGCCTTGCCTACGTCCTCAACAGTCTGCTCACGACCCAAAGGCACCGATTCAGCAACAGTTCGCTGGAATATCTGCCTAGGAGTAAGCCCGCTACTCTGTTGATCGGTTGAACTTCGCCATTCACCGATACTCTCCCACAGCGGAGTCCAGATCAGTCCCGGGCAAACCGTGTTGACGTTTACTCCGTGCGGAGCCAGCTTGTATGCCCACGCCTGCGACACGTTTATTGCTGCCGCCTTGGATGCTCCATACGTGGCGAAGCCGGGTCGGCCACCTCGCCCTGCGATCGATGCGATGTTCACGATCTTTCCGTAACCGCGTTCAACCATGTAGCTTTCGACCGACTGCGTTGCGTTCACGATTCCGAAGACGTTTACATCGAACGTAGCTTGCCAGTCTTCGACTGTGGGAACTTTGCGAGTCGTGAAGCCAGGCGCACCACCTACCCCGGCGTTATTGACCAAGACATCCAGTTGCCCAAACTCTTCAATGGCAACTTCGACCATGTCATCGGTCGACCACTGTTGAGTTACATCGGTTTCGCAGAAATACGACTGTGTACCACCGGCTTTGATTTCGGCGACAACGTCACGAGCCGCATCCCCGTCCATATCGGCGATTACGACGTTTGATCCGCGTTGAGCGAGTTCCAGAGCGATACCGCGGCCAATGCCTCGGGCACCGCCGGTTACTACTGCTGTTTTTCCTTCAAAATCCATAAATATTTTGGCATCAGACTAAGCACATGGCCTAGCGCATGAAGAAGCCACCATCCACGTTTAAGGCTTGGCCAGTGATGTTTTTGGCATCATCAGAAACGAAGAACGCCACAGTATCGGCAATGTCTTCGGGAGTCTGTTCTTTTTGCATTGGAATGCGCTCGGCAATCATAGAGTCGAACACTTCACGCGGGTTCATGCCTTTAAACGCAGGATTGTCGTGAGCGTATCGATCGCCAACTTGCTCCCACATGGGAGTCCACAGCAAACCGGGGCAAATGGCGTTCACAGTGATATTGAAGCGAGCGAGTTCGAGTGCAGTCGATTGCGTAAGACTAATCACCGCTGCTTTTGAAGCCGAGTAGTGCGCAAGAGACGGTCGCCCTTCCCTACCGGCGATCGATGCGAGGTTCACGATTCGGCCGGAACGCCGTTTAGTCATTTGCGGCTTGAATACAGAGGTCACATTCGACATGCCGATCACATTCACTTGGTAAGTCTGTTTCCAGTCTTCCTCAGTTGAGTGAGATCGAGATTGCCATCCTGCAGACCCGGCGACTCCGGCGTTGTTCACCAGAAAATCGGCTGAGCCCAAATTCTCGATAGTGGCTTGAGCTAATCCTTCGCACGCTGCAACATTTGTCACATCGGTAACGAATGTTGCTGAATTACCAGAAATATCTCGTACTTCAGCGGCGGTTTTCTCGGCAGCTTCTTCGTTGATATCGGCGATCATCACTGACGCGCCCTTGTCAGCTAATTTCAGCGCGATCGCCCTGCCGATGCCAGTTGCACCGCCGGTTACCACCGCCACTTGCCCTTTGAAATTCACTATCTACCGTGCTGTTTCAACTACTACCCGCACTAAGTTTCGGGTCGGGATTATACTTGGATACGATCGATTTCAATGCCCCCACATGGAGTGGAATGTGCAGGTTTGGTGCGCGAATGGACAGCAGAATTTGACCGTATCTCGGAAACAAGCCCTAGAACACGCCTACAAACTGGTCGAGAAACCACGATCCCACCTCAGGGTCGAACTCAACCAGGATAAGAGTGGGGTAAGTGTCACCCACAAAGGGCGGGTACTAACTCGAGTATTCCTAAATCGAAGTGGAATGAACGCCGCCGTGGCCATTTCAGAAGCCATGGGAATCAAGCTGCCTTCGCTGGGTCAGAGCAACAGTGGATTAGTCTCAACCGGTCTGCTTTATCGAGTGTTCGCACTCTCGCAACTGGATTTCCGCAACTCCGCCTCATACGAGCTAGCGGCCGAGCTAGTCGATGAAGCAATTTCGATGCAGCGTGGCGGCAGCACGACATCTGGCGTCTGATACTTCTCGAATCGCCATATCTCCTCGATTTTCACGTCTGATTTTTTGCTCGAATGGCAGGGCAAATTTACAATGCGTGTATTAGTTCAACTACTACTGAACGTTAGCGGCCGATCCGCACGAGGAATTTATTGGCAGATCCCCTGATTTCGACCGCTGTGGTTGGACACGAATTTGGACCGTATGACGTCACCATTCCGACCGAACGGGCGAACGCATATGCAGCCGCTGTCGGTGGTGACGAATCACCCGACTATGGCGATTCTCTCGCTCCAATCATGGTCGTTGCTGCGGCCCTTACGGAACTCATCGAAGATCTAGGGCTTTTCTCCGGCGGATTGCAAACTGTTCATGCTGGACAGGAAGTCAGCTGGGCACGACAGGTCAAGATCGGCGAGAAGGTCGACGCGGTCGGCAAGCTAGCCGCTAACTCGGTTCGCAGAGGTAACCACTTCGCTACGGTTTCGGTTTCGTATAAGGATTCCACCGGCGAAGAGATCGGGACATCGTCTACAACGATCATAGTCAGCGGGGAGGCTTCCTAATGACCTCCAAATCAGTTGGTGACGCGCTAGCCGGATTCGAACGACAGATCACCCAAGATCGAGTCGACGCCTACGCTGAAGCATCGGGCGACCACAATCCGATTCACCTCGACGAGTCGTATGCATCTACAACGCAGTTCGGCACTCGCATCGCTCATGGCATGCTGAGTCTGGCGCTGGTTACAGAAATGCTTGCGACCAATTTTCCAAATACATGGCATGCTGGCGGCAAACTGAAGGTTCGATTCAGTGCGCCAGTGTTCCCGGGCGAAACAGTTGTGACGTACGGGGAAGTGACTGCGATCAACGAATCTGAGGACGGATTGATCGCAACTTGCACGATTGGGTGCAAAAAGCCCGATGGGACGGACGCAGTTGCCGGGCGAGCAACCGTGCCATTGGAATAAAATGAACTACCGCTTCCACCCTCTTTTGGCGTGGATCAGTAATACGGATTAGATAATGACGGGAATTCCCGAAGGCATAGTTCCAATAGCTCTCGATGCGATGGGTGGCGATCACGGCCCATCGGTGACCGTGCCTGCCGCATTACAGGCCATCGGCAAAGGCGGCGTTGCTGTCGCACTTGTTGGCGATGCTGAAGCTATTCAGACTGAGCTAGACAAATATGACACGCCAGCCAAGCAGCTAGTGCAAGTTGTTCCTGCCGATGGAGTTGTCGAAGAAGGCGAAAGCCCAGCACGGGCATTCCGTTCAAAGCCGAACGCTTCGATCTTCGTATCTGCCGGTGCAGTGAAGATGGGCAAAGCCGCCGGGTTCGTGAGCATGGGCTCGACTGGCGCTTCTATCGGAGCCGCAACGGTTGTTTACGGCACGCTCGACGGTATCGATCGTGGAGCACTTGGTGGTCCTGTTGTTGGCTATGCGCCAAACACCGTAATTATTGATCTTGGCACCAACGTCGATACTCGCCCCGG
>Ga0233439_10002260_pt1 | contig 22122 bp, 20 predicted proteins | sample SI_123_September_6_FD_182713 | JGI IMG/M metagenome (GOLD analysis project Ga0233439, IMG submission 182713) | Seawater microbial communities from Saanich Inlet, British Columbia, Canada - SI_123_September2016_100_MG | ecosystem: Environmental > Aquatic > Marine > Inlet | place: Canada: British... | reverse complement strand
ATTCTGTGGAACGTCACTTTGACACTGCTGAACATATCTGGCCGAGTTTCGACTCGACGAGGAATAATTTGGAACTTCTGATAACAGATGCAGCCCGAGAGTACCTAGACCGCCGTGAACGGCCTGTCGCTCTCGATTATCTCGCCGGACTCGGCTGAGGCGGTCACGCTTCGGTATCGGTCGATACCTATGCTAAGAAAGCCAATAAAACGGCTTACCAAACGGTGAAAGAGAAGGGCGTCGAGATTCTTATCTCGAAAAACCTTGCCTCAAAAGCCGCAGCAGTCCTAATCGAACAAAAGAAGTTCCTATTCTTCAAGTGGTTGTCCGTCAGAGCTCAGCTCTACGGTCACGGCACCTGAAGCCACGGCTAATCCCCGGCCGTGCGCCGAATTCAAACCGATCTGACCGAAAAAATAGCCTCGACTCCAACAAAGGAATCAAGGCTTTTTATCGTTATTCGCTAATTTACGACGATCCTACGAAAACGATTCGTAGAGTCCGCCGACTACCAGTCCGAAGATGATGTGCACTACTAGCGCACCCATCGCTGTGGCTCCGCCAAGTTTTAGAGCGAAGAAACCGGGGGCTTCAACTGCACCGTCTCGAATCCCTCGATGGAGGGAAGAGCTGAGCATTCCGAAGAACATACCTGTGCCGATGAAGTGAACGAGTCCGAAGACGATTCCGATTGCGAAGCTGCTATCGATATCGAGCCATAAATAGAACGCTGCGTGAGCTGAAGCAAATACGATGCTCATCACTGCGTGGATCATCAAACCGATTCCGTATGTCATGCCGCCTACAGGCATCATCATCGTGCCGAGCATCTTCAGAAGATCCATCTTCATCTGCTCTGGCATCATCATTCGCCCGAGGTAAATCGGGATCAGCATTATTGCGCCGGCGATCAACCCTGAGTAAATCGCTGCGGGTGAGTTGTATTCCATGACCAAATTCCTCCACTAAGATTTTCCGTGCGAAGATCATGACCGATCTCGCTCCAACCCAAGTGACTAATGTGATGCGAGCTTTACCAAGAACGATTCTGCGTCGATTCCAGCCACCAGCGCATCCAACAGAAATAAGCTTTCGCTTAGATTCGTGAAACATCACTGAGAATTTGGTGTGTGAGGAGAAGTCCTGAGTGGCTAAAGATCGACACACAGGTGACTCACCCGCTTCGAATCGAATTACGAAGACAGCCGATTCGATATTTCACGAGCTAACTGGTTAGCTGTGGAGCGAGTGCAAAGACATCATCAATAGAGAAACTGATTGATGGCAGCCGCGATTAAGACCTCTGCATCATTGATCGCTAGATGCAATTAGGGTGCAACCGGTTGTCCGACAGAAAACGTGCCACTGGCACCTAGATGTCGATTGCCATTAACTCTTCGGAGTAAATGACCTGTCCGCTGTAGACCTCTCGAATGTCACCGATTCCCTTTTCGAGCACGCCGTGCTGCGATATGTTCGGACCCATGTGAACGAGAATCAACTTCTTTACGCCGGCCTCTTCTGCCATGCGCGCCGCCCCCAAAGTACCGCACTGACCCGGCGACTCACCATCGTGATCCATACACTCCTGGTCGTCCCAGCACATGCACAACAAAACGTCAGCGTCTTTCGCCAAATCGATAACCGACTGACACGGCTGGGTGTCGCCAGTGAACACAACCGACTTACCCGACTTCGTTTCGATTCGGTAGGCGAGTGAATCCAAGTAAGGCTGAACGTGCTCGGCATTCGCTGAGGTCACTTCGAAATTGTTGCCGGTGTAAACCGTTCCAACCCCTACGTCGCGAGCGAGAATCTTGGGTGCTTTTCGAGGAAGAACTCCACCCCGGTTGATGTAAACCTTTTGCGATAGAGGGTGGTAAATCCGAGCCTTCCAGTCGTGCGAGAAGATGCCGTTCTCGCCGATAACGCCCTCTGTGATTTTCTCTGTGAGGGTTGGGCCAAACACCTGTAGTTGGTTTTCTTTGCCGATCGATTGATCGAATCGTGTCAGCAGGAAGCACGGGTAGTCGATGTCGTGATCGAAATGGTGATGAGTGAAGAATATGTAGTCGATATCGAGTGGCCAAAGTCCAGACTGCACGAGCTTGTGAGTCGTGGCTGGACCGCAATCGATCATAATTTTCTCGCCCTCGATTTCGAGAACGTACGCCGAGCCGAATCGAGTGGGAGTTGGGGTCGGTGTACCTGCTCCGAGAATGTAGAGCTTAGCCATTAGATATTGTCTCCGAATTCTGTGACCGATTTGCTGGCGTGCAGATTGCGTGTTGGGTACGCAGATTGTGCCGAGTCTGGAGTGAAGCATATTCCTGCGCCACGCCGATGCCTTCTAACTTCATGAACCAAATCTGCTGGTTTTTGATTCAGTCGAATCAGCGATTTAGTGAAGATTCCCAAAACTCGCAAAAACGCGTACAAAAAGCACCTACGACTAAATAACCGTTACCGGATAGGATGCCGCCCGTTCGCTGTGTGCTTGTACCGCAAGCGGAAGCGAATTGGCCACGGTGTCCGCCGTGTCCGCTCTGACAACTGGAGGCGTAACGGTGCTTTATTTCAAATCTTGCCTACGATGCAAAGATGGAACTGTCGAATTAGGTTCCGATAACTTCGGATCGTTCCTTAGCTGCATTACGTGCGGCTACACGATCAACTCTCGATCGATCAGGTCGAACGGCTCAATCGAACAGCCGGTTGGTCTTGAAAATGACGTAGTAGTGACTCCTCAATTGGAGCCAGTAGCTGTGTTAGACGAGGTCGACGAGACCGACGAACCTGACTTCGATGACGACGAATTCGACGCGAACGAACTCGACGTAATCGAGCTAGAGCGAGCGGCCATTTAGGTAACGCAGGCGTGTCGGCAAAATCGTCGGTGCGCCTTCACTTGAGTCAAACGCGACTCGGGACTAAATCCGTCCAATGGACTCCAGTCCAAGCCGATTGGTCTCTGAATCGAACCACTCGATAACCTCGCGGTGAAGAGGAATTCCGTTCTTCTCACGAAGTTCGGTCTCCTCGTGTTCGGGAAGGCCCGCGTAGTAGACCCGATCGTGACCCTTAGCTGGCGGCGTATCGACCAAGTAGGTCAAGAACTCGTCCATCGAGCCTTTGAACTCGGCAACATCTCGGAACGCATCGATACTGAACGCCGCCACGAACTGCGATCCGTTACCCGGTGGAACGCTTATTCCAAAGAGTCCCGCAGATAAAATCCCCGAGAAAACCTGTCCGATAACGGCCATTCCGTAGCCCTTATGCGAACCAAGCTCGCGGGTCGATCCCCACGGAAGTAATCGTGTTGTATCGGGAACTTCTTGCTCCTCCATCAACGGATTGCCATCTTCGTCAGCCAGCAATCCCGGCAAGAGGGGGGCACCGGTACGTCTCAGCAGATTGATTTTGTTGGCAGCAACCGATGAAGAAGAAATATCCAGAACGAACGGCGGCATCTTGTCGGCAGGAACCGCCCAAGCATGCGGCACTGCTCCAACTCTGGGTTCGGCCCCGTAAGTAGGAACCATTACTGCACCGCCACCAGTGATCGCGTAGCCGATCATATCGTGCGGCATCGCCCGCATCGCGTGGTACGCCATCATCCCCGCGTGGTTGCTGTTGTGGATCGTCACTGCACCGATACCGACCTTCTTGGCCTTCTCGATTGCTACATCCATCGCCTTTGGGCAAATAACCAATCCGTGTCCTTTGTCGGCATCTATCGTTGCGACGGCGGAAGTCTCTTTGGTGATCTTCCAATCTGGAGTCGCATTGATCTTCCCTTCAGCGAACGCCTGTACGTAGTGACGCAGCATGTTCGAAACGCCGTGAGTCTCGCATCCTCGAACATCGGCGGTGACCAGACCGTCAGACGCCAGTTCAGCGTCTTCGCGTGACATGCCCGTCGCTTCGAAAATATCGGCAGTGGTCTTGAAAAGATCCTCCCGACGGATCATCACTCGGTCTGCTTCAGGAACGTGAAAGTGTTCAAGCATAGTTTTTGTACTTCCTATCGTTCCAGTGGTGAGAGATCGAATTCGTCGGTTGCGGAATCGAACCATTCGACCACTTCGTGGTGAAGCGGAATGCCACGTTCGTGACGATCGATCGATTCTTCGTGCTCGGGCAGACCCGCGTAATAAACGCGGTCGTGACCCGGTGCTGGCGGGGTTTCTCGGAGGTACTTCATGAAATCGTCCATCGACTCCTTGAATCGTTGAACATCGGTGAACGCCTCGATTGAGTAAGCGGCGACAAAGTGCGACATGTGCCCGCCTTCGTAAGGGCCGAACGCTCCATCGGAAAGGATTCCGCCGAAAATCTGAGCAACTGCGCTCAGGCCATAACCCTTGTGAGAACCAAGTTCTCGGGTTGCACCGTTTGGCAGCACGATATTGTCGGGCGGAATTTCTCGTTCGTCCATGATCGGATTGCCATCCGCATCTGCCATGATTCCTGGGATAGTCAACGATTCCATTCGACGTAGGAGCTCGATCTTGTTAGCAGCCACCGATGAAGAAGAAATATCGAGAACAAACGGCGGCTCTTTGTCGCCGGGTACTGCCCAAGCGTGAGGATTAGGAGCTAGACGGGGCTCTGCTCCAAATGTAGGCGGCATGCTTTGGCCGCCTGCCGTGATCGCGTAGCCAATCATGTCGTGAGGAAGCGCCATCATTGCGTGGTAGGCGATCATCCCGGCGTGCCGACCGTTGCCCATCGTGATCGCACCAATGCCGGTGTCGCTGGCCTTTTCGATCGCCAATTCCATGACCTGAGGAATAACGGCGATGCCGAGTCCTTGATCGCAATCAACGTTCGCGGTGGTCGGGGTTTCTCGGGTGATCGTCCAGTTCGCAGTCGGGTTGATGAAGCCTTCAGCTACACCAGCAATGTAGCGACGCATCATGTTCGAAACGCCGTGGGTATCGACCCCACGAGTATCGGACAGCAGCAACACGTCGGTCGCCTGCCATGCGTCCTGCTTGGAGAAACCGATCTTCAGAAACAGTTCGTTGACGGTCTTGCGAAGAGCATCCGGCATGATCCGAACTTCGTCCTCTTCAGCAACATGAAAATGTTCGAGCATGGGTTGGGGGTGTTCTCTCGGTTGGTTGGTCTCAAGCGGACTGCATCACATGTGAGCACATGTGTCCGTCGGCGTGCCGCACAAGATACGCCTGAAACATTGGTGCGTAAACGAGATTTCGAAATTTGATCTCGATATTTTTGACTCGTCATTGATTCTTGTTCATGTCATATCTGATGTACGATTCTCCCTAATTTCCATTAGAACGTGATCACCGGAGTGGCTACTTGCAGGACGTGACGATAGCGGCGATACAGATGACGTCGGTTGTGGGCAACATCGAGGGCAATCTTGCCTCGATAGATCGGCTGCTTGGCGATGCGGTCGGGCAGGGCGCAGATATTGCTTGCTTCCCCGAATTGTCGGTCTGCGGATACAACACCAGCGAGCGATCAGGTGATCCGGCAAACGGCACTCGTATTCCGCCAACAGTAGAAATTCCAAGCGAAACTACGAACGCACTCGAAGCCATCGGAAAGCGACACGGTATCTGGTTCTTAGTAGGTCTTCTCGAACGTGATTCATCAGGCATCGTCTACAACACCCAGCTTGTGATTTCGCCAATCGGAATCGAGGGAAAGTATCGAAAGACCCACGTACCAACCACCGAGATTGGCACCTGGCGACACGGCGACGATCTGCCCATATTTAGTCATCCGAAAATCCGGTTCGGCATCGAAATTTGCTACGACACCCACTTCCCTGAAGTATCGACCGCGCTCGCCGACAAAGGTGCTGAACTCATCTTCATGCCGCACGCTTCGGGAGGCGCTGAAGCCGCCGCCGACAAGCAAGCCCGCTGGGAGCGATACGTTCCAGCAAGAGCCTACGACAACACCGTCTTCACAGCGATCTGCAATCAAGTTGGCGACAACGAGGCGGGTCACTCCTTTGAAGGCGTGACGTTTGTTTGCGATCCTACGGGCAAGCTCATGGCTTCGTCGAACAACGGCACAGCCGAAGAAATCGTTATCTCGAAACTCGAAGCTGAAACACTCGAACAGGCTCGCCATGTACCCGAAACGTTCTTCAGACATTTCAGACGACCCGAAATTTACGATGCTTGGGAGCGTAAATAGTGAATTCGCAAGAAATGGCGAAAAAGCTGCATAGCGTGGCGGGTCGAGGTTGTATCGCTGTCACAGGATCCGGAATTCAGGCGATTAGCGATCTTTTCTCAGAGCCGGGAGCTTCTCGAACGATTCTCGATGTACAAGTGCCATACTCACGTCTCGCACTTGAGGAGTTCGTGGGCGCGCCAACCGATCAGCACGTCTCAGTTGAAGAAGCCAAGCTCATGGCTAAAGCCGCTCTAAAACGAGCGCAGCATCTGGCGCAGGGCGATGAAGGCGACGAGCCACTGTTCGGAGTTGGGTGCACTGCCGCAGTAGCAACAGACAGAGTTCGGCGGGGTGAAGATAGAGCGCACATCGCTTGGACGAACGGGACGCACTCAGGTGGAGCGTCGATATGGTTCGATAAGCAGGCTCGAACGCGTGCTGACGAAGACGCTGTGGTTTCAGCTATAGTGCTGAATTCGATTGCTTTGACATTGAAGATCGATGAGCGGCTGGATTTGAACGTTCTTGAAACGGAGCGATTTAATGAATTCGATTGAACGACTCTATGCTGGAAAAGTAGGTGCTATTGTAATTTCGCCAAACGGTGAGGTGACTGAATCGTTGCCAGACCATCCATTGGTACTCGCCGGATCGTTTAACCCGCTCCACGAAGGCCATCGACGAATGCTCGAAGCCGCTTCGGTGGCTATCGACCGACCCGCTTTCTACGAAATTTCAATTTCGAACGTCGACAAACCGGTACTTCCGCAAGCAGAACTCGAACGGCGTGCAGCACGGGTGACTTCCAACGGGAATTCAATAATCGTGACGAACGCTCCACGATTTGCCGAGAAATCGTCGATTCTCCCGGGTGCGACGTTCATCATAGGGTTCGATACGTACATCCGGTTGATGGACAAGCGCTACTACCCCGATCACGTCGCCGGAGAGCACTCGCCGGTCGAGAACTCGCTCGACCTGATATTTGAGAATCGCTGTGGATTCGTTGTGGCTGGCAGGGTCGATGACCAAAACCAGTTTCGTGGATTGCACGATGTCGAATTCGAGATTCCGACTCGGTACCGAAGCATGTTCACGGAACTAACAGAAGCTCAGTTCAGGTCTGATCTTTCTTCGACGGAAATTCGCAACCAAACCCGATAGACCCCGCAAGAACTACCCGTAGTATCGAATTACGAGTGCTGCGCATCCAACTGCCATTAGCGATACGAAAAATTCACCTTTAACCGCAGTGCACCCGACTGCGGTACATCTGGGATTCGATTTACATATGACCGTTTCTGATTCTAAGAACTCACGAGTCGCATCCTCATCGGTCGAGCCGATGTTCACTGAACGATGGTCGTCGAAAGCCTTTAGCGATAAAGCTCTTTCCGACGATCAGATCGCTTCATTGTTCGAAGCCGCTCACTGGGCGCCATCAGCCAGCAATCGTCAGCCTTGGTTGTTTGCATACGCAACCGATGGTCCCGATCGTGAAAAATTCAACACCCTCCTGAATGAAGGCAATGCTCGGTACGCTCCAAATGCCGGAATGATGGTGTTGGTTTTCGCTCGAATTGTTGACGATGAAGGCAACAAGATTCGCACCGCACAGTTCGACACCGGTGCTGCATGGATGTCGTTGGCACTACAGGCGAATCGAATCGGACTAAACACGAGGGCAATGGGCGGTATCGATCTCGATGCGGCTTACGACGTGGCTGGAGTGCCCCGTGACAAGTTCGAGACGATCTGCGCGATCGCTGTCGGCTACCGTGGGACAGACGACGATATTCACGAACGAATGGTCAAACAAAACTTCGCCAACGATCGCAAAGACGTTAGCGAAGTAGCGTTCAGAGGCACCTACTCAGGGTAGCGACGAGTCCTACGGCAGACGGGTATCGGGGTTGGCCCGGATGTATTCCGCCTGTCGAGTTCCGAACCGCTCCTGAAGCTGAATTGACAGACCGCCGTCGATTGCCAGCGTGTGACCTGTAATGAACGATGCATCGTCTGAGCAGAGGAACGCAATGCCATTGGCGATGTCGTTGGGCAAACCGGTACGTCGGAGCGGGTACTGATCAGCGAAAAATGCGTGACCAGTCGGATTCTCTTCCCACATCTTCGCAAGACCTTCGCCAACGATGTGCCCAGGAGCGATAGCATTCACCCGAATGCCATCGGGTCCGAAGTCGGTCGCCATCTGGCGGGTCATGCCTACAACACCGGCCTTTGCTGCCTCGTACACGAGCATTCCCGGCTCCTGAAGGAAGCTGTGGACTGATGCGAGGTTGATGATGTTGCCGCCGCCATTGACTCGCATGTGAGGAATGGCATGCTTCGGCCCAAGATAAAGGGCTTTTAGCAGCACGTCGATTCCGTAGTTCCAGTCGTCCTCTTCCACGGTCAAAGCAGTGCCGTGAATCTTAGATTCGCCAGCCATTACGCCGAATGCGTTCTGCACCAGAATGTCGAGTCGACCGTACAAATCGACCGCTTCATTCACCATTCGAGCGATGTCCTCACTGATCGAAACATCAACGTGACTCGCAACCGCAGTGCCGCCAGCCTGCTTAATACGCTCGATGTTCTCAGCTGCCGCAGCATCGTTGAAATCGGCAATGAATACTTTGGCACCCTCCAAGGCGAGCTTGCGTGCTGTTGCTCCACCGATTCCCAGTGCTCCACCGGTGATGATTGCTACCTGACCTTCGAACCTGCTCATGTTTCCTCTTTGTCGTTGTGTGATGGTTGTGAAACAACTCGATGGGCGAAATAGTACCGGAACGTAGTGCATGGAATACGCCCGCTGTGGACGTGAATCGAATCCGGTGTGAAACTGCTGCTATGTCCACAATCCCAATTCGTCGTGAGCAGATAACAGCCGAATGGCTGAGTTCGATGCTATCGAGCGTCGGCGACTGCCAGATCGCAGCTCTCGAATTCGAAGAGATGACAGGGCATAACCCCGATCTTTCTCAACTTTTCCGGGTGAGTATCGAGTACTCGGAGAGGGAAGCTGCGCATCCCGACGTTGTGATCGTCAAAATCCCGCCGACTGACGAAGTTGTTCGCCTTCGCGAGGCTGCTTATGGTCCGTACGCTAGCGAACTGGGTAGCTACCGTCTGCTAGAAGATTTTCAGGGTGGCTCGATCGCTCGTATGTACGGTGCTGATGAAGATTTAAGCGAGAACACTGCTTGCTTCGTTTTCGAGGATCTTGGAGTCCTGCCAGCAGGGCAGAAGTATGCGGTAGTCGATCTTGAAATCGCCATGGCAACGCTCGATCTAATGGCGGCGTTTCATGATCGATTCTGGGAAGACGAATCGCTCGGCTCAGCCGATTGGATTCGCAGTGCTGATTGGTCGTTCTTGTTCAATCAGGATCCACTAGATTCTGCTCTTGGCTGGAAAGTTATTCTTGCGGACGACCGATTCGAAAAATCAGGTGGATTGGTGATCGTCGGAGAGTATTTGGGCGCGCGTCTGAACGATCTTCAGAAAGCCATGACGAGCCGACCGAACACTCTGACTCACAATGATTTTCACCAGGGCAACGTTCTGTTGCGTCAGACACCCGCTGGTGTGCAACCGGTGCTCATCGATTGGCAGATGCCGGCATTCGCTGGTGCTACCAACGATCTTGCGAAATTTATGATGACGGCGGTTCCGTTTGAAATTCTTGCGGAGCAAGAACACGCTCTCGTTTCGCACTACTTTGAGCAATTGAACGCCAATGGCGGTCGTAGCTACTCGTTTGACGAATGTTGGCGAGACTATCGTCGGGCACAAGTGGCAACGTTCGCTAACTACGCCAACAGTTGTTACGAAACGTCGCCAGACGGCGGTTTGATCGAATCGTCGGGAGATTCAACGCACGCGGTGATCAAAGCACTGACACTGACAGATCCCGCCGAGATGCGCGAAATCCTGCCATAGCCCCGCATAGGGACTGGAACCGACTAGCGTCCGCCTTTTGACGCCTGCTTGAACAGGGCAAAACTTGCTGAGTAGCCGTGCAAGAACGTCTGGTCGCCAAGAGGGCCAATCTCACCGTTCGAGAAGAACCCTGTGATCGGAATGTCGGCCACCATATCGGTAAACATCGAGGTGTCGTGATCTGGCGAGCCGTACAGATACTGCCCGCGCCCGATACAGCTGAACAATAGTGCTGAAGCCGGAATATCGCCTTCGTCGAGATTGCCGATGTACTCTTCGAGCATCATACGCAGGTCTTCGTCGGCTGCCTGAGCGTCACGAACGAAGAACTGTACAACCTGTCCTTCTTGAACAAGCTCACCCACGGCAAGCGTCCCGTCTTCCTCATCTGCCCCGAGGACGTTCCTGATGAGGAACTCACCCTCGCTACTGTTCTGCGCTAATCGATCCATGATGATCCCGATTTGGAGCGAACGACGAATCAGGCGCTTTTCACGAGTTTCAGCAGCCTCGAATAAATCTCGTAGCACTTCCAACGGAGTCTGATCGCCTAGTTTCGAAATCACGTTGATTTCAGATTCGGTTACAACGAGTGGCTCACCGATAGGTCGGCATCCCTGTGCCACGATCGTCTCGACCGCAAGATCGCCTGTAAACGCAACACCTACGGCACCTGATCGAATCGAACGATCATTGATAAATAGTGCGTTCGCCCCGGGCTGACCGCCGCCACTGGCAAGTCCACCGATTTTGACTGTCGACGGGTATGCGAAGTCCAAACCTGCAAGCAGGTGGTCGCTTCGGAGCGTGAATGGATCGGGCAGCAACATAATTGCTGGGCAATCTTCTGCTCGGATACCCAGTAGCGCTTGCCACTCTTCAGGGCCAGCGTCAGGGCTAGGAAGCTCGTCTTGATTCAGATGAAATGGCGAAAGTTCAACGCCGGGAAGAATGGCTGCTGAAATCGCAATGCCAGGTCTTCGTTCAACTTCTTGGCCTGCACCGATAACACCAGCGGCGGAACATCCAATAAGTACTTTGGCGCCAAGCGTTTCGGCAAGTAATTCGGGTGCCACGACGTACGATGGCATGTGGTGGGACGATATGAATACCACAGCTAAATCTGGATGTTGACCATCCAGATTCGCTAGTATTTGCTCAGATGCCTGGGTGACCGCCTCCGTGAAAGAAGGCGAGTCTGATACGGCAGAACTCCACTGCAAGTTTTGCTACTCCTGTCCCGGATCGAGCCAATTGCTCTACCGGAAAGTATCCAGTCACTCTGCGTCGAAACCGCTTGTGTTGCCGACGCAGAGTTTGGATATCTCTACAGGTTCGGCAGAACGGCGGCCGCCGCAGCGACAGTCTTGTCTATGTCTTCGTCTGTATGTGCTGAAGAAAGGTGAATCCGACCATTTGAAGATAGTCGAATGCCTTCCTTTAGCATCGCTTTGGCGAACCGAGAATACTTAGCGTCGTCGCAGTTTCTCGCATGGTCTCGCCAATTCGTTATTTCTTGTTTCGTGGTGAACGATATAGCGAATACCGAGCCAACGCCTTGTACATGTAAGTCGGACTCTAGCGATTTTGCGAGATCGCTAAGTTCTTTCATTAAGCGTAGACCTTTGCCATTCAGATCGTCGTAAAAAGCGTCACCCTGATCGTTGATGTACTTCAATGAAGCATAAGTCGCAGAGATCGACATTACGTTCGAATTGAAGCTGCCGCCGTGGTAAACGGTGCCGTCTCCAATGAGGGCCATGATGTCCCGGCGACCAGCGATCATGGCTACGGGAAATCCGCCAGCCATCGACTTCGCGTAAGTTGCCAAATCAGGGATAACGCCTAAGTACTCTTGCGCTCCGCCACGGGCAACGCGGAAGCCTGTAATAACTTCGTCGAACGCCAGCAGCGAGCCGTTTTCCTTGCAAAGTCTCTGAAGACCTTCCAAGAATTCAGAGTTGGGCACGATGCAGTTGGTGTTGGCGAGAATCGGCTCCATGATGACACCGGCGATTTCATGCCCGTGCTTCTTGAAGATGATCTCTAGCTTTTCAAGATCGTTCCACTGCGATATCACCAAACCATCGGCGGTTGCCTGATCCATTCCCTCAGATTCACCAACAGCTACGGGCGCATCTTCCGGACCGGCTTGGTCTAGGGGAGGGTGGACGCTCCAGTTAACTGAGTCCATCCAACCGTGGTAGTGGCCTTCGAACTTGAGAATCTTTGGTCGTCCAGTGAATCCGCGCATAGTGCGGAACAGCAGCTGATCGATCTCAGTTCCCGACGACGCAAAGCGAACTGTCGCGTCAGGCATCGGGATCATGTCCAGAACCATTTCGGCGACTTCCAGCTCTTGCTCGAACTGGGCGGAGAAGACGTACCCCTTCTCCATATCATTTTTGACTTGCTCGTTAATGAAGTCAGGGGAGTGCCCAAACAGGTTGGGACCCATTCCTTGAATGTAGTCGATGTACTCATTGCCATCGACATCCCACATTTTTGAACCCTTGGCGTGGGTAAAGAACAACGGCACATCGGCCGGTTCATTAATCCTGATCTGACTAGATACGCCACCAGCGACTAGTTCTTTCGCCTTTTCGAAAAGACGCGCAGAACGTTCGTGATTCATCGAAGTTTCACCTTTGAAAATTACCTTACTCGAACCGAGTGAGAAAATTGTATCTGTGCAGCCAATAGCCCGCGAGCTAATGCACCGGCGATTTTGCATTCAGCGAGCTAGATGAACCGATCGAATATCTAACGAGTGAAGGCAGTATCCGAAGGCGTGTGGGTAGCCTGTGGCCATAGAACTTCGTCGTCGATACCTTCTGTATCGGCTCGCCCGTTCACATTCTCGTCGTCGAGCATGTCGAGGCTTGAGGCAGGAAGTTTGAGCACAAACGTGCTTCCGTTGTCTTGGGTATCAGTGTCGACAGTTAGGGTGCCTTCGTGAAGTTCGGTTAGATACCGTGCGATTGAAAGCCCAAGCCCTGAGCCTTGTACAGGAGACGTATCGGCGAGCTTGCCTCGGTAGTAAGGCGAGAATACGGCTTCAACTTCTTCTTCGTTGATGCCTGGCCCCTCGTCGATTACCCGAAGCACTTGGTCTTCCTGTTCCCGTTTGATCTCTATTCGGATGAGACCGCCTTTTGGCGAGTATTTGTGTGCGTTACTAATTAGGTTCGCAATAACACGCTCAACACGCTGTTCATCGATCATTAGAGGGTGCAAATTCGCATCGATCACGTACTCAATACGCTGCTCACGAGCCGTGATTGAAGGCTGCAATAACGCAACTGCTTCTTCGACAATAGCGTCGAGCCGTATTGCGTGGAGATTTAGTTCGAGATGGGCGCTCTGCATTGCTGCGTAGTCGAGCGATTCAGATGTCAGTCGTTCAAGACGTTGGATACCGTACTTCAACGTTGTAATCAGCCGTTCTCGCTGCTGCTCAGAAGCGTTGCCGTTCGAAACATGGTCGAGCAGCTCAGTCGATAGTTTAATCGCGGTGATCGGTGATTTCAGCTCGTGAGAAACAGTCTGAAGCAATATTGATTTCAGACCATCAAGTCGCTCAAGTTCTTCACGTCGTTTCGCTTCAATCGCATACGCTCGGGCGTTGTTTATCGCCATCGCCGATTGATCGGCTGCGGCAGATACGAAATCAAGTTCAGCGGCGTTGTAGTGCCCACCAACCAATTTTGGCCCCATGTACAAGAAGCCTGTCAGCTCACCACCTGCTTTGAGCGGAACGACCATTTCTGCCTGAAGCTCTCGAATCGTCGACCGTTCGAGTTCGCTGGCTGCCTGTAGATATGGATCGGTTGCCAAGTCAGACCGGAAGAACGGTTTGTCAGCCGAACTGAGCCTGCGCGCCAGCAGACCATCAAGGTCCAATGTGAGTCGTCCGGTCAATCCACGAGTGTCGTAGTAAACCTCGAACGACTGCTCGGAAGCATCAGGAAGCACCACTCCGACCCAGTCGGTTCGGAGCATTTGACGCACGTTTTCTCCGAGATTTGAAACCACAGCATCGAAGTCAGTGATATCTCGGAGGTCGGAGTTCAACTGGGCAAGAGCATTGAGCATGTCGAACCGCTCTCGAAAGAATAGGCGATCGACGGTTGTCTGCGCTCGTTGTAACAGAGGTTGAATGAACAAGCCGGTTACGAAAATAGTTGCAAGCCCGGCAAGAATTGCCGCAGTAGTGCTGAGTTCGGGCGCAGTCAGCCATAAAACACCAACGGCGATTCCATAAATACCAAGAGTGAGCGTGCTGATTGCGGTGTAAGCGAGCCCACGTCTAGCGACCATCCGAAGTTCCATCAACTGGTAACGAGTGAGCGCCCAAGTAGTGATTATTCCGAATCCGATATTCCCTAAAACTCCCATTGGATAAATATCTAGGCCGAGCGAGGGAATAAAGTCGCTCGTTGCGCCGAGAAGTGAAACGATCGCACCCAAACGGAGTAAACGAAGTTGGTTGGCACGTCGGGAATGGGAGTTTTTCAGCGCTTTCCTGATATCCCAGATTGCCAGTGCCACTGGTGGATAGGAGGCGAGCAGAATAAGCCCGAAGAACGGTGTAATAACGGGAGCAAATCCATAGAACTTCTCGACCATGCCATCGGCTGTGAATCCGAGAAGTGAAAGAAGGGCTGCAATAGTTCCCATGCCGTAGAAACTGATCAGCACCGACTTATTGCGCTTTGCCCCTGTGAACGTGTGGACAAAGTGATAGAAGAAAATGCTTGTGAACGGAATTGCAGCGAGGGCGATCTTCTCGATCGTATAGGCACGATCTGCGTCCGGGAATGCATCTCGCATCAGGAAGATCGAGATGCCCCAAATTCCAAGCGCAATCAAGAATCCGGTAAACAGCCGATTGAGTCTGTCACCTGGTGCGCTGAGCAGAACGACGCTAACCAGCAAAATGCTGATTGCGAACTGCACCATTGGAAGAAGTATGTAGATTTCGTTCATAGTACTGCGGTCTTCTACGAGGTGACCGGCTCGCTTTGATGGGCGAGATTCACCAGGTCGGAAACATCGTTTTCACTCGAATTCATTCTCGGAGGAACGAGATCGTGAAGCTGAAGCCCCTGTTTTAGGCGACTATCGTAATACTTATCCCACGTGCCTAGTGGCAACAATGTGATCTCAAGGGGTCGAATCCCAAGCATGTCTTCGAGGTCGCGGTAGAAATCATCTTCAACACGAAGTGCAGAGTGAAGCTTGTCTTCTGCATCAGATTGAGAGACCGTGTCATTCGCTTCTGCGTACAGGTGAAGAACCGGCTTGCCGTCGCGACTTTCAGTTCTAGCTGTCCACGATCCGATCTGCAGTCCAGTTCCTTCTACCGCCTGCCACATCGTCTTTTCGTCGATGCGTGTGAACCCGGCAATATCAAGTCGGTCGTCAGATCTGCCCAAGAACTCAAACTCAGGCAAACCGCTCGCGTTGGACGATTGTGATTTAGGTAGAAACCGTATTTGGTGACCAAGTCGGTATCTGACAAATGGCATGCCATAGAAGCTTGAAATTGCGACTTCGTACGTTCCGCCGGGTACAACTTCATTCATCAGATGAGTCTTGCACTGATAATTGGGATTCTTCTCCATCTTTGCTGCTTCGCTAGCCGGAAGAAACTCGACAAAGTTCATGTACGGGTTGAACACCATGCCATCGGCATCTCGACCCTGTACGCCCATTACGCCGCCTTCAGTGCACGCGTAAATTTCTCTAGGAGACATTCCCCAGTGGCCTTCGACACGATCGCGGAACACAGGAGTGTCGACTCCCCATCCGATGATTCCTTTAGTGTCCCAAACGTCACCAGCTCGAGGTTTGCGACCGCGCAGTGCTGCTTTTGCTACTGCCGATAATAAACGCAACTTGCTACGCCAGCTTCGTGCCTTTTTATTTTTCGATGACTTGGCTTTCGTCTTCTTACGAGATAACGACTCGCTGAACTGTTCTCCAGCGCTAACTAGAACAGAGGTCATCGAAATTATTAGATCGACCTTGCGTTCCATTGCCGTTTCAAAGTTCGTACGAATCTTCGTCTTGAACTCCATGTTCTCGGCCGCAGCAGGTTCAAGTACCCCTTTGAGTCCGAATCTGCGTTCCATACCGAAAGCCGCGAAACCAGAAAGGTAAGGGCGGGGCGGAACGTTGTACATAATCGAAGAACCCGGGCCGATTCGTACATCGCCAGGTTCGCGTGCTGTCGAAAGTAGGAAGGCGCCCATCAGGTTGTCTAACATGCGGGTGTATGCGCGCCGTGTGTAAGGAACGTACTTGTAGCGCGCCTGTGCGCCCGTCGTATGCGCCCACATGTACTCGAATGAAGGAAGATCCTCTCGAGCGCTCGGATCCAGATATTTCGTGTAATCGGCGTATGTGGTTAAGGGAATGGAATCTCGAAAGTCTTCGACGTTCGCGGGCTTTGTCATCCGAAGAAGTCGTGCGCCAAGCCTGCTGCCGCCAATAGTCCGAATCTGCTCGACTAGAAGCTGCTCTTGGATTTCGCAGAATTGATCTACCGTTAAATTGCGAAAACCTGTGAACCGCTCCCATGCAGTGCTCGGATCCCAATTAGCGATGGGAACCTGCATATGAGCGTTAAGTTCTGCGACCGAGACCATGTTCTAGTTGCCGTTCTTGGACCAGAAGCCCGCCGTGCGCCGTTTCGAGAGTTATCCGAAACTAGCGGCGATGCTACGCCGTCCTTTTTTATCTGCGCGCCACGCTTGGTGTTGATGTGGTTGGTAAAAAGGTGTGCGGAAGGTTTGATTGAGTTAGGCTCCGCTGCGCCTAACAGGGACTTACAGTATTTCGCTGACGTACCGGTAACCGACTCCACGTTCGTTGACGATTCCCGATTCAGAAGTAGGATCATCGCTAAGCTTTTCTCGGAGAGTACGTATATGCGTTTTGATGTATCCAGTAGCGTCGGTGTATTCCTCACCCCAACCTGCCCTAAGCAGTTCTTCGTGAGTAACTACCCGATTGGCGTTTCGTAGAAGAAACTCCAACAAACTGAATTCCGTAGGAGTGAGTCGAGCTGTTTGACCATCAACTGTGACGGACCGCCGATCGAAGTCGACTACAAGTCGAGAGTCGCTGTAGGTAGTTTCCTGCGCAGATCCTTGTGTTCGCCGTAGTACCGCTTGGAGTCTGGCGAGGAACTGCAGGTGGCTGAACGGTTTCGTTACGTAATCGTCTGCACCGGCGTTCAAGCCTTTAACGATGTCGATTTCTCGATCACGAGCAGTAAGCATCACGATAGGTATCGCCGACTCAGCGCGAAGCGTTTGGCAAACTTCTAAACCGTCAATATCGGGAAGTCCCAAGTCTAGAATTACAACGTCGGGCGTGTGCTCACGCGCTAGATCGAGTCCTGTCAGTCCATCGGCGGCAGTGTAGACCGATGATTTAGGCCAGTTGAGCTCGATCGCAAGAGAAACCATGTCCTGAATACCAGGATCATCATCAATGATCAGCGCCGAGATCACTCTGTCTGACTGTTGCAATGGCCACCGTATCTCCAGTTCATCTTCACAATTTATATATATAGAGCATAAACAGAAAACTCACTAGAAGTAAGTGAAAAATCTAATTGGAAACGGAATGAGTTACTTAACCGAGTATCCGTAAGAACCGGAAGAATACCAAATATAGTGCCATCGTATTTCCTGAATCTATACCAATTCCACATACAGTTACGTGTGGTCAGTCGCTATGATATTCGCAGAATTGTTGAACCTATCGGGTCACGTTCTGACCCCCACATGTGTGACAAAATGTGTGGATTGGTAAAACATGTGGGCCAAGTGTGCCGAAGGTGTGATTCAACACCAACAAACAGACTGGCGACATCAAGTCTGTTGAGATCAAGACCGGTGGCGAGTTGATTTTTGGTCAGCTGGGTCTAGTCGATCTCGGTGTATGTGAAGAAAAAGGCAAACACAGCACCGGAGCGTGTTTGTCGGCGAATGCCGCACTATCGGGCGCAGGCATCAGTAGCTCCCACAAATCGACAGCGAAACTCAATGTCGTGTATCAGGACGCAGGTGTGCTGGTAGGGACGCTAAAGGGTTCTCTCAAGGCTGATCTCACAGTATCGTCGCAGACCGGCGACGTAATGACCGGTCACGCTAAGCTGAAGATCGCCAGTTCTGGCGTTCCATCTACGTATGTCTGTATTCTCGGTGTCGGCCCAACGGGTGACCCGGTACCGGCTCCAATACAGGCTTGCCAGGATGCGAAAGGTAAACAGGAACTCGGTATTTATGTTGTGATACCCGGACTGGGTCCGGTCTATCTCGACCCTGTAACCCTTCTTCCTGACCCTGGCTCAAAAGCGGGTCCGATACTGGTTCCTTATGAACTTCACGTTATCGACACTAGAACTTTCAGTGTCACGAGCCCTTCGACCAAGATCAAAGGGAAAATCGCAGTTTCTGTCGATACGGCAACGCCTGGCACACAGCAAGGTGTGATCTCGATCACTAAGAGTGTAGCTACATTTGCTGTTGACGACGACGACGACGACGACGACGATGACGATGATGACGATCACGACGACGACTAATTGTCTTGACGTCAGATAACTGAGTAATTAAAAAGCCCTCGGATAACTTCCGAGGGCTTTTTGTTTGGTGATTTTCCTAGTCGTTCCGAAGCGACAGATTTGCCCTACTCAGGTCCGTCGTCTCCAGTAACGTTTGGCGGATTGGCAACGAAGCGGCGGATAGCTTCGCCTAATTCCTCAACAGTACGAACATCGGCGTGAGGTGCTTCGTTCCACGAACGAGGTTGCTGTTCTGAGTGCCGACCGCTCACGAAACGAATCGCCGCCATTCCAAGCATTCGAGCAGGAACGATATCGTTGTCGATCCTGTCGCCGATCATGATCGCCTCTTGCGGTTCGACTCCCAGCCCTTCGCATGAATGTAGCAGTAGCCGTGGATCGGGTTTACGTAGATTTATCGAACCGGAGACCTCTCGGTAAGTGAAATACTGTGCGATGACGAATCGTTCCATTTTCGTGACAGTATCTGCAGGCTGGTTTGCTGCCAATCCAAGCAATAGCCCCTCATCTGCAAGCTGTGCGAGCAACTCTGGAATCCCTTCTCTAAGTTCGAAGTCTCCTCGTAATTCATTCCGGTGCGGCACCGTATCCATGAGCTCCGACTCGACTCGTTCGATCAGCTTCATATCGCCTTGAGCGATCTTCCACATGATCGAGTGATACGTCTTGGCGGCGAAAACATCGACTGCCCACCGATTTACTGCTTCGTATTCGTCGTCGGAAATCGCAGTTCCGTTCGAACGAAATGACGCCTTGATCTGCTCATCGATCTCTCGATCCATGATTGTTTCGGTGTCGAGGGGACCTCCGACATCGAATAGAACAGCTTTGATCTGATGCGGCAATCTAAACCAGGTACTTCTTAGCTACCTTCGCAACGTATGTGTAGCTGGGGTTTACGAATTGGGTAACTCGAGCTTCTAAACACTGTGAAAGGAATATGTACGCTTCGCCCTGACTCATGCCGTAGCTAGCTTCGAGCCAAAGAATCATTTCGGACAGAGCGATACGGAAAGCATCCTCAGCTGGCTTCTCGCAAGCGGTGGTCATGATGTAGTCATCATTCTCAATCCGTGGCCAAGTCATTTCGGCTGGCTTCTCGCTCAGCGATACTCTGAGCGTTACATTGCCACCGGTTTCAATACCGCCACCGCCGCAGATTTCACCATCGCCTTGGCGTGCGTGCATATCTCCGACGTGGAGCAGAGCACCTTCGTGGTTGACCGGAATACTTAGCTTTGCGCCGTTGGTCACTTCTTGAATATCGAAGTTGCCACCCCATTCGCCCGCCCAGCCGTTGTGGCGTGCCTCACGTTCAGGAGCAACGCCAATCACGCCCATCATAGGTTCAACCGGGAAGCGTAATTTATCGCTCCAGATCACCTCGTCGTTTTCGATTCGGCAAATACGGAACTGTTCACCGATGTTTGACGGACCAAGGTATCCGGGCATGGCTCCTGTCGACCCTCGGTATCGAGTCCAACCGACTGGATGAACCTTGATTTCACCTATTTCGACGGTCAATAGGTCGCCGGGTTTTGCGCCCTCGACGTAGATAGACCCCGATGCGGGGTTGCCACGATCGTTCGGTTGGCTATCGGATCGATATTGGTTGTACAGCTCGCGAATATCGTCGGGAACTCGGTCGGCATCAGGACCGCGGTTCATCTGAGTTTCGACTTCAAACCATTCGTTCGGCTTCACAGTCATGGTGACTGGGTTGCTGGCTGAGTGTTCGTAGTACAGAGTTTCGGTCGTGGCTTTCAGCATCGAGTTATCACCGTGTTCACTTATGGAAAATTCGCTGAACGGCAGTGTAGCTGCGGTAGCCGTCGGTGCAACCAGCGAAACACGTTAAATATTCGTGACTCAAAAAAAGACCCGAGGAAAAATCCTCGGGTCTGAATCGCTTATTTATTATTTTGAGACTAAGCAGCTTTGCGAGCTGATGCAGATCGGGAAGTCCGCTTCTTAGTTGAAGCGCGCTTCTTGACTGGTGCAGCCGTGAACTCAACAGGCTTTTCCTGAGGTAGTTCAGCGCTCAAGCTCGATGAGAATGCACGAATACGTGCGGTCTCGGTAAGTAATCGCTGTGCTTCCAGTTCATCTTCAGCCGAGGCGCGAGCAACTTCGATGTCTGCAAGAATCTTGCGAATATCTTCGGCTGAATCCGTTCGCATTCGAGTCGCCAATTCCTCGGCACCTGATCGGGTCTGATCCATCAGAGCATCCGAAGCTCCACGAGCTGTCGCTTCGAGTTTTGATGCGTATGTTCGAGCATTCTGACGCTTGTTCTCAGCATCTGAAAGGCGGAACTGAATCTCTTCTTCCATCGCCGCTGCCCATTCAAGAGCATCTGCTCGAATACTCTCCGCTTTAGTCAGAGATGATTCTGCCTGTTGGAGTCTTGCGTCAGCTTCAGCCCGAGCATTTACACAGTAGTCTTTCGTCGCCGTAATAGCGTCGGATTCTGCTTGGTCACGAGTTGCGTGAGCTTGTGCGAGTCGCTTTAGAGAAGCGGTCCGCGGGCTTGATCCGAGCTGCCTAAAAGCGAGTGCTTCTCGCCATGCCGCATCAACCGACGCATTGTCGGAAGTTGGCAGATTTAGATTCGAAATGGTAGACGATGTGCGTGATCGCTTTGCCATCAATATTCCTCGCTTCGAGCGTTTGTGCAGAACCAAAATTGGTGAGTGCACGTCTAGATGTTCCATTCACCATGCGCTATTCGTAACTAACGGTGGTGGGCTGTTGGGAGAGAAATATTGTGATGTAGGTTTGTCCGATGTTCTTCATAAGAGCAAATGAATCAAGTGATGGGAACGACGTTTTAAACAAATCAGGGCTCTCAACCGAAGTCGAGAGCCCTGACGTTTACTAACTAGTAGCTAACTACGCAGCTTTGCGAATTGAAGTGATTTTTGCCTTGCGGGCAGGTGCCTTCTTCGCAACAACCTTGCGAGCTGTCTTTGCCTTAGCCCGTTTTACTGGTGCAGCTTTTGCTTCAGGCTTGTTGGTTCGAGCCATCTCATCTTCTGCATTTTCTACTGCCAAGCCGTGTGAGAACGCTCGTACTCTTGCGGTCTCAGTGAGGATTCGCTGTGTTTCGAGTTCATCCTCAGCAGATGCTCGTGCAACCTCAACATCGGTAAGAATCTTGCGGATGTCTTCCGAAGTCTCTCGACGCATTCGGCTAGCCATTTCATCGGCACCGGCTCGAGTCTGGCTCAAGAGGGCGTCGGCAGCAACACGTGCATTGTTCTGAATTTCTTCAGAGTAGGTCTCTGCATCTTCACGGATCTTCACTGAGTTAGCGAGTTCTGTGTCGATGTTTACCTGTATACGTGCCTGATAAGCGTCAGCATTGCCTTTTACACGTTCGGCATCGCCGAGAGTGTCTTCAGCTTCTT
>Ga0233439_10002257_pt1 | contig 22135 bp, 19 predicted proteins | sample SI_123_September_6_FD_182713 | JGI IMG/M metagenome (GOLD analysis project Ga0233439, IMG submission 182713) | Seawater microbial communities from Saanich Inlet, British Columbia, Canada - SI_123_September2016_100_MG | ecosystem: Environmental > Aquatic > Marine > Inlet | place: Canada: British... | reverse complement strand
CTGAGACTCCTATGATTTTTGCTCCTCGGGCTTTGATTTCCCTTGCACTAGTTAGTGTATCTGAATATGTTGAATCATTTGGATTGATGATGATCACAAAAACATCTGAATCCATTAATGCCAGTGGCCCATGTTTTAACTCTCCTCCTGCAATTCCTTCTGCATGAATGTATGTTAATTCTTTAAGTTTTAATGCTGATTCTATTGCGATAGGAAAATTTATTCCTCTACCTAGAATGTAAATATCTGAAACATCTTTTAGTTTTTTTGCGATTTCTTGAATTTTGATTGGATTTTCTAATATTTTTAAAATTGATTCTGAAAATTTCTCAAAATTAATTGTTATATTGTCATTACTCAGCTTTTGTATAATTTTGTATAATATTACAAGCTGTGCTGTGAAACTCTTGGTTGCTGCAACTCCTATTTCTGGTCCACAATTCATCCCTATCACAACATCTGCCTTACGTGCTAAAGATGATGTTAATAGATTGACTATTGCGATGATCTTACAATTTGCTTTTTTTGCGATTCTAACTGCCTCTAAAACATCTGCACTTTCTCCACTTTGAGAGATTGCAATTAGAACGGAACCTTCTTCAACAATATCTGGTGAAAATTGAAGTTCACTTGAAATTATTGGTTCTGATTTAATTTTTACATATTTTGATAGTATTTGCTTTGCAATGAGTGAAGAGTTGTAACTTGTTCCACTTCCTGTCATGTAGATATTTTTTGCATTTCTAATGAGTTCTATTGTTTTTTCAATTTCACCTGCAGTTTTTTCACCTGCTTTTAAAATCACATCTGGTTGTTCATAAATTTCTTTTAGTGTGAAATGTGCATAATCTCCTTTATATGCATCTCCAAATTCTTTTGAAACTTTTGTTATTTCATACTCTGTATTTTTACCATCAAAATCAAAAATTTCAAATTCTTTTTTATTTAAAATTACAAAATTTTTACTTTTCATATATATTGCATTATCTGTATACTCGACAAATCCTAAAACATCACTTGATAAAAAAATATTTTCTTTTCCAACTCCGATAATTAATGGTTCATGAAATCTTGCAGCTGCTAGTTGACCATTTTCAAACATTGCCACAAATGCATAGTGTCCTTTAATCTCTGAAACCGTTTTCAAAATTGTTTTTTTGATATTTTTTGTTAGTTCATAATTCTTTTGAATTAGATTTGCAATAATTTCACTATCTGTTTCACTTTTGAATTTATACCCCTCATCTTCTAATTGTTTTTTTAATTCCTCAAAATTTTCTACAATTCCATTATGTACTATTGCGATTTTTCCAGAATTACTTGAATGTGGATGTGCATTAAAATCTGTAACTTTTCCATGTGTTGCCCATCTTGTGTGACCTATGCCAACATTACCTGGTAGTGTATCTAATTGAATTTTAGAATTTACCTCATTAACTTTACCTATTCCTTTTTTTAACTCAATTTGATTTTCTGATTCTGTTGCAACTCCTACACTGTCATATCCTCTGTACTCCATTCGTTTAAGCCCCTTTACCAGAATTGGAGATGCTATTTCTTTTCCTGAGTAACCAATAATTGAACACATGATTATTCTATTTGATAATTTGGGGTTATTTACTGATAAGCCTATTTTTTGACTATTTTGTTGCTTCAGCAGGTGCTTCTGTTGCTTCAGCAGGTGCTTCTGTTGCTTCAGCAGGTGCTTCTGTTGCTTCAGCAGGTGCTTCTACTACAGGTTCTGATTTTTCTTTTTCCAACATTCCTGGTATTTTAGATTCTGCTGTAAAATGAATATCATTTTCTTCTTCAACTGTAACAATGTATGATGGAATGTCTATTTTTCTATCCCCGATCATTACATGTCCATGAATTACTGCTTGTCTTGCTTGGTAAGGTGTTTTGAATCCTAATTTTTTTGTAACTAAAGTTTGGAATCTACGTGCAAGTAAATCATCTACATTTAGATTAAGTACATCATCTAATGTTGCATCATCATTTACTAATCCTACTCTTGTAAGTGACTTCATTAAGATTGGTTCTTTCTCTGCTCTAACTTCTTGTCTTAAAGCAAGTAATGATCTTGCTTGATGTCTTACACGTGATAATTCTGTATGTGCTTTCCATAATTCTCTTTTAGTTCTAAGTCCAAACGTACCGAGTGTTTTCAACTCATCCATTTTTAATTCATAATTAAGAGGTCTCTTTGGTTTTCTCCAAACTTTACGTGGATATTTTGGGTCACCCATTCAAAACACCTATTTTTTATTCTCCACTGGTGCATCTTTCTTTTCTGCTGCCGGAGCTGCTGCTGCATCTGCTGCCGGAGCTGCTGCTGCATCTGCTGCCGGAGCTCCAGGATCACCCTTCTTTACAGGAGCTGCTAATCCACCTTTTGCTACACCAACTGCACCACCCTTTCTACCTGATGTTCTAGTTCTTTGTCCTCTAACTTTTAGACCACTTAGATGACGATAACCTCTCCAACTTGCAGTGATTCTTTCTCTTTCAATATCATTTCTTAATGTAAATGGAATATCTGATGTTAACAAATGTAAATCTCCCCCAGTTTCAATATCTTTTCTTCTATTGAGGAACCAAATTGGGAAATTTCCTCCAATTGGATCTGTGATTAATTTTTCAATTGCTTGAACATTGGCATCAGTAAGATTACCTATGTTTGAATTTGTATTAATTTTTAGAGTGTCTGTAATTGCTGTGGCAAAATTATATCCAATACCTTTGATTTGAGTTAATCCTATGAGGATTTTTCTCTCACCTGGGATATCGTTTCCCACAATTCTAACAATATGTCTATATTCTTGCGCACTCAAGTATTCCAAAATTCAAAGAAACCCCGATAAAAACCATGCTAGGCATCAAAATATTTGATTTCACAAATTTTTACTGTAACAATCTTTTTCAACCAATAATCATGAAACACTCTAATCCAAATTATCTAAAGTCAGAATCATCTGTCCAGTCACTACCCTGAACATTCCATTGGTTACATTTACAGCATTTCTTGATTCCCCGTTGAGCATCAATATCTACACAAAAACAATGCTCCCCTTTCCCTGTTGAATCTTGGCTACAAAGCTTTTGCATGCTCTTAGAATCTATTTTTTCCTAATTATATTATGGTATATTTCATTCAAAAAGTTTTAAATTCTAAATTAACATCTTTAAAAAAATGATTGAATCCTTTGATCGAGAAAAAATTGTAGATTGTATGTTTGATCCTATTACTTCATCTATCTTGGCGGAATTGGAAGATGGTGAAAAACAATGCTCGTTTCTGGCTCAACAATCATCTATCTCTGAATCAGAAGTTCTTGAGAGGCTTTCATATTTGATTGAACATGAATTCATTTCAAAAAATACTGATAATGGAAAATGTTTACTTTCTGCAAATTCTGATAAACTTGGAAGTCTTATTGAAAACAGTGATAATTTTGATGCAGCTATTGATGGACTAGAAAAAATGGATAGCTATCTAAATTGATCTTTTTCTATTTATGATTAAATAAATTCCGATCATAACTAATCCTGACATTCCGATAATAAGAACAACTGTTGAAATTGTGGAAATAATGAATTTTTTACCTGTATCTGGAAGTGGTCCAATTGCTCCTGTAACAAAAACTTCTTCATCACTGGAACCTTGAATTAAAAGCGTATAAGTTCCAGTTTCTACCACATCAAATTCTCTTTCTATGGTATCTTCATTTACTTTTTGAGAAATAATTTCAATATCTGACGGATCTAATATTTTTGCATATGTTGTACTTTCTTTCGATTCCATTATTTGCACTGCAAAAATCCCTACTTGTGTATTGTCTGCATCAAAATCTGCTGAAACACTAACTGTTTGAGTTGAACTCACTTTCCCATTTTCTTGTATTATTCCTTCCAATGTTAATTGATTCCCAAGTACTGATATGATTAATCCGCTGACGATTAATACCCCTGCAATGACAACCATTAATCCTGCTTTCTGCACAGATTAGGGCTGATTTTCTTTAGTTTAAACCTAATTTTTTTAAAAATTATTAGCTTTGTACAAAAAAGTTAGTTTAGGCTAAAAAAGTTAGCTTAGGGTAAATTTAAATAAAGAATTTTAAATTTTTTACTTATCTTGAAAATTGGCCGTTCAACCATAATGATCTTATCACTTTCATTAGTTTTTGGGTTTTCCGTAATTGTGTTTTCCCCCAATTTTTCAGATGCTGAATCTGAATCTAAAACATTTGTAACCCATTCAGGTGCTGTGGTTCAAACATCTGGTGAAATAATTGATCCATTGTATACTGTTTCTACGGTAGAGTTTGATCCTATGGAATTTTTGAGAGATTTCAATTATGGTAAAGTATCACAATTATCAGATGACACTGTTCTAAGAGAATTTACAATTATTGCTGAAGATGACAAAATTATGGAAGTCTCACCTGGAGTATTCTATAATGTTTGGACTTTTAATGGAACAGTTCCAGGTCCTACAATTAGAGCAACAGAAGGAGATTTACTTCGAATTACATTCATCAACAATGGTTCTAAAGAACACACTATGCATTTTCATGGAATTCATCCAGCTGAAATGGATGGAGTCTTTGAACCTGTTGGTGGAAATGGTGGTAAATTTGTATATGAATTTGAAGCTGGACCTGTAGGAGTACATCCTTATCATTGTCATGTGATGCCACTTGAGGAACATATTGTTCATGGTCTTTATGGTGTGTTCATTGTTGATCCCAAAGAAGAACGTCCACCTGCTGATGAAATGGTTATGGTACTAAATGGATTAGATACTGACTTTGATACTGAAAATAATTTTTATGCTGCAAACACTATCCCATTTTATTATCAACATCATCCAATCCAAATTAACACTAATGAATTAATTCGAGTTTATGTTGTTAATATGGTGGAATTTGATCCTATCAACAATCTCCATCTTCATGGTAATTTGTACAAATATTATCCTACAGGAACTGACCTCGTACCATCATTTTACACTGATATGATAACTTTATCTCAAACTGAGCGTGGAATCATGGAATTTGAATATGATTTTCCAGGAAAATACCTCTTTCATGCTCATAAAGTTGAATTCTCAGAAAAAGGTTGGGTTGGAATATTTCTAGTAAATGAAAACCAAGATGAAAATGTTCAGGAATTTGACTATGGAACTTAGTAGTAATTCTTCAAAAATAAAAGTAATTGCAAGTGGATTAATTCCATTCCTTTTCGTGATTCTGTTGATGGTCTATATTTTTGGGCCTGGGGCAGAATTATTGGATTTTGGAATAATATTACCTGAAATTACAATTGAAAAAATAGATTTTGTTGATTCTGAAATTCAGGCAACTGTCAGAAATACTGGTCATATACCTGTTGAAATAGTAATGGCTGATATCAATGATAGAATTCAACCCGCAGCTGTTGAACCAGATCGATTTTTAGAAAGATTTGAAACTACTTTGGTTAGAATTCCTTTTGAATGGAATGAAGCCGAACCATACACTATTGGTATTACTGTTGAAGATGGAACAAGATTTGAAAAAGAAATTGAAGCAGCTGCTCCTGCATTGGAACTATCTTTAGATCTTGCAATATTTTTTGCAATTATTGGAACATATGTTGGAATTATTCCTGTTATGATTGGATTATTGTGGCTTCCATTTATCAAAAGAATTAGTAAACAAAAATATCATTTCTTTTTGGCATTAACTGTAGGTTTACTTCTTTTCTTAGCTATTGATTCTATTGAAGAAGCAATTGAAATTTCTAATGAAAATTTAGCTGATAGTTTCAATGGAACGTTGCTTATTACAACAGTAACTGTGTTGTCATTTCTTGGATTGTATTATTCTGGAAACAAACTCATTGAAAAAGCAGGTTCCTCAAAATTCACAAAACCTGTTGCTATAGCTTTAATGATCTCAATTGGTATTGGATTACATAATTTTGGTGAAGGACTTGCTATAGGTGCAGCTCTTGGTATGGGTTCAATTGCATTTAGTACATTTTTGATTATAGGATTTGCTTTGCATAATACTACTGAAGGTATTGCAATCGCAGCACCTATGTCTAGAGGAAAATTAATGATTGGAAAACTTGCCGCCATGGGCATAATTGCTGGTAGTCCTGCCATTTTTGGAGCTTGGATAGGTGGTTTTGTTTATTCTCCTTTCACATCAGTAATTTTCTTAGCAATTGGAGCAGGTGCAATCTTTCAAGTAATTGTTGTTATTATGAAATGGATTCAAGAAGAAAATGACAAAAATCTTTCTACTATTGCTGTGGTATCTGGGATTGCAGTTGGAATGTTGGTGATGTATCTGACTAGTATCTTAGTCTAATTTGGTTCTGGATGAATAGTAATTACAGAATTTTTAATTTCAATTCTGATGATATGTTCAATTTCTGATGTCAAATCATGAACTTTTTCAATTGACAAATCTTTGTTAAATGAGCAATCAATATCTATTTTCAAAATATTTTCAAATTTCAAAGATACAATTCTACCTATTTTCTTAATGTCTGGATATTTTTCTAATATGGTTTTGATTTTTTCTTCAGTTTCAATATCCTCGATATTGATATTTTCTGGAACAGTCACAAATGGTTCTAGATGAATGGTAGCATGCTCAATCTCTGGGATTTGTTCTTGAATTCTCTGTTCTATAATTTCTGAAATTCTATGAGCTGAAGATAAATTAATTTCTCGTTCTACCATTACGTGCAAATTAGAATATGTCTTACCTTTTGTTTTGTGTGTGGTAACGTTGTGAACTCCTTTAACGCCCTCTACATTTTGTGCAATGTCTAAGATTTTTGCATCTAGTGGAACATCTTTCCAATTTGGTTCAAAATGAATGGTGGTTGATGCATTTGGAATTTTATTTTTTATGTTTCTTTCAACGCTATCACTAATTTCATGAGCTTTCTCAAAACTAGTATCTCCTCTAAGAGCGATTGTGACATCTGCAAAAATTATATCCCCTGATTTTCTCATAAGAATTGATCCTGTATCAACTACACCCTTGGTTAACATTGAAATTTCTCTGACATTTTTTACAAGTTCTGGAGATATCACATCAGTCAAATCTAATGCTGTTTTGTATACTAATTTTATACTCAATATTGCTAGCAAAATTCCTAGTATTAGTGCTGCAACAAAATCTCCGAAATACAAGCCATATGAAACTAAAATGATACCTGCAATTGCAACAATTGTAGAGCCAAGATCCATGAAAGCATGATAGAAATCTGCTTTCAAAGTAGCACCTCCAATTTTCTTAATAGATCTTCTTAGAATGATAATTCTGAAAAAATCGACTCCGATAGTATACAGTCCCCCAATTATTGCAAATAATCCTGGTACAACACTGGGTGGTGGACTTTGTAATCTGTTGATAGATTCGTAAATAAAAAAACATGCAATTAGAAAAATTGCTATTCCTCCAATCAAACCTCCTAAAGATTCTATTTTTCCATGTCCGTACGTATGTTCAGCATCTGGAGGTTTAATTGCCCATCTTGCTGCTAAAAGTAAAACAAGAGTTACTACACTGTCTAATAATGCATGAATACTGTCTGTGATGAGTGCTAGACTATTTGAAATTAAACCAAAAATGAGTTCTACTACAAATGCTGAAAATATAGCTAAAAGTGAAATTTGTAAAACTCTAGTTCTTTGAACAAACATTTTCCTTATTTTTGATAGTTTGAATCATGTATTACCGTTTTCTAAGAAGAAATGATACGACAACGTTATTTGTGAGAAAATTGGATTTTAGGCATGTTGGACATGAGATATTTTTCTTTAATGGTAATTTTTTCAATAATACTACTTGTTCCTGCTATTGATGCTGAGGCGTCAAGTAATCCAAACTTGTTTGTATCTGCTGAAAACTCTCAATTTGATAATTATTTTTCGGGTTCAATGGTAATTGAAGTTGTAATTCGAGATTCAAATTTGTCTGATACTGATCAAGGTAAGGGTGAACCTGACGTTACACTTAATGGAAAAACATTGAGAATGGTTCAGGCAACTGATGGTAATTGGTATGCGTACTTTGCAAATGTTGAAAAAGCAAAAATTGCAGATTCTACAGTTGGTTTAGCTAGTAAAGGTCTAGATTTTGGTGTTTTTTGTAGTAGGGATACGGCATCTTCAGTATTTGGTATTTCTCTTTCTGAAACTGATGGCGTTGCAGTACCTCAATCTGATGGTTTAACTGGTTTTAAGAATGGTGATTCATCATTAACTACATGTACTGGTTCCCCAACTGGTTCTGCAAATTTGAATAATGTAGTTAGAAAAGCAAAATCTATCAATACTAATTCTAACATACCAGTTGGACAAATTGGATTGGATTCTGATGCTTGGCCATTAATTCAACTTTATTCCTTTGATGATGTTACCATTAAATACAATCCTGGGGGTTCCCAACAACAAGTTTCACTTGAATATGATGATATGGAAAATATCTCTTTGAGTCTTGATAGGGTTCTTTACCCTGTAAATTCTGAAGTTTTTATTACTGTAAATGATTTTCAATTAAATCAGGATCCAACAGATGAAGACTCTTGGACGTTTGATATTGATTCAAATCCCTCAACATTTTATCAAGCATTTGATAGTTCTGGAAATAATGATGCAAATGGTAATGCAGGATTGGTTGATTTAATTCCTAATCTTTCAAACTTGAATTTTAAAAATAATGGTAAACTTTCTTTAACTCTTGGAAACGTAATTGAATTACAAACAAACAATGATCAACCTGACTCTTCAGTTGACACTGATGGAGTTTCAAATACATTTTCAAATATTGTTACACTAGTTGAACAAGAACCCAACTCTGGAATTTTTGAAAGTTTTGATTCTAGTGATAATTCTGTAATTGGTATTCTTAGTAATGCCCCACGTGGACAAACTGGACAAATCACTTACAATGAAAAATCTGTTTCAGTTTTAACTGGATTCTCGACTTCTTCTGTTTCAGTTGGGGACGAACCTGTACTATCTATTGGAAATGGGGGTTCTTTAAATCCTGGAATGGAATATGATGTTATTTTGAATGATCCTGATCAAAATCTAAACACTGGAGCTCGTGATGATTTGGATGTATTTAGAGCAACAGCCCTCATCCCTACTGTCACTATTGGAAATCCTTTTACTTTGGAAAATGCCCAAAATTCAAATTTTTATGCAACCACTCCTATTGGAGCAGCTACATCTGCAACTTCATCCGTACCTGATTCAAATTCTGATAGACTGATAATTGACACCACTGGTACTGGCTCATTTGAGGTATTTTCACTAAATCTAGGGTTTTCTGCATCATCACTATCCTCACTTTTACTTGATTCTTCTGAATCTAATACTAATGGCACAAACTGGATAAATTATGATTTGAGATCCTTTGAAAATGATTTTGGAGTTTCTGATTTTAGTGATACATCTTTTTCTCTTTCTTTTGGAACTCTTGGAACTTCTTCTGTAACTATACTTGATGCTGGTGATATTTCATCATCTAAAGGATTTATACGAATTGACGATGCTGATGTAACAGCAATAGCGACCAATACTGGAAATGTATTTCTACTAATTGATTTTGATACTTCTGATGATAGTACTGGTGTAATTTCTGTTTCTAATGAAGTAAATAATCAACCTATTGTTTTAGACTTTTTTTCCTTTGGATTACAAAATAATGATAGTATAAACAATTCAATTTATCGTTTTGAATTAGAAGAAACTTTGGATAATTCCTCTATTTTTGATGGCACTTTTGAATATGCTGTAACCAATCAATTGAACATACTAGATCCAAATTTCATTCAGACTATTCAGACCATCGATGATGAAATAAAAATTATTGTAACTGATAGATTGATTGATGAAGAAGGTATTGCAATTTCATATTCTGATTTAGATGCTACTGGTGTAACTACAACAACTTCTATCAAATCTGATATTTCTACACATTCTGGAGTTGTCTCTACCCAATCTAACACACTTAGATTTGGTCATCCAGTTACTATCACGCTTAAAGATTCTGATCTTAATCTAAAAAGTGATACTGTTGAAATTTATTCAACAATTAATGATTCAAACTCTGCTAATGTTGACACTGTAGGAAAAGATGGTGAAATTTTATTGGAGATCAAACTCAAAGACATTCGCTACAAACGTTGTACTGTAAATGGTGTTGAACATGGAGGTTTAGCATCTACTGGATTTACACTTGTTGAAACCGGTCCAAGCACTGGAGTTTTTGAAGGTGTTTTTAAAATGCCTTCTCAAATTTGTGACAAAACAGGTTCCAAATTAATTTCACCTGCAGGTGGAAGTCTTGATGCACGTTATTATGATTCACGTGATGCTTTTGGTAATGAAAATATTTCTAGCTTGTTACGTTCACAAACAGGTATTTCGTTTTTCAGTCCTGCAAAATTAAACCAAGATAAAATACTATTGCCTGACATTGGTTCTGTTAAAGAAATTATTTTATCTGGAAGTATTGAACACCAAAAACGTGGAACACCATTATCTATATCACTTACAAATCCTGATGGGACAAATCAAAATTTTGCTGCAACTCTAAGTAATAGTGGTGGTTACAAATCAATTTTCACTGTAAATTCTAATTCTTTACCTGGTACCTATTTTATTCAACTTTCATATGATGACAAAAATCTTGAAACTTTATCGTTTTCTGTAGTTTCAGAAGAAATCCCTGATTGGATAAAAAACAATGCAAAATGGTGGTCTTCTGATAGTATTTCTGATGATGAATTTCTTGATGGAATTAAACATCTTATTGAAATTGGAATTATTTCTGTAACTCCTTCTGAAATGAATTATTTTGATCAAAAAATCCCTGATTGGATAAAAAACAATGCAAAATGGTGGGCTGATGATAAAATTCCTCAAAATGAATTTGTTAAATCAATTCAATATTTGGTCAAAAAAGGCATAATTCGAATATAATGGGGTCAATTTTTCTTTGATTGAAAACATAAATACTGATAATTCCTGAATCAAAATGAAAATGAAACTAATGGGATTTTTGGCATTTGCATTATTGTCTATTTCAATTCTATCTTATGGTTTAACTGATGCCACATATGCTCAAACTGATGGACTTCCATTATCTGTTTCATCCGAATTACCTTCTTATGCAAATGGTGATCTTATTGTAATTTCTGGTATGATTAAGACGCTAGCCCAATTCACTCAATCTGTAACTATTGTAGTTGTTAGTCCTGATGGAAACATTGTAACTATTGCACAAGTAATTCCTAGTTCTGATGGCAGCTATTCAACCACTGTAAAAGCTGGTGGTACTATGGCTGTTAATGGTGATTATGAAATTAGAGCACAATATGGTGCTCAAAAAATTACCAGTACTTTTGTTTATACTGGTGGTTCTGGAACAACACCTGTTGTTGTAGAACCAGAACCAGAACCAGTTGTAGAACCAGAACCAGTTGTAGAACCAGAACCAGTTGTAGAACCAGAACCAGTTGTAGAACCAGAACCAGTTGTAGAACCAGAAGTACAATGTGGTGCAGGAACACATGCAGATGCAAATGGAATTTGTCAACTTGACACACCTACAAAACCAACGGATGGTGGTGGTTGTTTAATTGCTACTGCAGCATATGGATCTGAGTTAGCACCACAAGTTCAATTCTTAAGAGAAATTAGAGATAACACTGTAATGAGTACTAGTGCAGGTGCATCATTTATGACAGGATTTAACCAATTATACTATTCATTCTCACCAACAATTGCCGATATGGAAAGAGAGAATCCAATGTTCCAAGAAGCAGTTAGAGCATTTATCACACCTATGATATCCACGTTATCTATCATGACTTTGGCTGATACTAATTCAGAAGCAGAAGTTTTGGGACTAGGTATCTCTGTAATTGCATTAAACTTGGGAATGTATATTGCAGCACCAGCATTCTTTGGAATCCAATCTTACAAACATTTCAAATCTAGAAAATAATTCCTGTTTAATTCTAATAGGTTATTATACTGAATCTTGTAACATTTGTTAATGCAATTTGAATACGAGGAATTTGAAACTGTTGAAGATTTCTTTATGTATTTGGCAGCTGCAGCACCACCTATGAAAAATACCATTCCGATTAATTCTTACAAGGAAAACATAATGTCTTTTATTCCATTAAGTCCTTCTACTGGAGAAACATATTTGATGCTTTATGCTAACGGTTCACTTGAACCAGGAATTTATGAATTTGATGTTACATCAAAATCTTACAAAAAAGTTGAAAGTATTGAGAGAGCAGACAAAGTTTATTTTATTTCTATAACTCCAAAACGAAATACTATAGCAGATATCGCTATTCAAAAATTATAGTTTTTTTGTCTGAATTTTTGGAGCAGATACAGATCTACTTCTTGCATATTTATCAATAATTTGATCTGGAGTTCTTCCATTAAAGAGATCTTTACAAAGACCTCTGAGATATCTCATAATTGCCCAAGTTCCTGCTTTGAGAATACCGTACATGAAAACCTTCATTGGTGGACCGTATGTTTTATTTCTAAGAATAATTGGAATGATGTCATTAATGACACGAAGGTTGTTTTCCCAACATTTCCAAAACAGTGTAAATTGTGCTTCATTCAAATTTCCAAAATGCATTGAATTTTTCTCACTAAAGTCTTGATAAAGTAACGGTGCTACTAATCCTCTAAAGTTCATCTCTCTAAAGTCACTCATCATATCAATGGTAAATTGAACATCATCTGGAGTTTCATCTGGCCATCCGATTATGATTGTGGCAGCTGGGAACCAATGATTGTCATTTAGAATTTTTGCACCTTCTCTTACTACACTACCCCATTCGTCAGTTGAAAATGGTCTTGTTTTTACTCCTAAGTGTTTTTTAACCATATCTGGTGAAACTGTTTCAATTCCTAAATTGGTTGCAAGCCATCTTCCTGACTTGTCTTGTCCATTGATATGTGAAATTTGTTGCATTAATGTTGGATCTGCAGCAACTGCAGAGAATGTCATATGTGTTGTTCCAATAAAGTTTGCACCCAGTCCCTTTAGTGATTTCCATAAATCTGTAATTGAATCTCTGTTGGGAATGAAATCTCTATTATCACATCCATAAAGTAACATTTCATCTGAATGCAACCAAATTGAATCAAATCCATAATCTAGATTTGTTTTTGCTTCATGCTGTAACCTTTCTATGGGTAAATCCTTCTTTGATCTTTTATTGACATCACAGAAATCACAACCTCTTCCACAACCTCTCATTGCTTCAATTAAGGAATTAATTGTAGGACCTTCAATAACTGGAATATTTTCAAGATTTCTTACAAAACAATGCATTAATTCTGGTGCATCATTCTTCTCTAAATCTTGGAATAAGTCAACTGCTAGTTCATCAGCTTCTCCTACAACAACTGTGTCTATTCCGTGAATCTTCATTCTGTCTGATTTTGCTAATTCCCATGCTCCATTTCCTCCAACTACCACTTTGAAATCATATTTCTTTTTGAGTTGAATTATGCTAGCACACATTTTTTTAAATTTCATTGCAACATATGATAATTTTTCTGGTGACATTGTTGTGGTAACTGGTGCCATTCCAAGAGGATCCATTACATTAATCCCAACTACTTTGGTATCTGGCCCAATTGATTTGTGTAACATGTCTGGGTGACCTATGAACACTTCTTCACGTTTGTAACCTCCTTGAATTAAAGAACTTTCAATTCTTCTTAATCCTATTTGAGCAACCTTTGCCTCGCCTGTAATTGGATCTGTTTCCACTGAAGGACAAAACACTTTATCAAAAACCCATTCAGGTAAAACCTCGTATGGCCCACATGCAATAAAACCATACAAAAAATTTCCTCTATAATTTGTCATCAAACTACGATCAGCAGTAAGTACAACACGTTTACCCGACAATCACACAGTTTCGTTTTGCTATATTATATATGATTTACGAGTATGATGTCTAATTTTTCCTTTGAATTATTTTTTTCTAACTGCTCTATTTGCAATATTTGCAGCAATCCCACCTGCAGCAATCCCATTATCTATGTTAACTACTGATAACCCTAATGAACAACTTTGAAGCATTGATGCAAGTGCTGTAATCCCTTTTCCACCATATCCATACCCTACTGATACTGGAATTCCTATTATTGGAATATCTATCATGGAAGAAACAAGTGTTGCCAAAGCTCCTTCCATACCTGCAGCAACTATTATACAATCTACATCTTCTTTAATCATTTTTTTTAAAACTGGAAATATCCTTTGAATTCCTGCAACTCCTACATCATAGCTTGTAATACATTTACAGTTCATTGCCTCACACATCAATCTGGACTCTTCTGCTACACCTATGTCTGATGTACCAGCTGTAATAATCCCAACTTTGCCACCTTGAAATTTTATTGGTTTTTTAAATAATAATATTGATGATGAATTTTTTCCAACTTGTATTTTGACTTTTAGCTTTTTTGCAAATGTTGTGATTTTTGAATAATCTTCTTTTTTAATCCTTGATATGATGATCGAGTTTGTTTTCTCTAATGTTTTTTTTGTAATTTTTTTAATTTCTTCTAATTCTTTTGTTTCTGCAAAAACTACTTCTGGAATTCCTTTCCTTTTCCTTCTATTGATGTCAATTTTGGCAATTCCTTCAATCTCTTCAATTGAATAAAGTGTCAAAAGTTTTTTTGCACTTTTTATTGAAATTTTCCCTTCTTCTAATGATTCTAAAATTTCTTGAATTTCCAATAGTATTTTTTCTTTGTTTAGATAAAAAAATGCTTAGATTTCAATCCCTGAAATTGCACTCTTTACACTGTCTACTGCTTTGTCAAACACCTGTCTTTCTTCATCATTTAAATCTAGTTCGATAATTTTTTCTACTCCCTTCTTTCCAATAACTGCTGGAACCCCAATTGTAACATCTGAGTGTCCGTATTCGCCATCAAGATATGTTGCAACTGGGATGACTTGTTTTCTATCTCTTACAACTGCTTCAACAATTGCTGAAATTGCATTTCCTGGAGCATGTACTGTTGCACCTTTTAGTTCAATGACCTTGGCTGCAACTTGTTTTGTGTTGATGATTAATTCATCTAATTTTTCTTTTGGAAGCATTGTGGATAATGGAATTCCTGAAACTGATGAAAATCTTGGTAATGGTAACATATTTTCACCATGTTCGCCAATTACAAGAGCTCTAATGGAGTCTCTTGAATGACCTGTTGCTTCATGAATAAATTGTCTAAATCGTGATAAGTCAAGCATTCCTCCCATACCAAATACTCTACTTCTATCAAATCCAGATACCTTGTGAGTAATGTATGCCATTGGATCAAGTGGATTTGTAACTGGAATTATCATGGAGTTATCTGCATATTTTTTAACATTTTCAACTACGCTTTTTACAATTGTTGCATTAATTTTCAAAAGATCCATTCTAGTCATTCCTGGTTTTCTTCCAGAACCAGCTACTACTACTACTACATTGGAACCTTTCATATCTTCAAAATTATTAGAACCCTTCACTTCTACATCTATTCCTTGTTCAGATAGCATATGATTGATATCCATTGCCTCGCCTTGAGGTAGTCCTTCTGCAACATCTAGTAACAAAATTTGATCATCTAATCGCTTTAATGCTGAGAATAATGCTGCATCCCCACCAACTTTCCCTGAACCGATAATTGTAATCATAAAACACTCTCTAAATTTTCAATAATTAAATCTAATGAAATTCATTAATTTTTAGTCGAATTTATAAGCATTTTTGACAATTTTCAATTATGGTTGTTGTAATAGATCCACAGATTGCAGGAATTTCTGGAGATATGCTTCTTTGTTCTTTAGTGGATTTAGGAGCATCAAAAAATAAAATTATTGATGGTATTAAAAAATCTGAAAAATTTCTTTTAAATTCAACTATTGAGAAAATTAATTTTCAAAAGATCCAAAAACATGGGATAGATTCTACACAATTAATTTTAGAAATAGATGAAAATACTCGTGAAAGAATGGGATCAGAAATAAAAAAAGCAATTATTGAATCTGTGAATCTGCTTGGGCTTTCAGAAAAAGCAAAAAATTTTTCAGAATCTTGTATTAATTCTCTCATATCTGCTGAATCAAAAATACATGGAATTCCAGAAGACTCGGTTCATTTTCATGAAGCCTCAAGTATTGATACTTTGATAGATATTGTTGGAGTGGCAATTGCCTTGGATGATTTGGGATTCTATGGTGAGAAAATCTTGTCTCTGCCGGTTTCAATTGGCAGCGGCTCTGTTACATTTTCACATGGAACTATGTCAAACCCTGCAAGTGCAATTCTTGAAATTTTTAAAAATTCAAATTTAGTGATTAAAGGAAATGATTCTAATTCCGAATTAACCACTCCTACTGGTGCCTGTATTTTGATTAATCTAACAAATATTCCTATTGAATTTTACCCTTCAATGAAAATTGAATCTGTAGGTTATGGTGCAGGCCAAAAAGATTTTGAATCTTTTTCAAATGTCTTAAAAATTGTAAAAGGTCGTGATGATTCTTTTAATATTGATTCTGTAAAAATACTTGAAACAAATGTTGATGATATTTCTGGAGAAATATTGGGTAATCTAATTGAAAAAATTATGTTAAAAGGTGCTAAAGATGTTTCAATCTATCCTGGAATAACAAAAAAAGGCAGACCAACAAATTTGGTATCTGTGATTTGTGATGATATTAAAGTAGATGAAATAGTTGATACTTTGGTTCTTGAAACTGGAACTTTGGGGATAAGAATTTCTGAATCAAATCGTTTTATTGTTCCACGTTCAAACCATGAAACTTCCATAATTCTGGACGAACAATCCTTTAAAGTGCATTTTAAAAAATCTTTGTTCAAAGGAAAAACTGATTTTAAAATAGAATTTGATGATTTGAAAAATATATCCAATTCAATTGATAAATCAATAAAAGAAACTGATTCTATTTTAAGGAAAGAAATCAAAAAACTGGAGAATATCTGATGAATAAACTTGACGAATTAAAAAACTGGTTTGGTGATAAAAATAAAGTGTTTATAGCATTATCTGGTGGGGTTGATAGTGCACTTGTTGCATATGCTGCTTTTCAAACATTGGGAAATTCTGCAATTGCAGTAACTGCTGATTACAAGACTCTGTCTAAAGAGGAATTACAAACTGCTAAACAAGTTTGTTCACAAATTGGTATTAAACAACTTTTTTTAGATTATGATGAACTAGAGAATCCAGAATTCACAAAAAATGATTCTACCCGTTGCTTTCATTGTAGATTGGAGCTGGGAGACCACTTACTTGAATTAGCCAAAAAACATGATGTTTCAATAATTGTCGATGGGACAAATATTGATGATTTGGGTGATTTTAGGCCTGGGATTGAGGCATTAAAACAAAATGGAATTAGAAGCCCACTAGTTGAAACTACTTTTTCAAAATCTCAAATCCGAGACATTGCAAAATCTGTAGGACTATCAGTATTTGATAAACCATCAAACTCTTGTTTAGCATCAAGAATACCTTGGGGACAGAGAGTAACTGCTGAAAGATTAGCTAGAATTGAATTTGGTGAAATACTTGTCAAACAGCTTACAAAAACAAAACAAGTACGTGTACGTGATTTTAATGGTATTGCAAAAATTGAGGTTGAAAAAGAAATGATATCTGTATTTGATGATAATATTATAAAACAACTTAATGAGAAATTACAAATGATAGGATTCTCTTCAGTTCAAATTGATCCGGAAGGATATAAACCAGGAAAAATTAATGTGATTGCAGATTGATATATTTGGATAATGCCGCATCAACTAAAATTCATGATGATGTATTGGAATCAATGCTACCATATCTTAAAGAACAATTTGGTAATCCTTCATCTATTCATCGTTATGGCAGATTGGCCCATAAAGCGATTGAAAAAGCAAGAAAACAAATTGCATCATTGATTAATGCTGATCCATCTGAAATTTTAATTACTTCTGGTGGTACTGAATCAAACAACACTGCACTAACTGGTGTAGTTATGAAAAAATCATCTGGCCAAATCATAACTTCTCAAATTGAACATGATGCAATTTTAGAACCATGTAAAAAATTATCTCAAAATGGATTTGATATACATTATGTTTCAGTAGATAAATTTGGTTTAATTGATATTTCTGAATTAAAAAATCATCTTTCTGAGAACACTAGTATTGTTTCAATAATGTTTGGAAATAATGAAATTGGCACCATTCAACCCGTTTCTGAAATTGTTAAATTATGTCATGATAATAATGCTCTTTTTCATACTGATGCAGTTCAAGCAGTAGGTAAAATTCCAATAGATGTGAAAGAATTAGGAATAGACTTACTTTCTATTTCCTCTCACAAACTTTACGGTCCTAAAGGGATAGGCGCATTGTATATCAAAAATGGGGTTGATATTGATCCTGTAATTCTGGGAGGTGGTCAGGAATCTGGTTTACGTTCAGGGACTGAAAATGTTGCAAATATTGTGGGTTTTGGAAAAGCTTGTGAAATCGCAAAAAATAATCTCTCTCAAAATCTTATTCATATGGAAAAATTACAAAATTCTTTAATTAAAAAAATTCACGATACTATTCCAAAAGTAACTTTGAATGGTCATCCACAATTGCGTTTGCCCAATAATGTTCATTTTACATTTCTTGGTGTAAATGGAGAAGATTTGATTATTAAACTTGATGAATATGGTATTGCCGCATCTACTGGTTCTGCTTGTTCTGTTAATACTCAAAAAGCTTCACATGTTTTACAGTCTATGGGATTTTCACTTGAACAAATTACTGGATCTTTACGGTTAACCCTTGGAATTTTTAATGATGAAAAAGAAATTGAACAAACTGTTGAAATCCTTAAAAAAACAGTTCAAGAGCTACGAGCAGTTTCTCCATTTAAAGAAAAATATTCTTTTACTTTTGAAAATTAAATTCTTATTTGGAATTTATTTCTGGTACTGATAATTATTGTCATTATTCCTACTATCAAAACCATCATTACCATTATACCAAATTCTGGAATAACATAAGTGCCAATAATCTCAATCTTTGAATCACCTTCCTCAAAATTAATTGTTATTTTTCTTAATTCTGATAGTACAACTGATTCTTCATATGCTACATCTATGCCATCTATTAAAATTATGAAAATATCGTCCTTTCCATCTTGTTTTTCAGCACCTATGAATTCTCTAGGTAAATCCAATGTGATGGATCCATCATCTGTTGTTTCTATTTCAACTTCTAATGAAAAATTGTTTGAATTTATTTTGATGTCTTTAACGATACTTCCTTTAATCGTATATTCTACATCAAACGTCCCTTTATTTCCTGCATTTACTTCAAAATTTTCTTTTGTTTCAACTATGTCTGATTTTGGTAAATAATTAAATTCTGTTTCTGCAATTGTTCCACCGCCTACTTCATATGAAGATCTCACTACATATGTGCCTGATTTTTTCCATAATGGCCCTTCTGCAAGTACTGTATGTGAATATGTGCCATCTTGAGCTATTGTGATCTGTGCAATCTCTATCATATTTCCTTCTGTAAATAATTGTAATACTACATTTACTCCCTTGATAGCCGTATTCACTTTGCCAGAAATTACAATCGTGTCCCCTTCATCATAATTTTTATCATCTGTTTGAACAGTAATTGGAGAGATAATTGACTCTGTATCCTCTTGTGCAAAAACCACTCCAGTTGATAATATTGCTAAAAATATGATACCATAAAATATTCTAATATTCATAAACCAATTTCTACATGTTTGTATATTTCCTTTACTATTAAAAAATTGACAAGCATTTGCTGTTTACAGTTATCTTTGCATTGAATTAGAATGAAAATATGGTATTCAACACCTTCAACATGTTCAATTTAGGTGTGATTTTTTGTTGAATCTATTTGATCTATCTTAAACAGATTCAACTGTTTTTCAAGAAATTATTTTGGGTTTGAAAAAAGACATTTTCTAGTACGTAACAAACTCTAGGGCGGATTGAGTTTTTTTAGAATTTCTTTCTAATTATTACTACAACTGATGAGATCACTTCCAAGTTGCAAAGTGGCTTTTATTCTAAAATTAATCGATAGGTATTGATCATACATTCACGATGTTCTTCAGCATCGGACATTTGATCGAAAGGATTTTCTGAATTAGAATCAGTTGTAATTCTACAATATTCATTAATATTATTTCGTAGTTGTCCTTCACACCACGGGTCATATGGATTATTCAAATTACATTCTGAATAATCACTTTTGATTGATTCTAAAGAAATTACAGATATTGGTTCAGGTTCTTGGTAAGATTGATAGTTTGTTTCTGAATCTTCAGTTATTGATTGAGGAGTATTGTAAGATTCATCAAATCCTACGCATAAATCATACCATTGAGATGAATTAATCTCATTTGCACACATACATTTCGAGTAATCTGATTGTGGGTTTGCTCTACAAGATTTTGAATATGAAGAAAATTTATCATCTCCAGTATCTGATCCTAGATTATCCCAAATGGGTATGTCATTCATAATATTGGCAAACATTTGAGAACGTCCAGCCGACATGTAATGATATGTTCCGCTTAATACATAATCCAAGGTATCATACTTGCAAAAGTTATCGTGTAGTATTTTAGTTTCATAATATTCAAATTCAGAATTCATACATTCTTGATAAATCTGATGCCAATCTGAAGGATTTGTAAGACGATATTTTGAGATCCATTCCTCTTCAAGTATTTTCATTTCTGCAAGTTTGATTTTATTTTGTTGTTCTTCACTTTGTCTTTGTTCAATTAACATATTTCTTGATTTTTGTAAGCTGCTCAAATCTGAAGAAAAACTTTCTCTAAATTTAGTATCTAAGGTAATTTCTTGATTAACTACTTTCATTGCAAATATTTTTGTGTCCATTTGACACATTTGTGCTGAATAGTGACTTCCTGTACCACAATCTAAAATTTCATCATTAACTGCTTCAATAATTCCGTAATTGATGCAAACTCCCCATAATTCAACTCCCTTTAATGAACCTGAATTATCATAGAGTCTTTCACAAACTGCTTGTCTTTCTAATTCTATTGCTAATGCTTTTTGTGCTTCATTGGTAGCATACATCTCAAGTCCTAGTAAAACCCCCAATACTGCTACAACTGAACAACCTACAGATATTGCGATAATTACTATTGGTTTCATTATGACCACACCTCATCCACATAATTCATTCTTACATTGGAATTAAAAGGAGATGTGGAGATAGGTGGAGATACACAATATAGACCATTTTGATTTTTATCTGATTCATGATAGTTTGAGTCAGAAATTGTATATTTGTCAAGAGTGTAATCTGGATCAATACAATACGGTCTAGATTTTGCGGGCATTTTTGATGATGTTTCTGTTTGTCTAACAAATCCTAAACAATCTACCCAGCTTAGCCCTTCAGGACATGAATCCATCTCATCTTGCATATTGGAATCCTGAAAAATGTTTTCTTTATTTTCTGAAGTTTGACGTATTGCATTTTGATATGCTATTTGCCATGAATTAACAATTCTATCTAATTGAGGTGAACCTGTACCATATAATTCAGAATTAAGGTATATGGATTCTAATTCTATTTGATAAACTTGATTTTGGTATTCATATTCATTGTCCAATAAACTGTGTACTACTGCTCTATATTCTGTATAGGCATTATTATCGAGGTTGATCCCATTCTTATCAGCTAATATGTTAAAATCATTATCAAAATTTTGGACTGTTTGATCATAACATTGTTTGTCATTTGGAATACAATGGGTGATTTGAAGAAGGTTGTTTTCATAAAGTTCACTAACATCAACTCCAAACGCAAGTCCTTTTTCAAGTTGATAGGCCTGATACATTTCATATCCAACTAACACTCCAAACATTGCAACTACTGAACAAACTACTGCTATTGCGATAATTACTATTGGTTTCATTTAGCTACACTCCAAAATAATACATTCCAATTATGATAGTTATGACTG
>Ga0233439_10002254_pt1 | contig 22150 bp, 25 predicted proteins | sample SI_123_September_6_FD_182713 | JGI IMG/M metagenome (GOLD analysis project Ga0233439, IMG submission 182713) | Seawater microbial communities from Saanich Inlet, British Columbia, Canada - SI_123_September2016_100_MG | ecosystem: Environmental > Aquatic > Marine > Inlet | place: Canada: British... | reverse complement strand
TGAGGTTCATGAGCTGAGCAAAATTCTGCAGATCAAGATTTGGGAACTGTTGCGGCTGTGCAGGTGCCTGCATTGCAATGGGCTGAGGGGCTGAGTTTTGCGCCCTGTTGCCGTTTCTAGGGTGAAGAGGTACGCCAGAGCTTGCGCCATCATCATCGGCGCCCCAGCCGAATCTCTCAACGTCCTCTTTCTTGATCGGAGCAATACCAAGTAGAGCTTGCGTTGCGTACCGTCGCGCGTATGTATACGCTGATCCAAGTTCCTGCATTGGCACGTTGCGCCCTTTAGAGTTCACAAGCATGCTGCATTCAGTCATAATCCACTCGCCATCTTTAGCCAATCGGGTGACGCATACCCAGCGCCCCGCGTCTTTTTCTACCATGCCCTGATTCAAACACATGCCTTGATCTGTGATCGCCCTCATACAGGCAGCCATCACTTCTTCAAGAGCTGCGTAGTCATAGCCGTGCCCGCGCGCATTTTTGATCGCTGGATCAATCTGTGCTTGAGCTTTTGAAAGCGCCTGATCAAGATTGCTTGTTGCTTCTGAGGTCTTCATTTTTGGTTCTCCGTTTTTTTGCATCGTCTAGGGTGACGCCAAACCCGTTTGTGATATAATGAGGATGAGGCCACAAGCCTCACCCGTCGCGATGGGCGCGGGCGCTCAGTGTCTGCTGTCCTCACTGCGCGCCCGCTTTTTTCTTATACCATGGTTTTTCTGAGCGGAAAACAAAAAGTTGAGGGATAATGTGAGCCATGGTTGATCTTGCAAAATTCAGGAAAAAAGATCGGCGCCCGTGTTACGTGCTGCGGGTTGCTGGGTTGGATGTGCTTTACGGCACGCACACGCCCTTTAGTCTGCAGACCAATGGGATCACGCATGCGTTGCGCGCTTCCATTGCTGCCAATGGTATGAACTTCTCAAGGCGAATTGATGAAAACGCGCGGGTTGTTGAAGTTGGCAACCTTCAGATCACTTTGTCTTCAGATGAATCATACTCATCTGACGCTTTTGACGCGGGCAAAATCTTTGGTCGAATTGGCTACCAGGGCGCCGATCATTTCTCCAGAGTAGAGCAGACAATTGAGGCAACAGGCTCGGCTGTGGTTGTGGCTGACAATTCAGCATTTTCACCTGGTGAGCGTGTGCACGTCGGGCTTGAAACAATGACCATTGCAAGCCTGAGCGGGTCCGACACTTTGAACGTTTCGCGAGGCGTGCTTGGAACTGTGCCAAGGGTGCATCGCGTTGATGCTGCCAATGGGTCATACCCTTACTTGACGAGGCCGTTGACCTATTTCAGAGGGCGCCGGGTTGTTGTCTATGAGGGGCGGGTGGGTGAAGATGGATCAGTATCTTCTGACGTTGCTGATTATATCGAAGTTTTCAGAGGTTTCATTGCTGCAGAGCCAGCGACAGCAACAACGGGAATGAGCCATGAGATCACGCTTGAGGTTGCACCGTTAACGGCGGTGCTTGACAAGCCACTGCCAAGCAGAACAAGCAAGACAAAGCTGCACACTGCTTTGCATGCTTTTGATGGCACGGTTGCAAATAAAATTGTCGCAACAAGCTTTCACAAGCGCGGGCAAATGTATAGTTCACAGGGCGCCATGGTTGCAGACGCCTCAAGCTTTGCGATTGCTGATCAGAACTGCCCAGACATACCAAACAGATTTGACAACGACCTTGCAGCCTACCACCCGCGCGGGATGCATTTTGAGATCTCGTTTTCAGCCGCAGGTAATTATTTGTATTTAGGTCCAGACAGCGTTGGATCTGCAAACGGATCAGACCAGATTCAGAACCTTTACCCGTCGGCCGTTGTGGCGGACCTGCAGACCATTGGGCACACTCTTGACGGTGAGCCTCTGACGATCAATAGCCACCCGGCATTTGAATCAAAAGTGTGCAATATTTCAATCTTGGGCACTAGGACAGCGCCACAGGTGGCGGCTTGGAAGAACCTGGTTTCTGCTAGATTCAACGCCACGTTTTCACCGGGCACGCTGTCAGGTTTGTCAGGGTTTCTTTTTGATGTAGACCTAGATCCAAACGGCGGCGAGATTTTCATAGATCCAAACTTTTCAAGAAGGGGCGTTGGCAGCGTTCCGGCTGCAAACCTGATACTGAGCAACAGCCCGCAAAAGATACTCGATTTGCTTAGATCGCAAATGCTTGGCGAAAGCTTTTTCGTGGGTCGTTCCGTTTTGAGTGAGATCACAAGCAGAGCACTGCAAGCGGACTCTGTGACGGGTACAAACGCGCCCAGCGTCGGCGCGAGCGTCTACAGATACCGATCAAGCGAGATCCCAATTGGGCACAATGGCAGGGAGCCAAATCAGCTTCTGCCATTTGAGGCGCTTGAGCTTGATGACCCAGACGGAAACCCGCGAGTTTTTGAGGTCAGCGCGCAGCGTTTGATTGTGACAGACGGCGGGCAAGCTGTGCCCACGCGCCTGGCTGACGGTTGGCTGCATCTTGGATCAGCTTTCAACGGCGCGGGTGAGTCGGTGCCTATTTCGGGCTGTGAGCGCTTTGTGGTCTTTGAGTCAACGCTGGGCCTTGGCTCTTCTTCTGGTACGGTTGCAATTGAGAAAGAAGACGAGTTGATCGCGCTGCTTGAGCTGAGCGGTGAAGCGTCTGTGAGCAATGAGGGCTTTTCAGGTTATCAGTACCAAATTGACAAGGTGATCAAGTTTGCCGACGTTGCGACGGTTGCAGATATACCGGGAGAAAAACGGCACACTGTGCGATCAACAATTTCACCATCTGGCACAACGGTGGGGGCGCTGATTCTCAAGCTGTTGTTGAGCACAAACGGGCAAAGCAAAAGCTCGTCAACTTATGACGTTTTTTCGATTGGCGCCGGACTGTCAGACGCAACAGGGCACAGTGACACATTTGGTGCTGACGTTGATCTGCAGTCTTTCACATCCATACCCAACCCAATCACGGCGGAAACTTTCGCGCCCATATACAAAGAGGGTGATACTCTATTAGAGACAATTGAAGGACTGCTGGCGCTTGTCAATTATACCGTGGACATTTCAACGGATGAGGCGGGAGCCTGCAGGCTGAGAGCTGTTGAGATTGGCTTGCCAAATTCATCAGACATTACAAGAGACTTTATTGCCTCAGACATATCAAGCGGAAGCGTGCCAACAAGTGACGCGGAGCTGTCGATCAAAAACGTGTTCAACTTTTCCGCAAACTACAATCACGAAGGTGATCCAGATGTTGAGCTGACGGTGCGGGATCAGGTGAGCATTGACTTGTTCAACCAGGCTGAAACGATGGGCGTTGAACTGAAGGGCGTGAAAATAAATGCAAGCTTACCGGGTGATGCAGTGCACGCTTTGCGTCCTGTTTTTGCGCGGCTGAGGATTGAAAACTCTTTCCCGCGTCGCGTGTTCTCGCTTGATGTTGCGGCCAGCCTTCTGCAGCAGATTGCGCTTGGTGACACATGCACGATCACACATCCTTTAATGAGAGGGTCAAACGGGCTTGGCGTAACGTCTGAACCGGCGCGGGTTCGCTCTGTTGAATATGAAGCTTATTCACCAACGGGCACAATTGAGCTGATTTCGTATGGAACAACGGGACAATCTTGGAACATGGCGGCCACAATCGTTTCAGTTGCCAGCAATATCAAGCTGACTGTGAACGAGAATGATCACAGCCCTGAAAACAGGCCCAGCAATGGCGAAGACATCGAAGATTCAACGGCGTTCTTTGTGGGTCAAAAGGTGGGCATTTATTCAGCGTATGATCTTGACGCACCATTGATCAACACTCAGATCAGCAACATCAGCTCAGACGGAAATCAGATCACTGTTGCCGATAGTTGCGCGGGGCTTCCGGCTGACTCTTTGGGGCTTGGCTTTGTTGGCTTTATTGTCCCCAGGAATCACACTGATGCGGGAGAGCTGGCGCAAAAGTACGCATATATTGGGAGGACCACAGCCACATGAGCATACCAATACCAGGGCAAAAGGTTGGCGCCTTCAATATGGAAGAGCGGCAATGGTTGCGAAGATTTCGCGGCTCAAGTCTTGCGCATCTTGCAGACGCTGCCAATCAGCTGGCGTTCAGGCAGGGGCTTGGCTGCATCACAAAAACGTGGTCTTATCCTTTTGATCGTACTTCAAAAGCAACAGGCGCGGGCAATGTTTTTTTCGATTCAAACATATTTCAAACACAAGATTTTGACTATTATCTAGACATACCGCAGACGCACCCAGGTGCGGATCAGGTTGCGCTTGTGTTGACCTACTGCGCACCCAATGATCTTGAGAATGAACTTGATGGCGTTGGCGCCCTTGGCTCAGCTGGACAAAGTGACATCAGGCTGAAGCTGACGACGGCGGCAGGGTCAAAAGTTGATCCGCCTTCAAGCTCTGGGCAAACTTGGGCCGTGATAATGAGCGGATCAGAAATGCCAAGCCCGCGCGTTGTATTCAGCCATGACAATACATATGAATCTGTTACATCTGGCACAGTGACGCTTGAATATGGCGACGGCGAACACGGTTACAGCGCCAGGGTTTTGCGGTCAATCCTCTATCTTGATCGCGGTACTCTTGGCGGATACACGGCGCCCCGGCGTATCGGCTATGATTCACGGGCAGGCACAAGCCAGCACCTTGTGATCACGATTCGCGCAAGTTATGCGATCATGTTGGAAGCCACAGCAATCGAGATCCCCAAACTCTTCACATGAGAACCCGTGAAAACAATACAATTCAAGCGCCCAAAATATGCCCACAAAACCCTCAGCGGTGAAACCCTTGATCGGCTTTTGCTGCTTGGTGATTTGTGTGATCGTGCGTGGGGCAACAATGTGGGGCAATGGGTGCGGCTGATCATACGCATGCACAGAGGCGCCCCAATACCTGAGCACATAGGTGAAGCGCTTGACGATATTGAGCACCAGGCGCTTGAATGCTTGAACGTCTAAAAACAGCCGCTGTTTTGCTACAGCTCACCTTTTGGAGCATCGAAAAACAGCCGCTGTTTTGCTCAGCTGAGCGTTTCGTCTGTCTAAAGTAGCAGATCAAGCGCCTTTGAAATTGCCTGAATGTATTCTGATTTGGTGCGCTGTTTATAGTCACCCTTGATCATGGCTATCGCTTCAGAGCTTGATCTGATCTTGGGCTTTCGCCCGCTTGGCGCGCCCACAATTTCCTCAGAAACAATCTTGCCCATTGTTGCGCGCGAGGTGCCGTAATGCCGGGCCATTTCATACACGCTCACAGGCCCGACAGCTTCAAGTACTGCAGCTCTGATCCTCTTTCGCTCTTGGTTTACTTCTTCAACTGTTTCTTTCATGCTCTTCATTTTTTCCCGCTGTTGTTTGGTTATTCAGTAGCCTTTCAGAGATAGTACCAAACGAGTATGAATTTCAAGCTAAAAGGGCAGCCCGGTCATTTTCTTGGCGTGCTCTGCGGTTCCGTTGCCTTTGATCGTGTGCCCATAGATCACGGCCTTGCCGTCTTGAATTGGGATCAACTGCTGCGATGTTTGCCCGTCTTCGTCAAGATAGACAATGCCAAGCCCTTGCTGCCAGTCTAAGAAATCCCCGCCCGCATGAGGCACAGCGCCATCAGTGCGACACAGGCAGCCGGGTGAAGATGCCGTGATGATTTTGGCGCCGGTTGGCGTTTGTATTTTTCTCTGTGCCATTTCAAGCCTGTGAACGTGTCCCCAAATTCTTGAGCTGGTGGCGTTCCTCAGATAGGCGCTTGCGGTTTCACCGCCCGGTCTCGCCTTCGTTCCATGCTGGATCCTGATGTCATTAAAAAGCCAATAGGCGGCGCCATATGGGCCAAGATATTCAATATCTAAAGAATCAAGCGCCAGTATGTTTTGAACCGTCATGACGTCTTCACCGTCAAGCGTGTCAGCTGATCGCAGCCCGTGCGCTTCATCAAGCTTTTCAAGAATTGCCTTGTTGATACGTTCTTCGTGGTTGCCGGCCAAATAGATGATCCGCGCGTGTGGGCAGGCTGCCCGCAGAGGACGCAGAAAGCCCGCATATAGTTCACGGGTTGCGGCGTTTGTCGTGAACCGCAAAGAGGGATCAGTGGTCCAACGAGTAGACCATGGCGCAAGATCAAGCATATCGCCCAACAATATAATTTCATCAGGCTCAAGAAGCTCAGCAGCCTGCAAGACGACATCACAGGCAGCACGATCATGCAGTGGGCGCCAGTCGTACCCGCCGGGCTGCGTGATGTCTTCAACCCGCCTGAACCCGTGCTGACTATCTGGCACGATCAGGGCTGTCTTGACTGATGGTTCAACGTCCAACGGTTTGCGCTTGTATGCTGGCATAGGATCAAGACCGTCAACAAAAAAGCCGGGCGCGCGCTCCAAGTATGCCTTGACTTGATGCAGCTGCATCATTTCGCTGTCTTTGCCCATTGCTTGCCATGCGTTCAGCGTGTGCTTTGTGCATACCCATTCAGCATCAAGATCAGCGGCGTCAAGAAGGTCTTGAAGGTTCACAACGCCCTTACCTGTGACGGTGGCGCGCTCGCCTTCTGTCTTGATGTCAATTTTCTTTCTGTTGACTGGTTTGGGTTGTTCTTTGGGCGGGTCAATCAATGAGGTTGTTTTGCTCAAATGGTAATGAACAGTGGACGGTGCCAGGCTGAGCTCACGCGCAACGGCACGAATTGATCCAAGTTCAATGTATAATTTTTTTACAATCTCAGTGTGAGTCATAAGGCTCCCGCCAGCAACGCCACAGAGAGCGCCCCAGCGAGGAAAGACCCAACGGAAACGGCAGGCAAAACCCAGCGCGGCGTATGCGGCGTCGCGTCTATTATTTGGTGAGCTGTCCTGATTTTTGTTTGCAGTCTTTCGTTTTCAATTTTTTTGAGTTCTTCACACTTGTGCCAGTTCGCTGTCATGATCGGCAGTTGTGTGCGCTTACATTTTAGAGCGTTTCTTGTGTTTTCGATAGTCCAAAGAATACCCGTGCAAGGTGCAACGCTTCCAGAGTTCAACGGCTGGCTTGATGTGCATATGTTAAAAAGTATGATGTTAATCAGAGCCAAATTCATAATTCACCATATCAGCAAGATCATGCAGGTCAGCGGCGTCAATTCTTTGGGTTTGACTGTGTGCAAGATTTACCGCTTTTTCGTGCGATTCTTCAGCCTGTTCTTTCTGGATCTCTGCTTTTTCGTCCGCTAGTTGATCAGCTCTTTTGTGCGCCTTCTTTGTTGCTCGCTTGGCGCCGGGATCCTTTATCAAAAAAGCCACAGCTGCGGCAATGATGCCGAGTAAAATTGTAACCGTGTAATCACTCACGGCTTTGATCCTGCTTTGATCTTGTCTTTCACGCGAGCAACAACAACAGCAGAAAGAGAGGCGCCACAAAATCCACTCATTGCGCCTTCAGGCGTCTGAGTCAGATAAAAACCGAAGGCAGTTCCGCAGCATAGTGCAAAGATCCTGATCAGGCTTTTTGCCCAATCCGAAACAAAGCGCTTGATCACTGGTTTGATCGCTTCTGTTATCCCATAGACCGCCACTGAGCACAGGGTGCCATTCTTCAAAAGTTCCGCAAACGCTTCTATTTTCATCTTTTTCAATCCTCAGTCTAAGGGCCAGCGGCCTCGGGTCGTACATGTTCAGACCTTTCTATGATGCGCAAAACGCGCTTTGTGCTGTCCTCAATCTGTGCCATTGCTTGACGTGCTTCTGTCTGCTTTTTCTCAGGCTGAGGGCTCGGTGAGGTCAGCACGATCAAAGAAGTCAGAAAGGCGGTCAAAACAGTGGTCTGAGTGTCCATGATGATCAATCGTCCTTGTGGTGAATTTTGACGCGCTCAGCGATGCGCGCCCAGGTTGTTGCGTGTTTGGCTAAAAATTTCGTGATGTCTTTTTGCTCTTGTTTCAGCTCTGCAACATCTTGGCTCAGAACATCAATTTGCATTTTTCCAACATACAGGGCGCCGATCATGGTGACAAAGATCACCGCGTTGCTTTTTCCATCGTCCAGAAATTTGCTCAGAATATCGATCACTATTCGCCCCAAAAGCTATATGAAACAATTTTGACGTCATGATCAAAACTGCTTCCACCATTATACCGCATAGGGCCGCGCGGCGCCATTGCTGGAGAACCAACAGCAAACGCAACAAAGTGCCCATCTGAAATATTTCTAAGTGTTTGAAAAGGCGGTGAAAGGTCAATATACCCTGTGAAAGTTTGCGTTGTAACATTGGGTACAGTCAGATCAACGCCCTCATCACGATCACCAGAGCTTGAGAAATAATTGGCTTCTGATCTTGACTCAAACAGAGTGCGAACGTCTACCGTTTGAATCCTAAACTTTTTGGATGAAAAGCCCGTGTTTGTTGCCTTGATGCTATAGTGCAAGCGCAGGCTTTGCCGTGAGTCTTGAACCCTCACAAGGTGAGGACGGACAAACGGGTGCACATATTTTTCCTCTGTGGCAAAAGTGTCTGAAAGATTGAGCGCAGAGTGCGAAACATAAGCCCTGAGCCTGCTTTGCAACGTTCCGGCTGTGGTTGCTAGGCAATAGCCCAACGCAGCACTTGCGGGCATATCGTCAGCGGTTGGCCCGGTGCCAATTGGAAAAATTGCGCCCTGTTCACTTTTGGTTGTAGCCAGTGAAGACAATGGGCGCCATGATGCGGAAATGTCGTACATGTAGGAAATGCCGCTACCTGTGGCACCAAGACCCACTTGAATGGTTATGTGTTCAGATGTAGGGGCGCTGATGGTTAAGTCATGCACCAGAAGCTGAGCTGTGCTTGCGGAGCTGATCGAAGTGTCCACAGTTCCGATCACAGAAGCTGAGCTGTTGCCGTTGTAAACCTTGATCTTTAGCGTGCCGGTGCTGCTGGAAACTGCAGCGTGACGAGCGCGCACAACGAATCTGATTGAGGTATGAGCGCGACTTGGAACAGGCGCGGCGATTTCTATCACATCATACTTTGAATCAGAGGCGGGCACCGCAAACGATGGCGCTTGATTTGTACCGTGATGGCTGAACCCTTGTGAATAGATATGCAGCCCGTTGTTTGAGTGCGCAGCGTTCAGCGTTTCAGCCAGGTTTCTGAAGAAAGTCTGTGAGGGCTTATTGCCCGCATGACACTGCAGAGGGTTGGGCGGGTTGCCTGTTGTTTGTTGGTAACTCATAGAGATATCATAGCATGTTGTGACATGTGCGGAAATGTGAGAAAATTGGATCATGCCATATCGAAGAATTAAGCATAAAAGATCCACGATCAAAAAGTGGAATAAAAGCAAGATGATCGCTTTCGCGGGTCAGTGTGCTTTGATCGTGATTCAGAGAACGCAGGCAGATCAAACGGGGCTTGATGATAAGCGGCTGAAATCTTACAAAGAGAACGGCGGAAAAGGCAAAAGTCTGGGTGCTTATTCTCACTCTCACGGCAAGCTCAGAAGAGAGGGCGGAAAATACAACGGCGCAAACATTGGCGGCGGGCTTCCGATCAAGCGTGTTACGCTTTCAGTTACTGGACAGATGTTTAGACAGTTCAGATATATGAGAGGCACAGGGCGAAGATTCAGCGCAAAGATGGGCGCAACTGGCAACAGTGCGAAGTATGCCAAACACACAAGCGCGCTGAGGCCTTGGATCGGATTTAGCCCGAAGGACCGCAAAAAAGTGCTCAATGCTTTTCGGGCTGTTTGGCGTGCGTTATGAGTGATCCGATCAAGGGCGCCGTTGAGCACATCAGCAGAACGATCAGCGCTTTCCCTTCTTCAGTGGTTTCAAGCTTTCCCGACCTTGGCAACGCGGGCTTTGTTGATGTTGAAAGAATGGGCGGCGCCAGGTTGCCGCTTGGTGCAATGGTTGGGCGTTCTCGTGTGTTTGAGGTTGAGCTTGATGGCGTGACATCCAACGCGCTGCAATCAGGTCAGGGCGTGCCCAGTGCTTTCAACGTGTCTGTTTTGGTTCGGGTTCGATATGATGCGCAGGGTGCGGCGGTTCGAGATACAATAAAGGCTCAAGCCCTGCGTGAGCAATTGGTGATCATTAAGGCGTTAAACGCAAGCAACTGGCCAAGTGTTTCGGGACTGGTGACGCTGCAGGCTTTTGGCGGTATAATTCAAGCGGGTGCGGCTGTTGATGATGCCGGATCAGAGTTCAATTTTGTTTTGTCAGAGATCCAGGTGGATCTCTCGGTTGACATGTAACTACAGGAGAAAAAGACATGGCTGGGAAATCCGCCTCAATATATAGTGTGAAAATTGCCGTTGCGACAAGCGAAGGCGGCGATCAAGATGCCAACTACTTGCCAGATATTTCACAGGCTGGTTCATTTGTTGGTATGGCTACAACAACGGCAACGGTTGACGCTTTCCAGGGTGACGAAGCGTTCCACCTTGAAGACCAGGGGCGCCGGACGCCCGGCGAGAATAAGCCGGTTGCAATTGGCGTTGTGAATGGCTCAGGCTCAACAAAGTTTGGAGCGGCTGACGGCGAGTTCATCCGCGCAATGTATCCTGATGAAATCAGTGTGCAGCACCGATTCAGAACGCCAGACGGTGCAAGCCCAACGGCTTCAGGGTTTGGCAAGATTCTGAACTCTTCAATGGGGCTCTACTCACCCACGGCGGCCTCTGTCACTTGTTCAGTTGACGCAGCAAGCGCCAGCCAGTTCAAGATTGCTGATGGTGATGAAACTCACCTCAAGCTTGGCGCGCCCGTTCGCTGCTATACTGAAGCAAGCAACACAGCCACATTTGTGCACCAGTATTCTTTCATCACTGAAATCAGCGCGGCGGACGGTGGCAACAGGACGATCACAGTTCACCCACAGTTTGATCATACGCCGGGCGTTGATGACGTGATTCAGCTTTGCTATGCTTTCTATCCTGTTGTGGGCACAAGTGATGCAAACGTTGCCAACGACGTGCACGCGGTTTTCGATATGGGCGGCACTGGATCAGGCGCAACGGGCGCAAGCGTGCGACGAATCGCAAGCGGTTGCCGTTGTTCTGGCTTCTCAATCACAAACGACAATGCTGGCGCCTCTTTGTCCATGAGCTTGCGGCCTATGGTAATGCTTCAAGATGATGCGAACGCAGACTGTGGCGCCGTTTCTGAGCCTGCTGGCAAGCTTCTGCAGCACCGTTATGGCTGCAGCGTTGACTTGGCTGCGGATCATAGTGGCGTCGCTTCTGGTACAGCTGCAAGCCTTGCGCGCTCATACTTGCCAAACTTTGATCACAGCATTGAGGTGAGCTTTGAGACTGCGCCAGGCACGCCAGAAACGCGCGGCGTTGTTCGTGGTGCAAGCCATGAGATTCACAACGCAACGTGTTCAGTTTCTGTCACAACAGAGAACAATGAGACTTTGCAGCGCTTGATCTCAAATGATGAAATGAGGACACTGATTCTAGGTTTCGGTCCTGGTGGAAGCGGAGCCACAAACAAGAATGGCGGCGCCTTCATCATTAAAAACGCAACAAGATCAGACGGCTCTGCAAATCCTTCAGCTGGTGACGGAAGCCGGATCCAGCAAGTGACGGCACTGCGCGCCGTTTCGGACTTCAACAACTACGCAGGATCCCCCACAGGCTCAGAGTTGAATTTAGCCTCTGCACCTTTTATCTTGGTTTTGCCAAAGGTATAAGCTAGTTTTCCGGCATGCTCCGAAAACTAACACATACAAACGAACCTGTTAGGCTTCCACTGTTGGCGGATGATTCAACAGTGGAGGCCCAGTTTAATGCCGCCCGCCTAGAGGTTGAAAAAGACCTTTCACAAAAAAACGATCAATCATTTGCTGATGAAATCTTGACGTTAATCAAGGCGACGGTGGGCAATTCTAAAGCCCTAGACGCAATGAAGAGCATTGAGCTGGCGGCGGTTTCAATGATTGAAAAGAACGTGAGGCCGAAGCAGATTGAGAAAGCGCTGGGCAGGCTTCGCGAGACAATGAAAGATCATGACACTCGTGAGGCGCTGGCGTATGTTCGCAGCCAGCTTTCAATACAAAGATACCGTGAGTCAAGCGACGTTCATGATCTGCTTGATCCCTCGCCTGATGATGTGGCGTTTGTTACGGTTCGGGCTTTGTCGGGTGATGAGAAAAGGGCAGCAGAACGCAGGGCAGGGCACAAGCCAAGGCAGGGCGCGCTTTTGGCGGCTCGTGCTTATGATGTAATGAGAAGAGAAGCCAGAGAGGGCGGCGACGGTCCAACGGCATACGCTGAGCACGTCGCAAAGCTGACAGAGCCAGAGCAGGCAGAGCTTGAGGCGTTCGAGGTTTGGTCTTTACTGGTTGATCGTGAGATTGCGCGCGCGGGCGTTCTGTCCATTGATGGCTTTGATCTCAAGCCTGTTGATTCAGGGTATCCAGTTGAAGAATTTTTGGCTGACTGCGTTGAAGGCGATGACGTGATCAGCGAGGCGTCAAGGCACATCAGGAATATTGCAACCTTGGGAAAATTGGCGAGCTTGCGGCCGTCCTTGGCGTCTGGCACAGACGCACAAGAAGACGAGGAAACAGCCCCGCAGACGGGTGGCAGTGCGGTCAATGCGTCCACGGCGGAAGATCCCCAGCAATCCCCGGAGAACTAGAAAGGCGCGGCGGCTGCGTTGGCAGCTTTTCGCCTGATCTCAGTGGCGCAATAATCAGGAAACATTGGTGCAGCTGGCGGGCCGGAATGGTTGATCGTCCTGCTGTGGTTTCTCTTGAGGATATCTTGGGCGGTGGCATGCCGTCAGATGTTCTCGGGCGCTTTCACAGTGAGCCCGATGAAATCGGGATCATTGACTGGGTTGAGGTTGATCGCTGCCCGCTTCCGTTAATCGATAACAGATCACCATACTATGATCCCGGCTGGCTTGTTGAGGTCTTTGAGGCTGTTGGCTCGCTGAATATGGGCGCCCCGCCCGGCTGGTTGCCTGTTAACCCTTCTGGCGCTTTCCGTGATGCCGTTGTCATGGTAAAATCAGAACAAGATCACGCAGCTGCACACAGAAGCAAAACCGGTGAGGAATGGTGAAAAATGGCGCTGAACAAGATATCAACTGAGATCATTGAGGTCAAACTTGAGGGCGCGGACAAAGCAGAGAAAGAGTTAGACGGACTCACAGGCGGGCTTGAAGGCGTAGAGAAATCAACAAAAAAAGTTGATCGGGCAACATCTGAGGCGGGCGGCGGCTTCTCAAAACTTCAGGCAGGTATCACAACGGCGGGCGCTGCAATGGCAGGCTTTCAGGCTGCGGCGGCTGCTGCAGCTGCAGCGATGAGAGCGATCAAGGCGCCGGTCAATCTTGCGATGGATTTTGAGCGCCAGTTTGCTCAAGTCAAAACCCTGAACAGTGACATTGGTGAAGACTTAAAAAATCAACTTTTGAGCCTGGCGGCGACCGTACCGCAAACAGCTGGTGATCTAACTTCAGCGACTTATCAGGCCATTTCAGCAGGCGTGCAACCAACTGACGTTCTGAGCTTTATGAAAGCAGCAAGTCAAGCGGCAATTGCTGCAGGCGGAACGCTCACAGAATCGGTTGAAATCTTGACGGCGGGCGTTAACGCATTTGGCAAGCAAGGCGAGACGGCCGCGTCAATATCAAACAAGCTTTTCTCAACAGTCAAAAACGGCGTGACCACAATACCGGAACTGAACGCGGTTTTTGGTAGGGCGGCGGCCACTGCTTCTTCATATGGGATCAGCGTTGACGAGGTGCTAGGCGCAATTGCACAGCTGACGCGGCAGGGGCTGCCAACGTCGGAAGCTGTCACGCGGGTCAATGCCACAATCAAAGAGCTTTCAAACGAGTCAGGCAAGGCAGCCAAGGCGCTCAAAAAGCAGGGCGTTGAAGTTGGCGTGACTGCACTGCAGCAAAAGGGGCTTGTTGGCGTGCTTGAGGATGTCAACAAGGCAACCAGGGGGCAGGCTTCAGAGGTTGCAAAGCTTTCACAGCGTCAAGAGGCAGTCCAAGGCATGCTCATGCTCACAGGTGACAGCTTTGAGCAATATTCTGGGCTTGTGCGCACAATAAAGACAGACACAACGGCGGCAAGCGATGCAACTGCAGTGATGAGCGCCACAACGCACGGAGCAATGAAGATATTTGAAGCAGCGAAAGAGGGCGCGTTGCGTGACCTTGGCACCGAAGTATTGCCAGCTGTGAAAGATTTATTTATTGCGCTCACTGATGAGATTGGCAAGAGCGGCGGAGCGATCAAAGCATTGGGTCAGGTCTTCAGCACTGCGATCAAGGGCGTCGGGCTTTTTGTGCGCTCGCTTTCCACAGTTGGCACGGCGATGGCTGCAGCCTTTGGCATAAGATACGCCCCGATGTTTTTGGCTGGGCTGGCAAAGATGGGCAGCGGGCTGCTTTCTTTCACCGCGATGGCACAGGCAGCGGGCAGATCATCAGGCGCGGCTTTCGCGTCTTTGTTTGGTCAGACAGCTTTGAGAGGAATTGGCGCCATGTTTGCCGGTCCCCTTGGCATTGCTGTCACGTCAATACTTGGATCCATGATCTTCACGGCTGTCAGTGATGCTTCAGAAGAGGCAGCGCAAAAGGTTGAAGAGGTGCGCACGAAGAGCGCAGCCAGAGAGCTGGCTGAGTTCATGAAGAATGAGGGCATCAAAGCGCCAACAATACAAAAGCGGCTAGAGTTGCAAGAGCGTGAGGCGGCGCTGACTCAGCTGAGGATCAAGGCTGCAATGGTTGAAACGACCGGAAACACAAAACAGGCTGACTCAATAATGTCTGTTGTTGCTGCCATGGAAAAAGAGGGCGACGGTCAGATCAATCTTGCTGAGCTGTATAAAGTGAGCGCATCGGGAACAAAGGAGGTTTTAAAATCTCTGAGCAGTCAGCGCCAGTCATATCAGGATTTGACACAGACGCAAGACGAGCAGATCAAGGGCGCCAAGTCTTTGGCTGAGCAAAACAGGATCCTTGAGGTTTCATCGAACAAAATGACGGCAGCGCTTGACGTTTCAAACGGTGAGATTTTACAGCAAAAATCAGCTCTTGAAGGAATGCTTCAGGCGGGCGCCAAAAACATAGAGCAGATCAACAAGCTTGAGAAGGCCAGAGAGAAACAGCTTGAGTTCTTCAGAATCACGGGCGAAGGCCAAAACGTTATTAGAAAAACGGAAGAGAAGATCCAGGGGCTGACAGAAAAAAACGCGGTGCTCAGGCTGAGTTATCAAAATCTTGTTGAGAGTTTAGAAGACAACGAGAGGGCACTGAGTGAAGCGCAAGATCAAATTGATCAAAACACTCAATCAGTTTTCTCTAATAACGTGACAATGGCTGAGGCTGCGAAACAGTACGCGGAAAACAAAAAAGTTGTTGAGGCCAACGTGACGGCATTGGATCGAAACATTGCGGCGCTGCGAGCAAAGGCGAAGGCAGACAAAGACGCGGCGGCGGGTAGCAACCTATACATGAAAGCAATTGATGATCTGCTGAAAATCCAAATTGCTGGAGCTAAGAAATCAGAGAAGGACGCAGAGAAGGCGGCGAAGGACGCAGAGAACGCGCTGAAAAGACGTGTAAAAGCAATGCAGAGATTTGCTGAGCTGGAAAGAAAAGACGGCACTGATCGAGCCTCTCGCAACCTGAAAGAGTTGGAGAGCCAGAAGACTAGAGCGCAACAGCTGATCACAAGAGAGGGTGAGATCAAGCTGGCGCGTCTTGATGCTGAAAACTCACTGATGCCACTTGAAGAAATCAAGCAGCGATCAAAGATTGAATCTGACGTGATCCGGCTGAAATATCAAGAAGAGATGAAATTCATTGAGGCGGCAAAACTGAAAGAGACTGAGCTGGCTTTCAGCAAGTCAACAAACGCATCACTGAAGGTGAAAGAGAACGAAAAAGACAAGGTGATCGCAGACGAGCAACTTGATCGGATTAGCGCAACAGAGCTGAGGGACATTGAGGCAGCAAGAAGCCGGGCAGCGGTTCGCAAAGACGAAGCCACGAAAGCCCATGAACATGAGCTGAAGTTGGCAGAATTACAGAAAGGTCCACAGCTTGCGGGCGGGCGTGACGAAGAGGCGGCAATGCTTCAGGCGCGGCGTGATTTCATGCTTGAGCACTCGCAGCTGATGCAGGCTGATCGTCTGTCTCAGTATGATGTTGAATCCAATTTGTTGCGCCAGCAATATCAGAAAGAAGACTTCTTCAAAAAGGCGAGCATTGACGAGCAAGCGAAAATGGAAAAAGCTTTCAATGCCAGCAGGCTGAAGGGCAGGCAAACGCTTGCCAAAGAAATGCAGGAAATTGAAAGGCAACAAACGCTTTCAGCAATATCAGCAACAGCCAACGCGCTTGGTGAGGTTGGCGCGGTTGCCGATGCCTTGGGCGCGTCTGAGTCTTTTGTGGGCAAGATTGAGGCGGCGCAAATTGTTGCGCGCGGTATCATGCACGGATTTGAGGGCGCCAGTGAGCAGGCTGAGGCAATCTCATCATTTGCAGACGGCAACGTGGCGGGCGGTATCGCGCATCAGGCAGCAGCAATTGCACATTTTGCGCAGGCGGCTGCGGCGCCAATCATGGCGAGGCGGGCAGCAACCAGAAGCGCAGGCGGCGGCGCTGGTGGCGCTCAGGGCGGCGGAGCTGGCGCGGGCGCTAGAGGTCCGAGAACTACAGCAACGCAATCACAGCCAGAGCAACGCAGCCAGGGCGCGGCCATTCAGTTCGGTGACATTGTGCTGGCTGATGTGCCTGCACTTCTTTCAAGAAACGGATCAAGGCAGCTTGGACGGCAAATCGCTGGCGATATTGCGCGCGAGCTAAACAGACAAAGAGCACTACCAGGCGGGGCGAGAATATAACATGACGCACATCATCAAAAAACCACAGCTCGCAATCCTTGGAGAGTTTGACGGCACCGCATACACTGGCACGCTTTACGATAGAAACAGCAACACGGTCACAGGCGTGGCGATGACTGACAACGCGCCACACTTTGATCTGATTGCCTTCTTGAACGGATACGGGACCAAGAGCGGGAAGGATCTAAACTCAGATTTTGCATCAAATAAGCCCTCAACATTCACAAGCTTTGTTGGCGCCATAAACGAAAGCGGGCACTTTTATATTGATTCAAGTCATGCGTTTTCATTTCATTCAGGATTCGAAGACAACAGAGCAAAACTTGGTTTCACCGGGTCAGAGTCTGCGACATATTCAAGCGATGCGAGCGCCTACAGAATGACAGCGACAAACACATTCAAGCGCGGCGTTTTTGAAATCACAAAAAACACTGGCACGCCCCGGCTTGGACTTGCGTTTGTCAACACGGCAACATCTGGCGTTTTTGACGCATTGCCAAACGAGCGCAGAGCGCAAAACTTGCCCACATTTTTGCGGGTGCGTGGCTCTGTTGGTGATGCTGATGATGTATACTCAGGCAAATGTCTTGAAGATTGGGAAAGCACAGCGGGAAATACAGACGCCACCTTTGTGCTTGAAGAAGATGGGCGCGTGTCTGTCAATTACCCTTCAAACGACACAGATCACGCAGTGCTTGCAAACATCACAACGAAGGGTGAAAGCCTGCTGTTGCGGCTTGGATTTGACGGCACAGAAACACAGGTGACAACATCAGGAAATCACGCGCAGCTCAGGGCGACCAATCGCGCGCCCTGCGTGCTTCCAACGGGGCGCGGGTATGTTGAACTCAGGCGCGAAGTTTTGAGCAGGGATGATCACAGCATCATGGCTGATGGCTCTGTGATCTCTGCGGGGCTTTCTCCGATCAAGGGCTGGGCTGTTGTGCTTCGCGTTTTTGGACCTGCGCACGGATACAGCAAAGACCAAGAGAAACACTTGCGCAACTGGTGGCAGCATGCACGGCGAGGGCTCACAATTTATCCAAGTTTCGGAGATCCAGATAACGCGGGCGACGGTGGAAACGATACTCGGCGCCATGTTGACTTGATCGGGTTATACGGTACAACAGCGCGCCACAATCTCAGCCAAACAGTTGAGGCGGACGAAAGCCCAACGCATCACGGCAAACGAGTGGGCGGGCGCCTGCTTCTGCGCAGGCATCCAGCTGACCAGCAAGAGAGGCGCGAAGCGTACAGCGGCGCGCTTGATATTCATCAAGACATAAGACTGAGATTACTAGACGATCCAAGCAGGTGAAAAATGAGTGAATCGGAAAGAGAGTGGAACCTGGCACAGCTTGACGCCGAGAAGATTGATCGCGATGTTCTCGGAGAGCTGATCCGATGTGGCGCGCGGTCAATTCAGACAAGTGCAGGGCTGACAGTTGACGGGCTTGCGGGGCCGGCGACGGTTGACGCAATTGAGGAAGTGCTTCAGAGGTCCAAGAAGGCACCGCAGGGGCACAGCGCGAAGCGTCCACAGTACCAGGTTCCAATTCCAAGAAAGAACGCCATAGAGAGCCTTTACGGGTCTTTCAGTTACAAGCAGAACCCAAAGACGCCCGGCGCCATCATCATTGATCCCAAATGGGTGCGCGAAAATATAACCGGTCTCACGCTGCACACAGGTCAAAAGATTTGGGTTCACCGCTTGATCGCGTTTGAGCTTGCTGAGCTATATGAAAAAGCGTGCAAGGTGAGCGGATACACGCCCCGAAAAATTGCCAGCTGGGTGCCGCGTCATATGCGATGGGATCCAAAGCGTTCTCTTTCTCGCCACTCGTGGGGGATTGCTTTTGATATCGATTGGAAAGAGAACGGCGTGGGCATGGCTGACACGCCACTGCATCGGCATCCAGAATGGTGCGAGACATTCCGCGCGGCGGGCTGGAATTGCGGCATTGATTGGGGATCAAGATATAATGATCCGATGCACTTTGAGCGAACCGCGCGCTGATCAATCGTATCCAGCAAATGAAATAAATCCATCTTTGCCAGCCCAGCGCGATGCCTGGCGCCTCACAAGCTCAACTTGATGGCCGTAGCTGTCCCGGTAGTGTCGGGCGGCCTGCTTGATGAAGTCGAGCTGGCGCGCGTTGTCAGTGTCAACGCTGTGGCTTTCTTTGCCGTTGATGATCAAGACTGCAATCTTTGAAACTTTGTTCATTCCGTTTTCTTTCAGCGGGCGCTTTTGTAAGCCCGCAAGGGCGCCCCGAAGGGCGGCGGGTTTTGGTTAGTTGCAAAAAGCGACATAAACAGGCGCGCCCATGCCTTGGCGGTAGATTCTGAAACCATCGCCCAGCGCTGTCTCGACAAGCCTTGAACCGTCGTTTAGAGTAATGGCGCAAACGCCAAAGCCCCAGGATTCACGGCTTTCATAGTCAGCAATAATTGAAGAAATAGAAATCAAAGAAGTACAAGCAGACATGCGTCCACCTTTCAGCCCTTGCGAGCAATCAGAGTTTGTTTTTTGCGTTTCGTTCTTCATGCCCTAAAGGTACCACAAGAGTATTAATAAGCAAGAAGAAAATGAAAAAAAAATGAAGCCGCTGTTTTTTGCTCAGCTGTGCTCAGTCTTCAGGGAATAACGGGTATCCAAAATCATACAGGTCTTGTGAGTAGATGCGCATGATTTTTTCTATCAAAGTGTGGTCTGCTGTTTGCCAGTTCAGTGGCTTCTTTTTGCTTCTGGCTACGTGCGGAACTTTTGAGCCTCTGGGCAGGATGCCAGCATGCTCAAGCTGCTTGAGGCAGACGCCCACGCCATCCTCATACTTGTACACTTTTGTTTTATCCAAAATGAGATCATGAGCTGGGCGCAGATGACCGCCCCAAACTGTATACAATTCTTGCACTGTCATTTCTTGCAGCTGCATGAACATATCAAGAGGGCTTTTTGCGCGAGACTTTAGAAAGAAAGCAGATTCAAGGCGCCTCATTGGATGCCTGCAAATTGCAAACGATTGCGGCGGGCTTTCGTTCTGCTGGTTATAGTGTGCCCTTATCAGAAAATAATTTGGATGGCTCACTTCGTTGCCCATCATTTTGAACGATGCGCGCCAGCCCGCAGTCTCAAGAGCTTTGATCACAGAGCGCCCGCCGGCTCTGGGTATATGACAGAAGAAAACGCGCTGTTGTTCGCCTGTGCGCGGGCATTGTCTTGAAAATTCAGGCACAGATCAAAGCCCGTTCAGTTCTCTGATCCCGTCTTCAGCCAGCTCAAGCGAGCGCCCGAAGTTCTCAAGCAAACCCTCAAGAAGGCTGATCCGCTTTCTCATGGCGTCCATCTGATTGCGGCTTTCGTCGATATATTTGATCACGGCGTCATTCATGATCATCACCTCACTGCGAAGACCGCCCAGCCCGGCGCCCTGGTTTGCGTTCGGGTTTGCTGCAGCTTGCTGCTGCTCAAGTATCTTGTTGAAATCCATTTGGCTGCACCTCGTTTAGAATGGAATGGGATCAGATGACTGCGGCGCCACGTTCTGCGGCTGCTGAAATCCCCAGCCCTGCGTCTGCTGTGGCTGTTGCTGTGCAGATGGCTGAGCGCCCCAGCCCTGCGCCTGCTGCGGCTGCTGTTGCTGTTGCTGCATCTGTTGCGGTTGCTGAGCTGCGCCCATTGGCGTGAGCTTTTCGACTTTGATCTCTTTCACGTAAACGCGGCGCCCGTCTTTCTCATAGCTGTCAGTTGATAGAGAGCCTTGAACCATTACCCGCGCGCCCTGGTACAAGTGCGCTTGATTTAGCTTTGCGGCGTTGTTCCACAAAACAGCTTTGTTGAATTGGCGCCCTTCTTTGTGCTCGCCTTCGCGCGTCTTGTATTGATATCTGGTTTCAAGGTTAATCTTGATCACCATTGATCCGCCCTGCAGTTCTCGCACCATTGGATCGTCACTGATCGTTCCACTCATGATCACCGTATTCACATCACTCATTTTTCTTTCTCCGTTTTTTCAACAGCTCAGCGCGAAGCGCGCCAAGCTCACATGTGCCGCAAGCCTCACAGCCTGCGATCTTAAAATCAATCGGGCTTGATTCTTCAGCCCTCAACTTTTCCATTTTGAGCTTGTGTTGCTTATGCCTTTCGGCGCACGCTTTTCCGCTCAGAAACGATACTGAACCAGGGATCATGATTTTGCAATAAAAAAACCGCGCGGCTTGTGCTTGCGTTTTTGGGCGGAGCCTCTTAAATATGCCCACAGATTTGATCAGCTGTTTGAGTTGCTCTGATTCATTCATGTTTTTTCCGCGCGGAAACTTTTTTGTTGCTTGTGTGACTAACTTGCGCATAGTGTAGGGCAATGGATCACAATAACCCACAAAAAACATTGGCACGCTTTATCTTGAGCGAAGGCGGCGGGCAATGGCTGGCAAGCCAGGGCAGCGGCCCAGTTGTGCCGGTTGTGCTTGCGCTCGTGCTTTTGGCTGACGATCACAACGTGGTCGAATGTAAGCAAGCTGATCTTGCTGGCGCTGTTGGTTTTGGACTTTCAACAATCAAAAGAGCGTTTAAAAGTTTGCACGATTTGGGGATCATCAGGTCCGTTCGGCGCGGCGTATATGTTTTGGCTTCTTACGAAAGTCTAAAGGTGAAGTGTCACAGCGAGACTTTAGGTGCCGAAAAGTCTCAGAGCGAGACCAGAAAAGCGCTAAAGTGTCAGAGCGAGACTTTCGATGGTGAAAAAGAGGCGATTCAGCCGGGGCTGTCTTCTTATAATAAACTACTACTACGTAGTAGTAGCCCGCGCCCGCCTGCGCGTGCTTCTTCTATCGCAGAAAAGCAAGAAATAATTTTGAGAGTTGAAGAAATAGTGGCGCGGAATATTTCGCCACATGCTTGGGCTCAGAGCACGAGCTGGCACGAATTGATTGATCGCGCTGATTGGAATCTTGAGATCATATCTGATGCTCTTGTTGCGTATGCTGACAAGGTGATCGGAAGCGGTCAGCCTCATCAGTTCTCCAGGCTCTATAACTTTGTGGTTCGTGAGGTTGAAGGACGGCGAAAGCGTGAAATGATGGCGGTGCAATCCCGCCCAAATTATAACCCGCCCAACTTGGATACAGGCGGCGAGAAAATAACGGGAGAAGAAATGAAAGAACTACAGAGGTTTTTAAATGTTTGATCTATCAATGACAGACAGCCGGGACGCTGAGACAAGCTTGATCGGGGCGGCGTTGAGATCAAACAGGGTTGTTGATGATTGCTCAATGTACTTGAGCCCGTCAGACTTTCAGGATCCTCAGCTATCTGCAGTCT
>Ga0233439_10002251_pt1 | contig 22170 bp, 24 predicted proteins | sample SI_123_September_6_FD_182713 | JGI IMG/M metagenome (GOLD analysis project Ga0233439, IMG submission 182713) | Seawater microbial communities from Saanich Inlet, British Columbia, Canada - SI_123_September2016_100_MG | ecosystem: Environmental > Aquatic > Marine > Inlet | place: Canada: British... | reverse complement strand
TTAAACGTAGTTATAAATTTGAACAGGAAATAAAAAATTCTCACAACCCTAATGTGGCCGAGTGTGAGATTGCTCAACTAGAGTCAATTATGCTGAAGAAACCTAAATATTCTTCCCCATAATATGATAATATAAATATTATATTAAAATAAAATAATCAATTTTTATTTATCATCTGGATGCATTCATGTATGCAATAATTGCCCATGCGACCACAAACATGGGCATACCGGGACCATCGACTAAACATTGTTTACGCTCATAAGGTAATGCGACCATCATACTTCCCAAGACTAGAGCAGTAGCAATTAATCCCTTGTATTTAGAGTAACCAGATAAGTGATCACCGACACCGAGACCAATAGCTACCCAAGCTAGTGCAAAAATAATGGGAAAAATGTTAGCAGGTGTTTCACCCTTGTCCATACTCATTTTCATTGCCATGACACTTCCCATAATAGCTACCGATGCGATAATAGGTAAAAGCTTATTGGCACGTCCCATTGATAGAGCGTAAGCACAATAGATCCAGCCACCAATAAATAGAGCCATGCCTAGAGGCTTTACGACTTTGTGATCTTTTAATCCCAACTTGTTACCAGAATTTTTGACTACAACACCGCCAATAACTAGGGCAGCGGCAATGGATGTGTGCATTAAGAGTGAATCGTTTAAAAATACCATTATATATAGTATTAATTAAGAAAAAAATTATTCAACGCCTAAATCAGTTACAATATTGTCATCATCGCTATCATATAGTAATGGATTTACTGGTTTAGGTATAGGTTTGGGTACCGGTTTCTTACTGGGTTGTGATAATAACATTGGTAGGAACTGTGCCATTAAATTAATGGGTAACGCTGGTTGAGAAGTAGGTGAATCCATTAAAAAAGCAATGGTTGACATCATCTTTTGTCTATATAGTGATAGAATTAGAATACCGGTATCAGCACAAGACATAGATAATGTTCTCATAAATTCTTTACATGTTTCATACACTTTAAATTTAGATAATCTAATATCTAAATTGTATGCTATGTTGCCTGTTTGCCCAAATGTTGTGTTATACTTTATGAAACCTTTTAATATTAAATTCTTACTATCAACCATCTTATTTTCTGCAATATGATCATTGATACAGCTGACGGTCAAAAAAGCCAAGTTAATTAGAATAAAAACATAAAAATTATATATTAAATATAAATATGTCAAAAGATGAATTAATAAATAAAAAAGCATTCGTATATAATTTATATTAGATTTTCCATTTTAAATGAAAAAATTGATTATTTAAAATATTATAGTTAAAGAAATAATCTTCAAATATAGTATGGCAATGGTTGGTGATAATATTGTAGATACTATGCACACGTGTGACGAAGACGAGTTTTGCGAAGATGATTTATTTGATGCATTAGATATAATGAATGATACATCTGTCAAAAAAAATAAACATACGTGTGTAAGTTGTTCTAGTATTAATATTACCAAAGATTATAGTAAAGGTTGTATGAGATGTATTGATTGTGATGTGTGTTTTGGACAAATTTTTGACGATAAACCAGAATGGTCGGTGTACGAAGATGGAAAGAACGAAGGTAGTGTTAGATGTGGTCAGCCAACCAGCTTTTTCTTTCCGAAATCATCAATGTGTAGTAATATTGGAGGTCGCCAAAACTCCATTATTAAAACTTTACAACTATGGATTAAAATGCCATATAACGAATATTCGTTATCAAAAATATTACAATTTATTGAACATATTTGCAGTAAACATTATTTGCCAAAGTCGGTAATTGATAATGCAAAACTATTATATAAACAAGTTCATGATACTCGTATTATTATCAGGGGTCCGAGGAGAAGAAACGGAATTTATGGGGCATGTATGTTCTATGGAGCACAAATGCAAAAATATTACAGAAGTCCAGCCGAAATAGGCATAATGTTAGATATGCCAGAAAAGGTGATTACTAATGGTTGTAATAAGTTGAAGAAGATATTGAGAACTAATAAATTATTAAACTCGATTATTCCTACGTCACCAACTGATTTTATGGAACGTTTTTGTTATAAATTAGAATTTAACAGAAAACAAATTGATGAGATATATGTATTGACAAACAATGTGACAAAGTTGTATTTAGCATCAAACCATCAACCTATGTCTATTGCTGCCGGATGTGTCCTAATATATGATCACATTAAAGGATTGAATATGTGTAAAAAACATATTTTGGATACATTTAATATTACTGCGGTAACAACTGACAAGATTTTCAGTAAAATATTACCATTTTGCAATGTAATAGTCAGTGATGAAATATCTAATATGGTTCGCGATAAGTTGATTGAATCAAAGTATATTGCTGTAGATTCAACATTACAGGATGATCTGAATAAGAGAACCGAAGAATTTAAGAGGGAGCTAATGGAAGCTAACAAGGAAATCTTTGAAACCACAGACGAAGACTTTGAGGCAGAATTGGAACTCTTTCAGATGGAGCAAGATGCTATAGAAAAGAAGAAGAAGACTAGAAAGTCAAAGAAAAATTGATTTTAATATTCTATAGCCATTTAATATTTATTATTTAAATGGCATTTTACGGTAGAAACGAACTGTCTATTAGAGGAAGATGTTATAAGACTTTTATGAATATGAAAATTCAAGAATGTATTGAAAAGTGTTCTGATGAATATACTTATTTAGAAATTGGTAAAAATGACTTTTTTCAATACATGAAAGAACAACATTCGGATAAGTTGGATCAATTTACCACTTATAACTTTAAACCAATCCATTATGTTGATGACAATCCTGATTCCGCATTTCATGGAAAGTATTTTAGAGAATTACAAGATGAATATTATAAGAGAGATGTACCAATTTTTTTGATCGATGAATCAGGAACTAATAATATTTTTCAATATGAAATTTTCATTACACACAAATATGTGCCTAATGAAAGATTAAAACATAATCTTAACGTGATACAAAGTTGTCCTGATCATGTTGCCAAGGTTAAAGAATGGAAAACAACACATGCCATAATGTATAACAATATGTTACAGCATGCTTATGATTCAGATTCTGGTGATTCAAATAATGTATGCAATGAGATCAATGGCGAAATTAGTTCACAATGTAGATTTGGTGACAAATTCGAAGGTATTGCTGAAAATATTTATCAAAAACATAATTGGTCATGTGAAGACGATGATGAGGATGACGACATTGTTAGTAAAATTGACTAATAAGAGTACTTAATGAAATATCTTCCTTATAGGGTGAAATTTTTTACTATAGCTTTTTGACAAAAAATTGATTATTTTATTTATTTAGATATAATACTATATTATTAATATAGCATGGACATAACTCAGAAAAATATTCACAAATTAATTGCATTATATTATGATGAAAGGTTTGCTCCCTTTCTACACCATCATAATTCGTATAATCAATTCATAATTGAATGTGTCATGGAATTGTTAAAAACTCCAAGTCTGATCTATGAAAATGAATCTGAAGGTAAAATTTATAAACATAAGTTAAGATTCAATAATGTACGTTTGAAAGAACCTATGGATGAAACTTCAGATGATATTAATACTGTGTTATTTCCAGAAGATTTTAAAACAAGATTCTTAAATTATAGTTCTAGACTTATTGCTGACATTGAACAAATACAGGAAATATATGTTCCCGAAACAGATACTCTTACGACTAATGTTGTATACTCTGATAATAATGTTTCAATTGGAAAGATTCCTATTATGGTTCGTTCCAATAATTGTAACATTGTTCTACATAAGAATAAACCTAATAATGAATGTCCCTATAATAGCGGTGGATACTTTCTTTTGAAAGGTGCTGAAAAGGTAATTATTCCTCAAGAAAGTATTAATTTTAACAGATGTTTTGTTTTCGCTAAGAAAGAAAAGACAGCTGCTGATAAAAATGCTTATATTGTTCAAGTATATTCAAAGTTAGTTGATAATTTAAACTCCAATCTTCAAATTGTATCTGTGAAACTTAAGAAAGATGTTATGATGTTAACAATGTCACAACTTTCAGATGTTCCAGTTTGCATATTATTCAAAGCATTGGGTATTGTATCCGATAAAGATATAATTCAACATATTACAATGAGCAACAGTGATGTTGATATGACAAATGTTATTAAACAATCTATCACACATTACAAGAATGAGACATATCAATTAGAAAATGAAGAAAATAGTGCTCCAAAATATATTAATACACAAGATGATGCTATTAATTATTTAGTTACAAAGATATCTGCGAAAGGAAAACGCTTTTCGACGACAGATAGTGCAACTAGACATAAGCAAGCTCGCGAATATCTTCATAATGTTATATTAGAAAGAGATTTATTACCGCACATGACTAATGGTGACTTTGATAAAGGTTGCTTCCTAGGTAAAATGTGTAATAAGCTACTAAGTTATTATTTGGGACGTATTGAAGCTGATGATCGCGATTCAATGATTAATAAGCGTATTGATAATGTTGGTATTTTGATGGGACAAATCTTTCGTTATGCTCTTAAAAAGTTTGAGGGCGACAATACGAAATATTTCCGTGCTAAGAATACTTCAGATGAAAATCCTATTAATGTTATACCAAAAATTAAACATACTATTATCGAACAAAATTTGACTACGCCCCTATCTAACGGTACATGGGGCGTTTCCAATAAGAAAGGTGTAGCTCAGATGATTCATCGTTATACAGATTTACAGTTTACAAGTGTTATGAGACGTGTTGTGACCTCGCAAATATCAGCCAACTCAAAGGTTACTGGTATGCGTTTTGCACATAATACTCAATATGGTTTCCTCGATATTCCTGAGACACCAGAACACGGTCAAAATGTAGGTACTGTAAAGCAATTATCAAATATTGCAACAATTACTATTAATGCGGCAACACAGCCAACTATTATTAAGGAAATATTAGAAGATGAAATTTACAATCTTGCCGATATTCCGCCATCTAAATACAGTGTTCATACAGATGTATTGATTAATGGAGAATGGGTAGGTTTAACAAAAGATCCTGTCACCTTGACAGCAATGTTAAAACAGAAACGTATCGAAGGTATAATTGAGAAACAAGTTGGTATTGCTCATAACTTTAATCAAAAGACAATTCAAATTAATACTGATGCCGGTAGACTCTTGAGACCTTTATTACGTGTCGTGAATAATAAAATAGTGTTAACTGATAAAATGATTGCCGAAATTAATATTAAGGACAAATCAAAACCTTTAGAAATACATAAGTGGACGGATTTTCTAATGAAATATCCTGAAACATTAGATTTTGTTGACCCAGAGGAACAGGAGACATTAATGATTGCAATGTGGCCAAAAGATGTAGAGGAGAATTATAATAAAATGCATAAAATTGTAAAGGATCCTGATTTTTTTGGCGATCCAGTTAATCGTTATAATGAGCAGAATTATAAGAGATACACGCATTGTGAACTACATCCATCTACTAATGCTGGAAATGTTTTATCAAATGCTATCTTTTCGGATCATAATGATGCACCAAGAAATTATTTCAATTTCTCGCAACAAAAACAAGCAATGGGTATTTATATTACCAATTATAGATATAGAGCCGATATTGCATATAACTTGTATTATCCTCAAAGACCTCTAGTATATTCTAGAACTGCGACATATACAAACTCTATTGCTATGCCATATAGTCAAAATTGTACTGTTGCAATCATGATGTACACTGGATATAATCAGGAAGATTCTATTTTGATGAAGCGATCTGCTATAGATAGAGGCTTATTTTTAGCAGAATCATATAAGAAAGAAAGTTTATCAATTGCCAAAACATCTACTACGGAAGATGAAACATTTAGAAAACCAGAACGTAGTCATACTGCTGGAATGAAGGATGCAAATTATGAAAAGTTGAATGCATTTGGATATATTCCAGAGGAAACAGTGCTAAAGAACAATGATGTATTATTTGGCAAGACCACACCTTTAGGACAAATTGATGAAGAGAATTCTGAGATTATTAATAGAGATTCTAGTATGATCTATAAGGCTGGTGTAGACGGTGTTGTAGATAAGATGAATACTAGATTTAAGAATCATGAAGGATTTTTGACTTATAGTTGTCGCATTAGACAACAACGTGTTCCAATGGCTGGCGACAAGTTCTGTTGTTATACCAGTGATCACGATGTCATGACAGATAGAGGTTGGGTGCCTATTAATGAAATCACATTGGAAGATAAGGTTGCATGCTTGAATAGAGTTGCTGACACTGATGTTCTCGAATATCATAATCCTACCGAAGTTCAGGAATATGATTATAAAGGTGAATTATATAAAATAAAATCCAATCAAATCGATCTTGTCACAACTCTTAATCATAGAATGTATGTTGGTAACAGATCACATAGAAATTTTAAGATTGAAATGGCTAAAGATATTTATGGAAAGAGACGTTGTTATAAGAAAAATATAGATCTACACATTCCTGATACAATGATGACCGAATTTATCTTACCTGGTGTAGAAGGATTACCGGATTTGCATCTGGATATGTTAGCATGGTTAACGTTTTTCGGTATTTGGATTGCCGAGGGATGTGTATGTAAGGGTAGTAACGATGTTCGTGTTGCAACACATAAACCAAGAGTTAAAGCAGCATTAACAGTTGCATTTGAGAAATTAAATTTTCATTACACAAAGCAAAAAGATAATGTTGATGATGAAGAACGTAATTCATGGAGACTAACAACTGATAAACGTTTAATTGAATACTTAAAACCATTAAGTCTTGGTGCTGTTCAAAAGTTTTTACCCGATTGGACTTGGAATTTACACATGTTACAGTGCAGATACTTAATTCATGGTATGATGTTAGGAGATGGTCACACTATGGCTAATGGTACAAGACGTTACGATACATCATCCACACAATTGGCCGATGATTTTCAACGCTTATGTCTGCATGCTGGTTGGTCATGCAACAAGGAATTAAAATATAAAGCCGGTAAACAATCTACCATACAAACAGGTAAGCGTGCAGGATATGTTATTACAAGTACTGCTAATGCATATAGATTAACTATTATCACTTGTCAAAACATGCCTTTGGTAAATAAATATATTAAACCTGATGGTACAGGACGTCATGATTCGTTCATTGATTTTAATAATGATGAACTACAAGAGTGCATACCTAATAAAGTATTCTGTTGCACAGTCCCTAGGTCAGGAATCATATATGTTCGTAGAAAAGGCGTAGTGTGCTTTTCTGGCAATTCACGCCATGGTCAAAAGGGAACTATTGGTTACATCTTTCGTGACGAGGACATGCCTTTCAACGAAGAAGGAGTACGACCCGACATCATCATCAACGCATGTTGCATCCCATCAAGACGTACAATCGGACAACTTATCGAATGTGTAATGAACAAATACGCTGCTATACAAGGACGTCCTATTCAAGTGGATCAATTCGAACACTTGGATATGAAGCCAGTATTAGAATGTTTGGCAAAATATAAAAAGGAAGTCATTGATGCAGGCATTGATCACATGGATCCAGACACATTATATAAATATGGATCAGAAACAATGTATAATGGTTTTGATGGAAGAAAAATAGAAAAGCCAATGTTCATGGGTATCACGACGTACTTAAGATTGAAGCATTTAGTAGATGATAAGGTGCACGCTCGTGCCCGTGGTCCAATGACTGCCTTAATCAGACAGCCTCCCGAAGGTAGAGTACGCGATGGCGGTCTCAGATTAGGAGAAATGGAACGTGATGCATACATTGGTCATGGTCTAGCATTATCATTAAAGGGTAAGTTTATGGAATCGTCGGATATATATGAAATGCATGCTTGTTCTCGTTGTGGTTTGATCGCAAGAAAGAAACTTAATAAAGATGTATACATTTGTGATGCATGTGAAGCATTGAAGCCATCTGAAAAGCCAATGGAAAGACCATACATCCATAAAGTAAGTTTGCCATATGCATGTAAGATCTTAATTCAAGAACTAATGTCAGTCAATATTCTACCAAGAATTAGAATGCGTAATGACGAGTTTACTAACTCAATTTGATAGAATTCGAGTTTACTAGCTCAATATAATTCGAGTTTACTAACTCAATATAAAAATTGAAATTATTTTATTAACAATATTTAATTTATTGTCAATATATAACACAATGTTTGCAAATCGAGCATACGTTACAAAACTTAGATATAATAATAAAGAAACAATTTACAGAGATTATGATGATGATAATACTTTTTTCAAGGATATGAATCTTGATAAGGATATCATACAATGTCTTGAACGCAATGGTTGTAGACGAGTAAATAAAACACAATTTGATATTATAACATCAATAACATCAAATAATGGACATAATACATGCACACCAAGTTTGACTGGATCAGGATATTCATTAGCTTATTTAATTGGCATATGCAATTCAATCAATAGAGAATGCAAACAATTACAAGCCATAATAATTTTACCTCATTGTTATATAGCATATAATATGCATATGATAGCCAAACAATATTTTGGTGAATATATTGATATGGCATTTATGTCTAAAAATATAGATACTCATGGTGTGACGCCTCAAATTATATTTACAATATTACCATTGTTATCAACGATAGCTATTAAATTTAATGCCGAACATGTCCAAAAAATTGTGTGTAGTAATATTGAAGAATTGTTATTAGGTAAACACGTGTCTTTATTCTATAGCGCTTTAAATTTTTTACCAAAAGATATTACACAACTATTATATTGTTGTACAATGAGCAAAAATACTGAGCAATATTGTGAATTTATCAATGCAACAATTTTACTTAATTAATTTACGTCCACCCTTCAAGTCCTTGGATAAATCCTTCAGATAATCCTTAGCGAAAGCCAACTTACTAGATTTCAATTCAACACCAAGTTTCTTGTTATCTAATTCACTCTCGACAGTGTCCTTATTAGATGTTTTCTTCATTATGTATTTACCATCCTTGCCGGTAATAACAATCTTCTCGACATCAGTGCCACGTACCTTGTAGAACTTAATTTTGAGTCCCTTTTCGCCACGAATAATGAATTCTTCATCAACAGTGCGGACATCATTAAGGATCTTTTGAACACTTGAACTGTACAATATTTGAGCGGGCATTTTATATAATATTATAACTATATAAAAAAATTGAAAAATAAATTATTTATTAATTCTATCTTATGGTTTTTATATAACAAGCAAATCAAGTATTAGCAAAAATGTCCGGTATTACAAAAGTTATTGTCTTGAGTGACGATGATGAACTACCTGCTGTAGTTTCTACATCTAGAGCAACCTTTGCGACTAGACAAACTACTTCACCAACTGATATGGCTGAAAAATATACATTTCAATCGTCAGCTCCCAAACAACGATCGAAATATAGCAAGGAGCAATTTGAAATGAAGGAAGGTGATTTTCCAACTATGGGTAGTGTGCCAGCTGTCAAACAGAGTTGTTGGAATAATAATAAAACTGCTGTCCACGTTGGTACAAATGAAGCGGTAATTATGAAAGCGGATATGCCACCTGCGTTTCGTAAAAGAGCACCTGTGGTCAAAGAAACAATGACGAAACAATACACTCATGATTATTTTGATAGTGATAAGGAAGAATCCGAGGAAGAGGAGGAACCGGTAGAAGAGGAAATCATCCATAAAATGCGCGATCAAAAGGATGAAATATGGTAATAATGCGGTCATTATTGCCCAACATCTAAAGATTTGTGGTAATAATGCGGTCATTATTGCCCAACATCTAAAGATTTGTGGTAATAATGTGGTCATTATTGCCCAACATCTAAAGATTTGTGGTAATAATGTGGTCATTGTATGGTCATTATATGGTAATAATATGGTATTTATGCTATATTATAGTAATTATATGTTGTTTTATGATAAAAAAAATTGATATTTGAAATCCATATAAGTATTAATTAAGTGTTACTATTAAATGCTTAGCCAAGACAAACACCTCCTTTCTTTACAGAATTCTACCATGAGTCTCCCAGAGAAAAATGAGTGGGATGATGAAACAGAAAAAAAAGATGAATGGGAAGATGAGACAGAAACAAAAGATGATAAAGGAGATAATGAAGATGTCGATATCGACAATGAAAATAACATTCTAATGTTTAAAAAATTTGAAGACATGGAAATTAACGAAACTGTATTAAGAGGTATTTTTAATGCGGGATTTGTTTCACCGGCGCCTTTTCAACGTACAATTATTCCTACTTGCATCGCAAATAAGGATAAGCATGTTGTTGTTGAGGCTGCTACTGGATCAGGAAAAACTTTGTGTTTTTTAATTGTTGCTGCAAACAGTATTAAGCCAACTATTAAAAGAACACAAGTTTTAGTTCTTTCTCCAGTCAGAGAACTAGCTTATCAAATTTATGATGAAGCACTAAAACTATTTAAGGATAGTCCTATTTCGGTTGCATTCCATCGTGGAACCACAGCTGGTAAACAGGGTGTAAAAAGTGTTGGTGATAAATACATGACAACTAACATGGATCATTTTGGTCACGAACATATTGTTATTAGCACACCTCAAAGATGTCTGGCACTATTTACGGAACCAACATTTGTCATGCAACCAAATAGAAAGATACATCTCAATCCTCAATTTATTCAAGAAGTTGTTATTGATGAATGTGATAAAATTCTTTCTACGTCAGAACGTCATAGTGATATGGCTTACCAAGTTCATGAAATTTTAGCTTTAATGCCAAATGCCAGACAATCATTGTACTCTGCAACAATGAGTGAGAATACAAAGCTACATGGTAATGAACTTGATGCAATGTATTTGAAATTTGTTGCAAATGAAAAGATTGGTAACACAGTTGATCATTATTGGGTTGGATTACAAGATGAACGTGACAAATATGCTTGCCTAGAAAATATTTTACGAGGAATTAATAATGCCGGTTCGGTATTTGTATTTGCCAGTTCAATTCTTTCAGCCGAAGAAATTTGCAGATTTTTAACAGATGAAAAGTGTTCAGTCGATTTTATTCACGGATCATTGCCTCAAACTATGCGCGATTCTGCGATCAAAAACTTCCGCGAAGGAAAGACTCGCATTCTCGTTAGTACAGAATTGGCTGCTCGCGGTATTGACATCAATTCAGTTGATTTGGTATTTAATTTTGATCTTCCATCTACTGGAACAGATTACATGCATCGATCAGGGCGCGCCGGACGATTTGGTAAGCGCGGAATTGCCATCAGTTTTGTTCTTCCCCTCGGTAATGCTAGACCTGCTGACATTATTAGAATCGAAAAGGAGAACAATATTCAAATTGAACATCTTCCTCCCCTAGAAAGTCTAAAGCTATAAGGCGTAACATCGTAACAACATTAATGTGACATTGTAAAGTGTGACATTGTAAAGTGTGACAACATCAGTGTGACATTGTAAAGTGTGACAACATCAGTGTGACATTGTAAAGTGTGACAACATCAGTGTGACATTGTAAAGTGTGACAACATCAGTGTGACATTGTCGTAAAAAACTGAATTTATTTTATATACATATACTAGTACATATTAATTAATGGATATACTAATATATAGACCGTCAAATATTGGCAAAATGATTGCAAAATTAGAAAAGGAAAAACGTTATGGCATCAGAGAGCTTATAGTAAATAAAGCCATGGCAGTAGAAGAACCATACATTTTTACTATGGAGCAAATGGAAAAATATAATTTTCCACTATACATGAGTGATTTAACAATAGAAAATCTAATGTTGGAAGAAGATTTTAAAAATAAATGGTTATATTATATGAAAAATATAAGGAGAAATTAATTCATCGAGCACCTATAATGACCATTTGTCAAAGTAATCGCGAGCACAAAAGAATTATTAAATGATATTAAGCTGATATATAAATATGATTCTGTTAATATTTTTACATATCATCAATTTAATATAAATATTGGCCATTACGATCAAGCCATAAATAATAACTCATTGAAAATATTTACATATTTAACAACCAATTATCCAACATTTCAAAGTGACAAATTATGCACCATAACACGTGATAAAGGTTGTTTGCAAATGTATAATATATTAAAAAATAATGGCTACAATGTTGTAAAAACATATCAAAGAGTAAAAATTATTCTCTCAATAGAAGAATTTATTAGAAAAAATTTATATGATTTGTTTACTTTTATGGTGGATAATGATTGGCCAATAAGTGAAAATGTTATTAAACAAACATTTTATTCCGCTAGAGAAAAAATGGCATCTTATTTATGGAATCAATACAAAGGATCAGAATTAATTTTACGTTATAAAAATAATTTTTTACAATATGTATTAGAAAATGATTATCATGTTAATGATGTAAAAATAATGAAACAATTTATGTATGGAAAAGTTGTAACATTTGATGGAAATAATAACTATACTTTATTAAATTATGCTATACAAATGCATAATTATTATGGTGTGGATAAACTATTGACATATTCTACCAAAAAATCATTGTATCTGGCAATATCAAGCAATAATATAATTATATTAAAACTTGTTTTAAAAGCATATCCAATTAAAGAAAAAGTTAGTGATTACGATTTTGATTATAAAAATGATCGAGTCATGAAAATAGCATCAAAAACCAACAACATAGAAATTATAAAATTATTATGCGAGAATGGTTATAAATTAATTACCAAAATATATTGGGTAGCGAAAAATCGTAAACAACCAAATCTAGATATTATTGAATATTGTATTAAATCATCTCAATTTGATGAATATCATGAGCGTTTTAATAACAATTATATTACTCTATTATAATGAAGTTTTTTGATATACATATTTCAGCAAATAATAAAAATGTTCTATCACAAATTAATATTAAAAAGTGGGTTGATCCATTTAATCATAAAGGCAATCCTTCATATAATAAAAATCCATACGATGATATATATCAGGCAATCATGGATACAGGTAATAACAGTCATGAAATAGCACATCATGGATCTCAAATTATTTCGGAAATGATAAGATTAGGTATTGATAAATTAAAGAAAAAAATGATTGTCACAGATTATAATGTTATATTATGGTTACGATTTGAACCACTCACAGATGAATTTATCATGCCACGTTGGCATATTGATGGTAATTATAGAGTCAACGGTATAGATGCTAAACATCAAAAGAAAATGCTTATTTCATTGAGAGGTCCAGGCACATTATTAAATGAATGTAATGATAATTTTTCGGTTATACAACAAATTAGAGAAATTAATAGAGAGCATGATAGATATAAAGACAGTAAAAATATCGAAATAGAAAACAATTTAATAGAACCTATATTAAGAGAAAAATGCATAAAACATCAACTACAAAATTTTCAAGGTGTCATGTATGATGTAGGTAATAGTCATAATGCCGGTATTCATTCAGAACCTAATGGAACAAGTTCAAGAATATTACTTGGTATATTAGTCAATGAACTTTAATTTATTTTTAATTATAATTATATTACTTAATTATAATGAACATTTATCGTGAAGAAGATATTCAAGCTATAACGGATAACTTGGATCAAATCATGGAAGAATCCACAATCGTTCGTAACAAATTATTGGAACCTACATTAGATGAATTTAATCAAGCAAAACAAGTTGTCAAAGATTTCATTAAACGCAAGAAACGTATTATTTATGGAGGTTTCGCCCTAAATACATTAATTAAGGATAAACAACCTAAAGATCAAATTTATAAGGAACATGCTAGAAGTGATATTGAATTTTATACACCAGAACCAATCCAAGATCTAATTGAATTATGCGACTTATTTCATGAAAAGAAATTCCCATATGTTAGAGGTACTGAAGCACAACATGAAGAGACATACACTATTTTCGTAAACTTTGAACAGATTTGCGATTTCTCATACATGCCTAAAAATGTCTATGGTAATATGCCTGTCAGAAAAATAGATGGTATATTATATCCTCATCAATCTTGGATCTTAGTTGATATGTTTAGACAATATAATGATCCTATTTTATCATATAGACGATTAAGAGATAAAACATTTTTTAGAACCAACGCGTTATTAAAACACTATCCATTAAATTTGAGTACAGATTCATCGTTTAAAAAGAATACAGATCACACCGGTTTTAAAGAACAGATATTTAATGTTGTAAGTAATATAGATACAATTATTTTTACAGGATCAGTTGCCATACAATATTATTTAACATTGGAGAATACTATTCGTCATAATAATATGGAATTATTTTCATTAAATTTTAAAGAAGATATTAAAAATATTTATAAAGATATCCAAAAGATTTTAGGCGACAAAGCCGGTGAATTAGAAATAAATATGTATAGACCATTCTTCCAATTTTGGGATGATCATATTGAATTTATATTAAATGGTACCTGTCTATTAAAAGTATATGGTAGTAATGGTATATGTTTACCTTATAATAATTTATATGTTAATGGCAACACGATTGAAAAGCTGCAGACAGGAGGATTTTATAAAGACATTAAAAAGGGTGGATCAGCTAAACCATTAAAAGTAGCAACATTTATACTCATGTTCAATCATCTTTTAATAAATAGACAATATCATTTTGTTAATAGATCGGACACATATAAAAAGTATGAAAAATTAATGAAACAATTATTAGATAAAAGAAGTTCATATTTGAAAGCTAAATCTATAACTGTCATAGATAATAGTCCATATCGCGAATTCGTAGTTCGTTGCACTGGTAAAACTATTGATAGCGGACGTCAATCTAGATTAAATGCATATGATAAGAGAGCAGCTAAAAGATATCCATTCAGTTACACACCAACTAATGTTAAAGAAGGTTTCAAAGCTCCAGATATGATGTTTAAGAATACATCTGGTAATATTTATAAAAATGGTCCCCAAAAGATGTTGGAAGATTAATTTTTCTGTAAAGCGTTCAACATCATTTTAAATATCCAAATAACCATTGCCGTATTTTTAATAGAAAATACAGAATTATATTTAGAATCGGGATCATAATCATAATCACCACTAATAAGTGTAAAGTAAACATTATCATTTCTCACAATTTTTACTTCCATGATCATAGATTCTTGATGAAAATATATTATATCATTGGTATCATCTTTTAAACTTTGAATAAAAGATGTTAATAAATTTTGTCTCATAGTCGATGACAATTCACTAAATGTAACACTATCATTAATATATTGCGTGTCTAATCTCGCATTAAACATTGTATCATCATATGAATTTATGTATTTAATACGTCCACTTAATTCTCCAATATTATTTTGAATTGGTGATGGATTAAAGTCTATTGAAATCATTTAATAAATAAAATACCATATCATAAGACATTATTATTTCAATTGTTTACACTTTTCTAATATAGTCGAGAATACATCATGTAAATTCTCACTATTTCGAATATGTAGTGCACACATGTGTTGTTGATCATTCATGTTACCATTAACGGAAAACTGCACAATACCATCTTTTAACACAATGCTATTTCCACCAAAATCACAATGATAAAAACTTATCTTTCCACATGTATTATTCTTAAGACATTGAATAAATTTTTCTATCAATATACATTTTGTTTCATTTGATTCTTTTAATATGCCGCATTCAAGTCGAGAAGAATCAAATAAAAAAGTTCCAAACTTGATACCGTCACTATAAAAATTCATAATTATGTCAATTGTATATTCGCCACTATAATCATCGCAAAGGCTATAATCATTAAGATGTACAGTAATGTTCATTATTATAAATAAATATTATGTCATAAGACATTGTATTTTCAATTATTCTTCAAACTTTTCTAATAAAATTTCAAATGCATATCTCAATTGTTTATTGTTTACAACAGTAAACGAAGATTCATGCTGTTGTCCGCATCTATTGCCGCAAACTAAAAATGTGATAACACCATCTTTTATTTTAATACTATTTTCACCACAATCACAATGATAAAATTCTAATCTTCCATCTTTATTATCTTTAAGACATTGAACAAATCTACTAAGTGATTCATATTTTTTTCATATGTTGCACCCCGGTCAAGTTCTGCCGAATCAAATAAATAAGTTGCAATCGTAACATCATCATAATTACAAAACGTCATCTTAGCCTCTAATCTATTGTGATTTTCATAGCCGTATTCTGCAACATAATCGTGAATGTATACCATGTATTTGTCCATTTAGTATTATAATAAATTAATTTCAAACTATTACTTTTTCAATATTTTTCACATAATTCGACAAATACATCTTGTAAAGCTTTTGTATTCGCAACATTAAAAGCACAACCATATTCATATTTATTATGTAAACCTCTAACAGTAAACGTCACAACATCATTTTCATATTTTACACAATTTTCTCCATTGTCGTGATGTAAAAATAAAGCTCCATCTTCACCGTCTTTCAAACAATTGGTAAAATGTCTTAATAATTCTTTTTTCTCATCGCGTGTAAAATCGTCAATATAAAAAAAATCAGTAATTAATTCGGTTACGATTAGATAATGTCCAATAGATTTTCTATCCAATGTATAAAAGTTTAATGACACCATCAATTCGCCATCATTTATCAAATCATCAAGTTCCACAATATAATTTTCCATTAATATCAATATTAATTATCGTTTAATACATTTCATATATAGTTGTAAATACTTGTTTCAGAGAATCATTAACCACAACGGTAAAAGTGTTTTGATAAATATCTGCACAATCTTGAAACTTTATTAAACCATTTTCATGAATGATATTTAATTTACCAATACTATCATATATTTCAATAGTACCATATGTCATTGTATTTATAGATTGTACAAAAGAACTTATTATGATTTTAATTTCATTATGAGACAATGTATCACTATCATATTCTTCATTAGTAAATTCAGAAGTTGATAACTCAATAGAATATACATTTACCAAATTGACACAAAAATTTATGGTAAAAGTAAAATCATTGCGATCAAGTCGATACATGATAGAATCCAAGGTCGCAACATAATTGTCCATTAACATAAGTTAACAAGTATTTCTTTAAATCCATCTATCAATTGTTCAGCCCAGGACCATCACAATAGTCTTCCATGTATACTATGAACTCGGAATGTTTGGTAAAAAAAGATAATGAACTATGTTCGTATTTAATTGATAATTCATTTGAAAAATTTAATTTTGTATCTTTTTTTCTTTGACATCGAAATAAAATTTCTCAAATGTTTCCTTAATATTTTTTCCTTCAATAGATATAATTTTATTTATATCAATATCAAAATAACACATTAAACTATCATGTCTATTATAAAAGTTGATTTCGTAATTTAGTTTTTCGTCAGTGACCTCCAAATCGAACACGACATTATAATTTTCCATTAATAATACAACATTTAATTCTCTAATATGAATTAATCAATTTTTTGAATGTTTCAATCAAGTTTTTATCAATTATAACACTGAGATTACAATCATAATAATCTCGTTGATAGCTAAATGTCAACATATCACTATGTTTAGTAATTTTTAACATTTCTTCATCTCCATATGTAAATAATAGATCAGCACTATGTTCCCCAGATAATCGTTCAACAAATTGCTTCAACATTTGCTCTTTATATTTTTGACCATTATTTAAATAATTCGTATCAAATTTAAATTCACATATGACATTTTGACAATCGTCATAAAAGTTTATTATTGTATTTATTCCATTACCATCAATAAAACTGTTGTCATAATCTATAAAATAGTTTTCCATTATTCATAGTATGGTGTTTTTTCCTTAAATAAAAATTGAATTATTATCATATAAAAATAGAATCATATTACTATTAATGCAACAAGTTTCACCTTATAATAAAGTTAACACACCTATAACGGTAAAAACTATTGCCGGTATAATGGGAAAATATGGATTAACTATTAGAGTGAATAATTTATCATTATATCAACAGGCATTAACAAATGAATCGTATACTAGAAAGGAATATGACACATCAACCTTTACTGAATCACGACAAGAATTGGAGAGCGAGAACGTCAAGATTGTTGATTTACAGGAAGCATCTAATGAACGTCTCGAATTTTTGGGAGATACTGTTATCAAATGTATTATATCAGAATATATTTTTGAGAGATACGATGATGAAGAAGATAATGATGAAGGCTTTTTAACTTGCTTGAAAACCAGATTAGAAGACACTAAATCATTGGCAAAATATGCTAGGCGATTGAATTTAGGATATTATTTATTAATATCAAAACAATTAGAAGATAATAATGGCCGAGATTCTGAAAAGCTTTTAGAAGATAGTTTTGAATCATTTATTGGAGCTTTAAATCTTGATCAAGGTTATGAAATGTGTAGAAAATTATTAAGACAATTCTTAGAATCGGAAATCGATTACGCAGAAATTTTGTCAGAAGATAATAATTATATGAGGCGATTGCAGAATTTCTATCATGAAAATAAATGGTCACATCCCACATATACTGTTACCAATAGTGAAAAGATTAATGGAAAATTCTTTTACACTATTGCGGCAAATGATTTCAATGGCTCACCTATAAAAGAATCTATTAATGTTGCTCAAGCAAAGAAAAAGGCTAAACAGGAAGCATCCCGTTTAGCACTAATTATGTATGGACAGATGACTGCTTAATATGCATCCAACTTATTTTATAATGGTATTTCAATATATACATTTTTAATCCACGTATTTCCATGTGCCTTAGCCCATTTAAAACATGCATCTTTTCTCCTATTTTGAAGATTCTTTTTATGACATTGAGGTATCTTATGATACATTTCTCGTATCATTGGTTGACTAATATCAAGATTCCATGGACAACCATTTAATATCGCTAATTCTAAACAATTCAGATGTCCATTCTTGAATGCATAATGACATGTGTTCGGGGATATAGGATAATTCTTTTTATACAAATATTTAAGACACATAATATGTCCATTTTCGCTGCATAAACAAGATGCATCAATATGGGATGGACAATCTATGGAATTCAAGTATTCTAATATACGTAAAAATCCACATTTGCATGCATCATTAAATGTAATTGATGTTGCAACATAACCATATTTTATTAATAATTTAACACAGTCAATATGATTGTTAAATATAGCATAATACATTGCATTTGCATTAATAAATGCATTTTGTTTGAGAGCAAATTCCAATTGAATAACAAAACCTTTTTCACAAGCTCGGGATACAAACTGGTTGTCCATCGTTGTTCCATGATCCAATGCCCAAATTAAACATGGCAATGCATCACCTGTATTAATACGTGCTACATCAGACAAATTTGTATGCATTATAGCTCCATTATCAAATACATATTGCAAACTATCAAAAGCATTTGCCCTATATAATTCACTGATCATATTACCAGACCATCTAAATTCATTGCGATCAACATAAGTTTCGTACATATATTTAATACAATTTAAATTGTCTGCACACCACCAATACAAATTATTCATCGATTGATTGATTGCCCGTTGATCTAATGATTTGTAAAAATTCTTATACTCCATCATATATTTGACACAGTTTAATCGCCCAAATCTGTATGCTGTACGAATTGTATTTATATCATACTCAAATCCATAATTAGCTGTAAACAAATATATTAATGCATCAAGATGACCATGTTCACATAGAACATTAACTAATATGAAAACTTGGCTTCCATCTAAATCATCAAAAATGTGTTTTATGTAACGAAGATTACCACATTTACCAACTTCTTCCAAACCTTTTATACCTCGCATAAAGCCAGGTAACACATAGTTTTGTGCATGACGTTCATTCAATTCATAATTCTTATATTCTGTTGAAAAATGATCCACAATAAATTTCATTGTATCTTTCAACAAAATATAATCACACAAATTCAGTATTTCATTGATATTCTCGGGATTGATTACCCTATTATTGAAATCTGATAATATCGGTAAAAATTGGTCCGATACAATTGGTTCTTCATCATCGTCAAATAATGACGGAAATTCCGATATAAGGTCGTCGAGGTTTAAGAGGCTGTATAGCATTATAGCTAAATAGTAATTATGATATATGATGATATAACTAAATAATAATCAATTTTTTATAAACTAATTAATTTTTTTCAAATAATATGCAATTTTATCATTTTTAATATCATCAAATCCTTTATACATATCAACTATCCAAGGGTTACTATTTTCAATAGCAAAAGTAAAACATTCATATTGTCTTGCTGCAGCGTTACATCCATGACCCAATATATTGTAAAAATCATTCATTTCATCTTTAGATAATGAAAGCCAAGGACAACTTTGTCTAACAGCATATCGTAAACATGTTGCATGTCCATTCATATATGCATAATGGCATGTTAATGGTGACATTTCATATCCATTTTCTGATAAAAACTTTAAGCATTTTTTATGACCTTTAGATGCGGCGAGAGCAGTTGCCAATTCATGTGAAGGACATTCAACAGAATGTAAATATTGCAACGATTGCAAATGTCCATGTTTACAGGCAAATGCAAATGTATTACTATCAACAGAAAATCCATATTCGTAAAGTAATTGTAAACAGGGAACATGATTATTTTCAATGGTCAAATTAATTATATTGTTTGATGTGTTTAAATTTTGATCTAAACCAAACTTTAATAGTTTAACGTGTCCATGCATGCATGCATGTCTGCAAAAAACACCATCCAAATCTCGACTTCCTTGTTCCCAAGCATATTCTATACATTCGATATTATCTACGTGCACAAAAGTATGTGTTAATGATGTAAGATTTCTTGGCATTACGCAATCAATACTTATTAGCCATTTCATACATTCAATTTGATTATTACAACTAGCTATCCTAACATAATAATCAATAAATGGACAACCTTTACTATGAAGATATTGCGCACATTGTAGATGTCCATTTTTACATATATCGTAAGATTCTCTTGTGTTCCAATCAGAATAATTATCTCCAAGAAAATTATCACCCAAATATTTTACTATGTCAAGATGACCTGTTGTCGCTGACCACATCATTAAACTACAAATTCTATTTTTTTCCAAACTGTTACCGCAATTATTTGTATCTAACATATATTGTAAACATTTTAAATGTCCATATTGACACACAAGACTTATATCATTAGAAGTAAAGTGAATACCTTGACTTTGACTATATATTATAATAGGCAAATGACCATATTGACATACAATGCTTAATAATTCGGCATTAATATGACAATGGAATGTTGCAGTAAGTTTTATGCATTCCAAATGACCATATTTGCACAAGCTATTCATTAAAACCTTTAATCCATCGTATTCTGTACAATAATATTGAGAATAATATTGGTTTACATGATCCACATATTTGAGGACACCATATTTACCAATTGTCTCTGGGTCCATATTACCTTTCATAAATTTGGGCAATTTGTAATTCTTGCAATTGTATTCATTCAATGAATAATGTGCTATAGGACAATGTTCCATTAAAAACTCTAATACATTATCCATCATAATATAATCACATAATGCAATAATTTGATTTATATTGGTTTGATTGACATGACGCTCGTTAAAGTCGGGGACAATGTCTAAAAATTGGTCCGATATGACAATTTCTTCTTCGTCATCATCAAATAAGTCTGTGTAATGGCATTTAACACCAGTCAAGTTTAAGAGGCTGTACAGCATTGTAGCTAAATAGTAACATAAATATCATACAACGGTCACCAAAGAATTTTCAATTTTTTGTTAATGAATGTGCAATAAGAAATAATAAAAATATCACTATAAATACGTTAATACTAAATATTTCATAATAAATATCTATTATGAGTATTATTTTTAATTTAATATAAAAATAACTTTTTAAAATCTTCACATATAAATTTTTAATTTTTTCGCTTCAACTATATTACAATAGCTGAAGCATTAATGTTACGTTTCATTATTAA
>Ga0233439_10002244_pt1 | contig 22204 bp, 21 predicted proteins | sample SI_123_September_6_FD_182713 | JGI IMG/M metagenome (GOLD analysis project Ga0233439, IMG submission 182713) | Seawater microbial communities from Saanich Inlet, British Columbia, Canada - SI_123_September2016_100_MG | ecosystem: Environmental > Aquatic > Marine > Inlet | place: Canada: British... | reverse complement strand
AAACTGGGTATTTTCCACAAAGTATTCGAACGGCCTACAATAGAAGAAAGCCTCGACGGCATACAGGCCGCTGGGCTGACGGCGGTGCAACTCGATTTGACGGCACTCGGTATCGACCCGGCAGAGCTATCAAACGAGGATTGCGCTCGTATACGGGAAGCGCACGAGTCGCGCGGTATCGAGTTGGCGGCACTTTCAGGGACTTTTAACCTCATTGACCCGGATCTCGAGCAGCGTCACAATAGCATGGAGTGGCTCGATTCGCTGGCGGCGGTGAGCGGCGAGATGGGCACCGAACTGATCACTTTCTGCACCGGCACGCGCGATCCGGACTCGATGTGGACTTTTCATCCCGACAACGATACGCCTGAGGCCTGGGCCGAGATGGTCGAGACGATGGAAGAGGCGGTGCAGATCGCGGAGGCTCGGGGTGCGACGCTGGCCTTTGAACCGGAAGTGAATAATGTCGTCGATACGGCCGAGAAAGCCCGGTTGTTGCTCGATGAGATATCTTCGCCGCATTTGCAGGTCGTTATCGATGGGGCCAATCTCTTTCATGAGGGCGAATTGCCTAGTATGCACGAAATACTCGACGAGGCGTTCGATCTGCTCGGCGATTCTATTCGTCTTGCACACGCTAAGGACCTGGAAAAAGACGGCGATGCCGGGCACCAGGCCGCCGGCACCGGCGTACTCGACTATCAGCACTACCTGGGGTTGTTGCGGCAGGTCGGATTCGAAGGCTCGGTAATTTTACACAGCTTAAAGGAGGACCAAGTCGGGGCTGCGGTGGCTCATGTGCGGCAGCGCATGGGATGAGCTGATCGGGGCCTGATACGCTGGGACTGTTACGTTTTACCTGAACGGCGCAGAGTATAAACTGAGCCATGTTCGGGTGTCGATATATACTCTTGTTCTGATGGGGATGATTATGTCTAAAACTAAATTGCGCGCGGCGGTGATCGGTGGTGGGCTTGGTGGTTCGCACGGATATGCCTATGCCCGCGCAGAAGAATACGAGTTGGTGGCGGTCTGCGATATAAATCCCGAGGTCTTCGACCGCTTTTACGAACGTGCCGAGATTGCGCGGGGCGGTATCGGCGAATATGCCGACTATCGCGAGATGTTTGCAAAGGAAAATGTCGATGTAGTCAGCGTGGCGACCCCGGACCACTTGCACGTCGACCCGGTTTGCGACGCGTCGGATGCCGGTATCCGCGGTATCTTGTGCGAGAAGCCGCTGGCGACGACGCTCGCTGACGCTGACCGTATCGTCGAGACCATCGAACGCAATGGCACCAAGCTCTCGGTGGATCATACGCGCAGTTGGATCCCTTCCCATCAGGCCGTTCGCGAGGCAATTCGCGACGGCGAGATTGGCCCTCTAACCCGCATTGTCGCGCATATGGGCGGTAAGCGCTCGATGCTTTTTCGCAATGGTACGCATCTCGTCGACGCGGTCTGCTTTTTTGCCGACGCCGAGCCGGTGTGGGTGATTGCCGCGCACGAGCGGGGCTTTGAAGATTATGGACCGGTCTACGACGGCAAGGGCGGTAAGGACCCGCAATACGACCCGGGGTCCACTATTATTGTGGAGTTCGCCAATGGTGTGCGCGGCATGATCAACGCCGCCAAGTTGACGCCGCAGATGTTCGAGTTTGACCTGCAGGGGCCCGGCGGGCGCTACTGGTTGACCGATCAGCAATGCACCTTCTGGAAGACGGAGCAGCCGGAAGGGCGCGCTGAGTTAACGGATGCGCCAGAGGGACGCGGTTATGCCGATCCCTTTGGCGAGAACCTGATTCCTGCGGTGCAGGAGCTTGCGCGGATGATAAGCGATGACGTGCCGAGTTCGTCGCCGGCACAGCGCGGTCGCCATACTTTGGAGATCATGCTCGCCGCGCTCAAGTCGCAGGTCGAGGGCAGCGCGAAAATTCAACTGCCGTTGCCGAGGGGCTAAGCATGGCACTTAGTCGTGAGCAGCAGCAGTATTTCGCCGATTACGGCTATCTGCCCTATGAGCGCGTTCTCTCCGACACGGAGCTGGATGCTTTGCGGCAGCGTTGCGAGGATATTGCCCGTGGGCGGGTCGATCACGTGCCGTCGCGTTATATCCAACTAGAGTCGGTTTTTCTCGACAACGATGCGCAGACCGACCGTCTCGACCAAGTGCGCAAGATGACCCACCTCTGTTATTTCGACGAGCTCTTCGAGGCTGTGGCGCGCAAGACGAAAATCGTCGACGCGATCGAAGATTTGCTCGGACCGAATCTCAAGCTCTATTGCGATCAGTTGATGATGAAGCCGCGTTTCCACGGTACGGTGACTGGCTGGCACCAGGACTCGGTAGCCTGGCCGCAGTTCGCGCCGCAGTATCATGTGAGCTGTTGGATCGCGCTCGACGACGCGACGGTAGAAAATGGCTGTATGACGGTGATACCGGGTAGCCACAACTGGGGGCCGATCGGTGGCGAGCAGCGCGAGCATTTTCTGGAAAACCCACTCTTGCCCGAGCCGGTACAGGTCGAGTTACAAGCGGGCTCTTGCATGTTCCACCATGGCTTGAATTTTCATCGCACCGGTGCGAATGCGACTCCGAATAGGCGGCGCGGACTGGCGCTGCATTATATCCGTTCGGAGACGATGTATTTGGGCATCGAGAATGAAGAGCAGCGATTGATGACCGAATGCGAGAAACCGCACGGTGAGTTTCGTTTTATGTTGATTCGCGGCGAGGAGTTTGCGGGGCGGGTGTGATGTGGCCGAGTACTAAGCCACTCACCTTACTATAACGCCGTATCGCTCGTGCCTTACTGTATAGATTCCGTTACAGCTATTTCCCCTCTCTCATCTTCGCCAAAAAGCGCTTTGCATTCCCTGCGAAGTGGTCCTCGATTTCATCCTTCGACAGCTCCAACATCTCGGCGACCTGCCGTTCCTGCCGCAATTGCTCGTAGATGACCAATGTCGCCCGTGAATCGCAGTGTGGGGCGCCTGCTTCGGAGCCTTCGTAATAGAGCCAGGCGCGGCCGTAGGTGATGTATTTACCGCGCGCACACCCGGCGACCACGTTGTCCGATCCAAACATGACCCGCGAACGGTCCTCGTGTTTCATTAGCAGAAAGTGCGAGTAGAGGTCGTTCACCGCCGAGGTGTCGTACCAGATATTGGGTAAATCGCAGAGGAAGCGGATCGCGTCTTCCATCATAAAGGCGTTGAAGGCACGCGCGCAGTGCGCGAGTATCCACTGCGCGCCGGGATACTCGCGGGTGTAGCGTTCGAGGTCGCGCTGGTTGTCGGCGTCGGCCGGCCCGGTGGGTTTAGCCAGGTGCATGGTGATGGCCAATTTTTTGTCGTGCGCGACTTCGATAAAGGATTCGGGCAGGAAGTCTTTCATACGCGCGCCGGCGGGGTCTTCGGCGAACGTGCGATAGGGTTTCAGGCCGAGGAAATTGTGCTTGTCGACCTGCTCGGCGACATATTCGGGGCTCATATCGGGGGTGACCATCATATTGATCGCCGACTCGGGATCGGCCTTCAGCTCTTGCGCCATCCAGTTGTTGTGCCCTTCGGCGTCCATACCTGGTATCGGTGTGCCCAGGACCAGCAGATGGAACTCGCGGCCGGGGTACAGTTTGGCCGCCCAATCTAAGTGGTCCTGGTAGTCGATCTCCAGCCGCAGGCCGCTCGGGGCGCCGGTCAGCGCGCCTTTGTGGGCTTCGCACCACATATGGGTGTGCATGTCGTAGAGGGTGTCGGGCACAAAATCTTCCAGCTCTTTGTGCCATATCTCGCGGTCGAAGTCCTGATAGTCGAATGCGGCCATGGTGCTATGCTCCATCGAAAACGATGACGCCGCGGTGGGCGTCGCTGGTGAGTAGGTCGGCGTAGGCCTCGCTGATCTGGTCGAGGCGATAGCGCTGTGAAATAAGCTCGTCGAGTTTGAGTTTGCCCGTCTGGTAGAGGGCGAGGATGCGAGGGAAGTCCCGGCACATACTGCAAGGCGGCCAAGGGAACGCGTACTTCGCCCGGACCAGGGTCGAGCAAGTCGATATCCTCGCTGAGGAAGAGACCGCCGAATTTATGGAGAAGGGCCGTTTTTACCGAGCCGTTCTTTTATAGAATAGGTTGGGAACCATTAGGGTATTGCTGTTTAGGGACGAAAGCAAGGACTATAAGAAAGACTCTCTTTTATCTAAATAAAAAAATAATCAAATAAAAAGACAATTTATCAATTTGCTCGCAATATTGATTGAATTTAGACAAATAAGATATTTCAGTACTTTAAAGGATCAAACAATGTCCAAGAACGACCTCGACGTTTGTGCTATCGGGTCGTTTTGCAGCGCCCCACGGTCATTTCTCCGCCTATGCGTTAATCGTTCTCGTCTGCGGCGCGATTGCGGCCATTGTTCAGTTGAATATGGCTCGATAGACCCGATATCATAAGTAGTTATTCGCTTAATGGATAAGCGTGATGGTGCTCAAGCAGGTACTGAGCGGCCCTTTTTTAATTGGCCATTGCTTTTTTTTGCGCAGATCTGAGGGAATTCTGCTATGACAGAGCCACAAGGTATAGCAGCATTCTTCGGTGATGAAGTTACCACAGCATTGGGATTCGAAGCGAAAAATCGCACCGGCGAGTATGGGTCGCCGATGCTGCTAGGATGATGCGCTTCGGGATTGACAGGACCGGGTCGGCTTCCTACCGTTTGCGGCATCAATTTACCCCGGAGGTAGGGAAGATGAATCACGAAAAGGTAGTGCCCGAGTTATTAGTGGAAAAAGACGCGCTCGTCGGCGAAGGATCGATCTGGCATGTCGATGAGCAAGTTTTGTACTGGGTGGATATCCTGAGCCACGAGCTCTATATCTACGACCCGGCCAACGGGAGTAATCGCATGATAGCTACTTGTCAGAGTGTTGGCACGGTGGTCGTGCGCAAAAGTGGTGGTCTGGTTGTAGCCCTGCACAATGGCTTCGCGCATCTCGATCTAGATAGCGAGAAGATCACGCCGCTGGGTACCGATCCAGAGCGTACGATCCCGGCCAATCGCTTTAACGACGGTAAGTGCGACCCGGCTGGGCGTCTGTGGGCGGGCACGATGGAGTTTAGGGGGGCTAAAGGGCAGGGCGCGCTTTATTGTTTTGATACCGATCATTCAGTGAGCAAGAAGATCTCGTCGGTCAGTGTCTCGAATGGCATTGTCTGGACGGCCGATTACCGGACGATGTATTTTATCGATTCCGGGCTCAATAATGTGCGCGCTTACGATTATGATATCGACAGCGGCGATATCGGTAATGAACGGGTGGTCGCACAAAACGAGGACGCGGGTGTTTTCGACGGCATGGCCATCGACGTGGAGGGCATGTTGTGGATCGCCGTCTACGGCGGTTCGTGCGTCAAGCGCTATAATCCGCAAGACGGCGCGCTCTTGCGCGAATTGCAATTGCCGATGGATAATGTCACCTCCTGTGCCTTTGGCGGTGCGAACCTTGACGAATTATATGTCACCTCCGCCTGCCAAGGGTTTGACGAAGAAGCGAAAAAGGCCCAGCCATTGGCTGGATCTTTGGTGCGTTTGGACCCGGGCGTACAGGGCGTGCCTTCTCACGTCTTCGCGGGATGATGCGCTATGGCGAATGAATCGATCTGTATTTTGGGCGGGGGCAATACGGCCTTCGCGGTTGCCGCTTCGCTGACGTTGCGCGGTTTTGATATCACTCTTTGCGAATTGCCGGAATTTGCGTCGATGCTCGAGCCAATTGCCGCCGAGCGGACGATACGCTTGCACGGAGTGGCCGGTGAGGGTTTGGCGCAAATCAGCCGGGTGACGACCGATGTCGCTGAGGCGCTTGCCGTGGCCGACTTGCTTTTGCTCATTGTGCCGGCTTATGCGCAACGCCCCTTTGCCGAAGCTTGTATTCCTTACCTTGAAGAGCGGCATATGGTGGTTTTGATACCGGGCACGCTTGGCTCGCTAGAGTGGGCGGCAATGCTGGCAGAGGCGGGCAAGAAGGCGACGTTAGCCGAAGTCGATACCGCGCCCTATGTGTGCCGGAAAACGGCGCCGGATGAGGCGACGATCTGGGGCGTGGTGTCGGGGCTGGGCGTGGGGGCGTTGCCGGCGGTTAAGACCGAGGTGATCAGGGCGCGGTTGGATCCGCTGTTTCCCGGAATGAAAATGCACCCGGACGCGATGGCCTGCGGTCTGTCATCGATGAATCCGGTGGTGCATCCGGCGGGTGTGTTGATGAACGCCGGCCGCATCGAGCGTTCGCACGGCGAGTTTTATTTTTATGAAGAGGGGGTGACTCCGGCGGTGGTGCGGGTAATTATGGCGGTCGACGATGAGCGTCGGGCGATCGGACGGGCTTTCGCTTATGATCTGTTGCCAGTTAACGAGGCTTTTCACCAGGCGGGTTTCGGCCCTAAGGGCGATTTGTGGGCGGCGATCAATGGCAGCTATATGTTGACCCGACTCAAGGCGCCCGGATCGCTCGAAAGCCGTTGGCTGACGGAGGACGTACCCTATGGGTTGGCGGCTTGGGTGTCGATTGGGCGCCAGTTCGGGGTCGCGACGCCTGTGATGGAGTCGCTGGTTAATTTGGCGGGGCCAGTGATGGGCTTTGATGGGTGGCAGGAGGGACGGGGGATTGCGGAATTGGGTATTGAAGGGATGGAATTGGACGCACTAAAGCGCTATCTAGGGCGTTAGGGATTGCGGCGTTCGGTGAATACTGCAGTTATTTCGGTGACTAATTCGGCCGGGGGGCGGGTGCCGTCGACGACGAGATCGGCGCAGGCGAGGTAGACGGGTTCGCGTTGGGCCATCATTTCTTCGATTTCGCCGATGCCGCCACCGGCTAGATTGGGGCGGGTGGCGGCGGTGGCGGGGTCGGCTTGGAAGCGGCGCCAGAGTTCGGGGATGGGGACTTGCAGGTAGACGACTAGGCTGTCGCGCTGGGCGGCTTGCTGGCTGGTGGGGAATTTCAGCGAGCCGGCGCCGAAAGCGATAATGCAGTTATCACCGGCGCACATCTCGACGACGACCTCGGTTTCGAGTTTGCGGAAGGCCTCGTCGCCGATAGTCAAAAAGAAGTCGGTCAGAGTCTGGCCGTCGGCGTGTTCCTCGATTCCGCGGTCGATATCGAGGTAGGGCATGTATAGCGCTTGCGAGAGCAATTGGCCGAGCGTGGATTTGCCCGAGGTGCGATAGCCTATCAGGACGATCTTCAAGACATTACTTTCTTTTGTGATATGGTCGAGCGATTGGTTTTTATAGGTGACTCTATGAAAATATCGCACAAGCCGCGATGGCGAAAGACGGCAGGACTCGCTCAAAAGGCGAAGAGATATGGCGATTACGCTCAAAAAGTTAAATAAGGCAAATATCGGTTCGGGGCTGAATTTCCTCTCCTCGCGCGACCCGGATCTGGCGAAGCTATTCCAGCAGAATGGCACGCCGCCGTTGTGGAGCCGCAAGCCGGGTTTTGCGACGCTGGTACAGATCATTATAGAACAGCAGGTCTCTTTGGCTTCGGCACGAGCGGTTTTTGCGCGATTGAATGCGGCGGTGCCGGCATTGACGCCGGAAACGTTTCTCGCGTTGGGCGAAGAGTTGCAGCCATTGGGGTTTAGCCGGCAGAAGACGCGCTATTGTCGTGCATTGGCCGAGAGCGTATTGACCGGGGCGCTCGATTTGAAGGTATTGGTCCGTTTAGACGATGAGGCGGTGCGTGAAGAGTTGACGCAGGTTAAAGGCATTGGCCGATGGACGGCGGAGATCTATTTGCTGATGGCGCTAAGCCGGCCCGATGTCTGGCCGACAGGGGATCTGGCGATCGTCAAGGCGGTGCAGCATATCAAGGGTATGGCTGTGGCGCCGTCGACCGAAGAGTTGGAGCGCATAGGGGAAAGCTGGCGGCCTTGGCGGGCGGTGGCGGCCAGATTATTGTGGCAACATTATTTGAATGGTATGCCGGATTAAGGAGCCTGTGATAGTGCTACCGTACGGCTTGGTAACGGAGGTTTAGAGCGGCTCTACGACAATGGCTTTAGGGCTGGTCGGGCAGGTCCATTGGCAGACGCCGCAGCCGATACAGCCGTCGGCGAGCACCTGTACTTTCCCTTCGTCGTCAAGGCGCAGAGCCTGCTCGCCCAAGGGGCAGTTGTCGAGGCAGACCCGGCAGTCGTTGTCGTGGCGGCGGACGCAGACGGATTGGTCGACGCGGGCGAGTCCTATGCGAATTTGTTCTAGGGGCAGCGGTATAAGCGCGCCACTGGGACAGGCGCTCATACAGAGTAAGCCATCGCAGGCAACGCAGGGCTGGTCCGCCGGGTCGATATAGGGCGTGTCGCGCAGTGCTTCTTCGGGGCCTTGGTAGGTTTTGATCGCCTCGGCCGGGCAGACTTCGCCGCATTGGCCACAACGCTGGCAGCTATCGAGAAAGGCGCGCTCTGGCAGGGCGCCGGGAGGTCGCAGGCGCGTGCGCTGTTGTGGCAGCTCTTGCTCAGCGTAGGCGGCGGGGTCGACGACGCGTTTAAGGAACTCGCGGAAGAAGCCGCGCCGGCCCTGGTCTGGTTTGTCCATACTAAAAATAAGAACGGTGTGCGCGGTAGCGTCAATACAGAAGGGGTTTATGTCGCATAAACCGTATACATCAAAAAGGTCATGCAGACCTCAATGATACATACTATATACCACAACGCCTGCTGGTGAGCGGTCCCCAGGTCTCGTTAGCGCCCCGCGGTACTCTTCCGCGAGGAATATGTTGGGTGGGATGCGCGTTTTGCCTGGCAGGCGGCTTTGTCGTAGCAGGCCTGAGGATGGTCATTCCGAGAAAATGAGGATGGCTCCGGCGAGCAGCAGGGCGATAATGGGATAGAGTACGGCACGGGGCAGGTAGAATTTGCTGGAGCAATCATCGTCGGCGAGCGGATCTTTTTCTTCCATGGTTAGGCTACATTCTCCATAGTATCGGTATCTATATCGATGGCGCGGATCTCGTCGGACCAATCGCGCCACATATCTTCTTGCGGCGGCTCTTGCTGGGTCTGCTCCATATCCGTCTTGAGAAAGTCGTAGAGTACGGCTTGGCGCAGTTGTTTGGAGGTGTTGGGGCTGGCCATGTGACCGAGGCGGTGGTGCCAGAAGACGATATCGCCGGCCTGGCCATGTGCGTCGACGGGCGTGCGTTGGTTAAATTCGTCGCGGACTTTTTCGTAGGCTGCTTCGTCCTGGTCGCGCAAATACTGCGAGGTGAAGGTTGGGTAGAAGGCGCGGTGGCTTTCGGGCCAGACCATAAAACCACCGCCGCCGGGCGGCACGTCGTCGATATAGCCGACGACCCCGACGTGGAAGGGGTGGCCGTCGGTATGGCAGTTCAGCTTTTGCGGCGGGTGGTCGCCGTAGGGCAGGGTGCAGTAGATGCCGCGGATGCGTTCGGGTTGCACGACTTGCCCGACGCCTAGCATCTGTTCGACCATCGACCAGATCTTGGGTTCGGTGGCCAGCAGGCGGATCATCCATTCTTCGTCGCCCGGCTCGCGGTAGGCCCAGCGGAAACCGCGGCGGTAATTAGACCCTTCGTCGTTTTCCTCGTATGGGCGGAAAGGACCGACCCAAGTCGCGGGATCGTCGCGCAGGCGGTCGGGCGGTGCGCCACCCCAAAGCATTGCGCGTGCGCGTTCCATTAGATCGGGGTCGAGTACTTTCCTTTTAATCAGATAGCCATTGCGTTTGAATAAATGCAATTCGTCGGTTGTCAGTTTCATGCGAATTCTCCCCGTTTCGAGGATACGAAACGCGGTGGATTCTGTCCATCGGCATATGCACGTTGAGTCTGGTTTTTTTTAGCTACCAAGGTTAATGTGTGTCTGGTAGGGTGTTTATGCGCTGCTTTGCGGCATCTGGGCTTCGATGGTCAGAGGCCGCTATTATCTGGCGAAATGGCAACTACGCCGCACATCAAGCCCACCAGGTTTCTCCTTCCGCTAGGTGCGCTCTCGCCACGTCCGGATCCAGGTCGACGCCGAACCCTGGTTTCTCCGTAATGCGGATATGCCCGTTCTCGATATAGGTCCCGTCGAGGATCAGCAACTCGTCCATCCAATCTCCTTTGCCCGTGACCGTTTCGCACGCAATAAAGTCGCGGATCGATCCCGCCCACTGGCAGGTCGCCCAGGTGTTGAGTTGACTGCCTGTGTTGTGCGTCGCCATCGGCAGTCCCCATATCTCGGCCATGTCGGCAATGCGCTTATTCTCCAGGAAACCGCCGCTATTGCGCAGATCCGGATGCAGGATGTCGCATCCCTGGTGGATGATGAAATCTGCAAATTCGTGTCGTCGCCACAGGTTCTCACCCGTGCAGATCGGGACTGGAGAGCTAGCGGTTAGCCGTTTCCAACTCTCCGAATGGTTGACGATCATGGCGTCTTCGAGCCACAATGGCTTAATCGGCGCAACAGCCTCTGCGATCTGGATCGCGGTGCGCACGTCGTATTCCCAGTGGCAGTGGACCATTATGTCGTGGTCCCAACCGAGTGCCTCGCGGCAGTTGGCAAAACCTTCTTCGATTTGTCGCAACTCTCGAATGGTCAGCACCCGGTTTGCGACATCGCGTCCAGCGTCGGTGTCCGGCGTTGTGTGCGGGAAACCGAACTTATGGCAGGTGATGCCGGCCGGGTCTTCCTTGACCTGCTGCGCCCACTCCTCACAAGAAGATCGCTCGAGAATATCCCGTGGCTGTGCGTGGTTGTAGACCCGGACCTTGTCGCGAAATTTACCTCCCAACAGCACGGTCGACGGTACGCCCAGGATCTTCCCGGCGAGGTCCCATAGCGCCATCTCGATCCCGCTAGCGGCCCTCATCAGGGCGTGGGCCGAGCCGTCCGTGCGGCTGGCACCGGCCCAAGCGGTTCCCGGTTCCCGATTCTGGCCCATCGTGGTGTAGAGCACGTCGATGGACAGCGGGTCCCGTCCGATAAGGGACGGTTTGATCGCCTCGATCTGCTCCTTCATCCCCACACCTGGGCTGCCATAGGCCTCGCCGATTCCGTAGAGGCCGTCTTCGGCGATGACCTTTACCAGCGTATAGCTGCGCTGTCCTTGCAGTGTTATGGCTTTGATGTCGCGAATTTTCTGGCGACCTTTCTCTGTCTCGCCTAGAACCTGGAATGCTGCGGTCATGGGGGGCTCTCTCTATCGGTTGAATACTGCGGTTATGGATTTTCATGTCATCTAAGCCGATGCTAAAGGCGTTATACGGCTCGAATATGAATACGATTCGTCATTCTTATTTTTTGTTTGATATAGCTCGATAAGACCTTTCGAAAACGATACCGACGCCTGCACCAATAACAAGCCCAATGCCAACATCATTAAATACTATTTTACCAAAGATAAGACCTAGGCCAGAACCTAAAAACTATTGCTATACCGAAATTATTTTTAGTGCTTTTGTTTTCTTTACTCATAGGGTTTCCGTTCCTTCAGACTAAGGGATATATTCACCATACCGCATAACTAGTGCTTGAACGAAGAATAGGCAGTATAAGATTTACTGCAGGGGTCTGATTTTATCTTTCCAATTTCAGCCATAGCGGTTCTCCTAGCCCTAAGCAAGGGCGAGGATGTTATGTGATGAAAGACTTGCTCTCCGTCGCTTGAGGCGGTAATACAATATGGTCTATATCTCTAAAATTATCTAAGAAAATCATCATATTCACATAGATGGATATACGTCCAATGCAAACAGAGATTAGTGTATTGAAGGGGACTGCATCTCACCTGGAAATTGAAGATGAGTCTGTCGACTTAATAGTAACCTCTCCTCCTTACCCCATGGTGGAGATGTGGGATACTATATTCTCAAACCAGGAAAAACAAATCCCTAAGTGTTTATCCGAAGGCCAAGGTCGTAAAGCATTCGAATTAATGCATGAAGTCTTAGATAAAGCTTGGACTGAATCTTATAGGGTGCTGAAACCCGGTGGGATCGCCTGCATTAATATTGGAGATGCTACGCGCACACTCAATGGCGACTTTCAGCTTTATTCCAATCACTCGCGAATTTTACATAGTTGCCTGAATCTTGGTTTTGCTTCTTTACCTGATATTCTTTGGCGTAAGCCAACGAATGCTCCAAATAAATTTATGGGTTCTGGAATGTTGCCCGTAGGTGCTTATGTCACCTATGAACACGAATATATACTCATTTTGCGCAAGGGAGATAGGCGAGAGTTTACAGGGGGCAAAGAAAAAGAAGAAAGGCGTAGGAGTGCTTTCTTTTGGGAAGAGAGAAACGTATGGTTTTCCGATATATGGTTTGACATAAAAGGTACTGGACAAAATTTAATAGAAAAAACAACACGCCAAAGAAGTGCAGCATTCCCTTTTGAACTTGCCTATCGGCTTATTTGTATGTTTTCAATAAACGGGGATGTCGTACTTGATCCTTTTGTTGGCACTGGAACAACATTGGCCGCAGCATTGGCTTGTGGGCGGGGTGGTATAGGAATTGAAATTGACAATACACTGATACCTTCGATCTGTTCACTATTGCAATCAATGCCATCCGTTGCAAATGCGTATAATCGGCAACGTCTGCTACGACATACCAAGTTTGTCGCAAAACGCACGGAGGAAAAAGGGCCTCTCAAATATGCAAATATTCATTATGATTTCCCCGTTATGACGGCCCAGGAGAAAGAGCTAATTATTCCTGAGTTGGAATCGATTAGAGAAACAGAGCAGGCTCGTTTTATTCTCTCTTATTTCAATACGCCACAATGTGATTTTTTTTAAGTACATCGGAGATAAATGAAGGAATCAACGCCGAAGGCCTGTCATCGCGCAGATTATCGCGTAGTTGACAGAGGCAAAGAGCAAGCCAAGGCGAACTATCGGCTCTTCACCTGATAGTCGACGTCCCCCAGTCCCATCAAATATAGAAAAGGCGGCAGTATGCATATCGCGGTGATTGGTGCGGGCAATATGGGGTGTTTATACGGGGCGAATTTGGCTCGAGCCGGCGCGCGGGTGACGTTGGTCGATGTGTGGCAAGAGCATGTGCAGGCGATGCAAGAGCAGGGTCTGCACATGCAGGGGCTGCACGGGGAGTTTGTTGCCGAGGTCGCGGCGACGACGGATCCGGGCACCATAAGCGGTGTGGATTTGGCGATCGTTTGCGTCAATGGCTACAATACCCGCCAGGCGGCCGAGGCGGCGCGCGGGATGCTCGCCGAGGAAGGCTGCGTGCTGACGTTGCAGAATGGCCTGGGCAATTTGGAGGTTTTGACGGAGGTGGTTGGCGAGGGGCGGATCGTCGGTGGGCTGACTTTTCACAGCGCAGATTTGCAGGCACCAGGCGAGGTTCGGCATACGAATAAGGGGCCGACGTATTTGGGCGAGTTGGATCGCAATAAGACCCCGCGGCTGGAGATGATTCGCTCGGTGATGGAGCGGGCGGGTATGCAACCGCAGGTCGAAGACGATATTATCGCGACGATATGGGGGAAATTCGTGCTCAATTGCAGCATTAATCCGCTGTGCGCGATTGCGGATTTGCGACCGGGGCATATTCGCGAGGTAGAGGCCTTCGACGAGTTTCAGAGCAAGATCATCGAGGAGGTGCTGGCGCTGATCGAGGCCAAGGGCGTGGTGTTGGCCGATCCGGACCCACTAGCGACGATTAAGGCCTATAGCGCCAAGAAATTTCACCGGGTGTCAATGCAGCAGCATCTGTTGCGCGAACGTCCGACCGAGATCGACTCGCTCAATGGCTATGTCGCGCGCGAGAGCGAACGGCTGGGGCTGAAGGCTCCTTACAACGATGCGTTGACCCGGATCGTTAAGGGACGGCAGTATCAGCCTGAAGGCGAGCGCGAACATATTCCCGAGTAGGAGTGTTGTAGAGGTGACGAGAGTGGAGAATTTTCTATTTGATTTGCAGGGGCATATATTCTTCGATCTTCATTTTTTGAGGTGTAATGGAAGCACTATTTAAACCATACGAATTTGCCGTAGAGCAGAGGGCCGAACTTGATCGCGATGGGCATTTTGTATTGCCGGGTCTGTTGACGGAGGAAGCTTGTGGGCGGTTGACCGAGGCCCTGGCTCAGATTCAGGAATTGCCGCGCGACGACGAGGAGTATTTGCCGTCACGTTTTTCTGCTGAATACAATGCTTATCTCGAGAGCCTGATCGCGCATCCGCAGATGTTGCTCTTGGTGCGTGATGTGCTGGGCGCAGAGATTCGCTATGATCATTGCGTGGCGCTCAATCGCGAAGGCGGCAATGGCGGCAGTACGTGGCATAGCCATGAATATGCCGACGATGATCCGTCATTGGGTTTTTTGCGGGTCTTTTTTTATGTCAATGGTTTTCAGGCGGATGACGGCGGGTTGAAGGTTGTGCGCGGCAGTCATTTGCACCGCGACGCGGGGATACGTGCGGAGTCGGACGCGGAATTGTTGTCTGGGTGGATGGTGGACAAGGTGCATCCTAAGACGGGCATGGCCTTGGCCATTGAGGGGTTGAGCGTGCCGCGCGGCACGGTGGTATTGATGTGGACGCATGCGGCGCATGGGGTGAATGGGCGTAAGATGGGGAGCGATACGCGGTGGTGTGTGGTATATGCATATCGCAATCCAGGGCGGGAGTCGCGGGCGCGGTGGTTGAGTGAGGAGTTTGAGAAGAAGAGAATGGTGGGTGCTGAGGGGTTGATGAGTCTGTATTAGCGTTTGGGTGCGGGCGGACCGTTTAGGATGATTCTCTTGGCTTATTCTCACCCGCCATCCCTGGCGGGCTCCGAGGTGTAGCCCGCAAATTTTACTTCCTGTGGAATTTGGGTCTACAACCCGCTACAGAAGATCACCCTAAACAGTTCTCGGCGACTGCAAAAGTTAATTGTGAAGCACCTGTTTAAAGAAGAGAAGAAGAGCGTGTTGAAATACCTGTTTTAGTAAGAGAAAAAGAAAGTAGAATGGCTATGAAAATCACGGAGATCAAGGCTTTTTTGGTGGGGCGTTTTTTGTTGGTGCGGGTGTATACGGACGCGGGGATTGTCGGTAATGGGGAGGCGGGGTTGTGGGGGCATCACGGGGTGGTGAAGCAGGCGATTGATGAGTTGGCCGATTATTATGTGGGCAAGGATCCGCGGTTGATCGAGCATCACTACCAGGTGGTGTCGCGCAATACGCATTTTATGGGGGCGGCTTTGTCGGCGGCGATGAGTTCGGTAGATATCGCGTTGTGGGATATTCTGGGTAAGTCGTTGTCGGTGCCGGTGTATCAGTTGTTGGGGGGGAAGTGCCGAGAAAAGGTCAAAGTGTTTGAGAATGTGCGGGGTGAAACGGTGACGCAGGTACGCGAGAGCGCGCGGCAGCGGGTGGAGCAGGGATTCAGCTCGTTGCGGATGACGCCCTTTGTCAGCGGTTTTGAGCAACAGACCGGGACGCAGAATATTTCGACAGCGGTCGAGTTGGTGGGTGCGGTGCGCGAGGAGGTCGGCGATGGAGTGGATCTGGGCTTGGAGATCCACCGGAATTTGCGGCCGGAGGAGGCGATTGCGTTGGCGACTGAGCTGGAGCCATTGAAGATTTTATACTATGAGGATCCGCTGGCGCCGGAAAGTATTGAGGCCGTGGAGTATATCGCCAAGCATATTCGCTTGCCGATCGCCACCGGCGAACGCTTTTACAATATCTATCAGTTCAAGGATTTGATCGATCGCAAGGTGGTGAGCCTGATCCGGCCGGATTTGTCGTTGGCAGGTGGTTTTACGCAAGTGAAGAAGGTCGCGGCGATGGCCGAAGCGGCCTTCGTTGGCATCTTTCCACATTTGATGGGCAGCCCCGTCAACAACGCGGCTTTCGCGCACCTTGCGGCGGCGATTCCAAACTACACGCACACCGAGCACAATGCATTGACCGGGCCGATGGCAGAAATCGTCGATGAGCAGATGGTGGTCGAGGGGGGCTATCGCCTATTGACCGACCGACCGGGGATCGGGGTCGAGATCGTCGAAGAGGCGTTGGCAAAATATCCCTATGAGCGCTGGGCGATCAAGGGCAGCTTTCACGCCGATGGTTCGGTGGCACACTGATGATATTCTATCTTTCGGGGCGAGATACGGACGAGTTGCTGATGGTGCTAGAAGGTGTCGAGGGGGTAGTGGTCAAACGCAGTGCAGAGCGCAAGAAACGCAAGTATTTTGAAAAGGGCGCGCGCAAGGATTCGATGGGCGAAGTCTCGGCGAAAGTGTTTATCAGTGGCGATATCGCGGTCGAGGCACGCGATATCGTAGTTGAGGGGGTGCGGGCGAAGCAGGTCGAGGTGGTGATAAAGGGCGAAGGGGATGCGGAAACGGTTTTTGCCGGACCGAACGACGAGCGGGGACGATTGCAGGCGTTGGCGGATCTGCTGGTATAGCGTTGACGTGGCACGAAGGCAATGTGCGCCCTCGGAGGTTTACATTGCATGATATGGCATGGGGCTTGGCGATTGAAATGTCTTTTTGCAGGAGGCCGACCGGTTTATGAATTTGAATAAGGAACAACTGTGGCAATTCGATCGCGAGGGGTGGGTGCATTTGCCTGAGTTGTTTCGTCGCGAAGAAGTCGATGTACTCAAAGGCGAATTGCCGAAGATCTTCGCAATGCGCCGAGAGGAGGTCTGGCGAGAAAAGGACGACGAGGCGGTGCGCACGGCCTTTGCCGCGCATACCTACAACGAAGCGTTCGCGCGATTGGGGCGCCACCCTCGGCTGCTCGGGCCGGTCATGCAGTTGCTCGACGGGCCGGTATATATGCACCAGTACAAGATCAACGGTAAAGCCGCTTTTAACGGCGATGTCTGGCAGTGGCACCAGGACTACGGCACTTGGGCGCGCGACGACCAGATGCCCGAGCCGCGGGCGATGAATGTCGCTTTGTTTTTAGACGAGGTGACCGAGTTTAACGGGCCGCTCTATTTAATCCCCAAGAGTCACAGCCAGGGCGTTATCGAGGCGGGCCATGATACCCTGACGACGTCCTATCCGTTGTGGACGCTCGATCGCGAGACGGTAAGCCGACTGGCCGATGACGGGGGCCTTGTCGCGCCGAAGGGCGGGCCTGGCTCTGTATTGTTGTTTCACTCGAACCTAGTACACGCCTCGGCGCCCAATATTAGCCCGTGGGATCGGGTGATCGCGTATTTGAGCCTTTGCCATGTAGACAACCACATTCGCCGGTTCAAACGTCCGGAGTGGGTCGCGCATCGGGATTTCGCGCCGATTGAGCCGCTCGCCGACGACTGTCTGCTGGAACTCGCGTAAAGGAGAAAAGATAGCTGCTAAAGTGAGCCTACCGGAAATGGCGCGGGATAAGTGCGATATGGGATAATGCCATTGCAGCACTCCGTTTTGGTTTATTATTCCGCGACCTTTACTATCACGGCCCAGTAACCTTCTTCTTCCGGCGTGACTAGCCGCAGCCGTTTGCCTGCTTCTACCGTTTCCTCGTCTAACCAGACGCTCTTACGAATATCCAGCCATTGCACGCCGATCATATTTCCCGCCGCCGCTTCTGTATCTAAGACCACATTGCCGCCATCGGGAAAGAAGACTGCGTATTCGATGCCGGGGTTGGCGGTGCAATAAGCCTCGTTGGCGCTGCGTGCGTCGAGCAGGTCGTTGTCGGGGGTGCAAGTGAAAATGTCGATGCGGTCGGTGAGGTCGCGCAGTGAGCGGATATGGGCTTGCGCGATCTTGCTGAGGCCCAAGCCGGAATCCGGGCGGTGGAAGCGGCTGCTGGCTAGACCACCGAATATATTGCGCCACAAACGCTCCTGCGCATCGCGATGGGTGCCAAAATGGCCGGTGTTCGCGCCGTATATTTTGACACTGTTCATCGGGCGGATATGGCCTGAATCGATGATATACTGGCGGATGAGTTGCGGGTTTTGCCAGTGCTCTTCGGCGTGGCGGTGGTTGTTTTGTGAGAGATCGAAAAAACTGTAGAGTTCGGGATGGTCGAGGGTGTGGCGGTGTTGCGTCGATTGCAAGTCCCAGGCGTCCCACATTTCGGTGGTTTGCACGATCGACTCGCCGGCTTGGTCCTTGATCTGCAGGGACCAAAATTTGCCCCATTCGGGCGATTCGTTGGTTTCGTTGTCTATGCAGTAAAGCACATTGGGATAGGGCCGCGAGCGTTTGAGCAACTCGATGAGTTGGGCTTGTTGGTAGCCGAGCACAAGTGCGTTATTTTTCAGGGCGGGTATGGTATGGAAGAAGGCGTTTTCTTTTTGGCCCGGGTGTGAGCCTATCGATTCGGCTAGGCCGGATTCCTCGACGGTATAATTGATATTGTTCTTCGGGTTGTAGGGATTGTCCTGCCATGGTCCGCGGGCGAAATCGAAGCGGTCCCACACTTCGATTTGCAGGATGATATCGCGTTCAGCGCAGAGGTTTAAAAAATGCTCGAAACGCGTCCAGTAGTCTTGGCCAGGCTGCTCCAGGTCATAGAGACCGGTCTCCGGGGCGCGTTCGAAGGGCCAGGCATCGCCCTCGTCGCGGCTGGACATCGTGCAGCGGACATAGTTGCCGCCCAACGAATGCAGCAGGTCGAGTTGGTCTTCGATATCGGCGATCTGAAAGAGATTGTCTTCGACGCTGCCGCCCAATAGCAGGACGGGCGCGCCCTTGTATTGCCAGTAGAAGGGGTTTTTTACATAGGGTTGGATGCGGTCTGCGTTGGCCATAAGTCTCTTATTTACCGGTGGCGCCGGTCGCGTGCTGCAGGCGGCCAGGCAGGTGAGAATCGTTAGATATAAGATTTTGCGGGACATCGGTTAATGGCCTTTATAACGGTGAATAGACAAAGCTTATTTCGATAGATAGTGTCAATAGATTAATATATTCCATAAGGAGTAAACTATGTTTGCCGAAGAATTGCGCGACCAGCTAAGAGGCGTACACGCCTACGCCCTGACCGTATATCGGCGCGATGATATTCATACGCTCGATTTAGACGGTTTTGCCCGTAATATAGCATGGGCCGCCGAGCGCGGTGTGGATATTTTTGTGGTGGCGGGCGGGACCGGCGAGAATGACGCACTCACGTCGCAGGAGCGTTTAGCGATGACCGAGCGGGCGATCGAGACGGTGGGTGATCGCGCGTTGCTCGTGCCGACATTGCCCGGTAATCTGGGCGAGGCGGTCGAGTTGGCGCAGCGTTATGAACAGTTGGGTTTGCGCGTGGCTTTGGCGATCCCACCGGTCGTCCGCCAACGGACACCCGACGATCCCGAGGGAATATTCCGTTATTATCAGGCATTGGGTGCGCGGTCAGGTTTGGCACTGATGCCCTACAATACTCAAGGTTGGTCGGCGGATCTTTTTGTCCGCTTGGCCGAGGTGTCCCAGATCATTGCGATCAAGGATCCCTGTTTCGAACCGCACCATCTCTTCCGGGCGATCAAGCGATTGCGCGATCGTTTTGTCTGGGTCGGCAATAAACGCCATGATCCAGGGGTGTTGCACTTTCGCTTTCAGGCTGGGATCGAAGCCTTTACCGCCGGTTTTGTCAATTTTGCGCCCCGGTTGGAGCTTGAACTTTTTGCCGCCGCGAAAAAGCAGGATTGGCCGCGGATGATCACATTGCAGGAGGAACTGGCGCCCTTGGAGAATTTGCGCTCGCGTTTTGATGACGCGGCCATGCTCAAGGCCACGATGGATTTGATGGGATTGGCAGGCGGGCCGGTCAGGCCGCCACGCATGGACGTGACGGACGCGGAGCGGGCGGAAATCAAGAACGAACTGGAACGCCTGGGAATCTTGCAAGCTTAACGGAAAGGGCAAATAAGATGGTATCGACCGAATACATTCCGCTTGCCGAACGAGAGAAGGTTCTTTTTGACCTCAAGGGGTATTTGCTATTTCCTGCCGTGCTCAGCGCAGAGGAGCTTGTGCCGCTTAAGGAGCAGTGCGAAAAATTGCGCCAAGACAAGGAGTCGCTGCCGCCGGCGGAGCGCAAGCTGCCGGGCGGGGCGGCCTCGGTGCTGATCGATCATCCGGCTGTGATGCGGGTTTTGCACCAAATCATTGACGAAGAGACGGAGAAACTGCGCTGCGAAAGCTGTTTTTTGAGCTATCGCTACCGCGATGACGGGCACAAGGGGTGGGATCCGCACGCCGGCGGTAAGTCGGTTAACCCCAATTACAGTTACCAGTATCACGACGGCAAGATACACTCGGGCATGACGCGGGTGGTCTGGGAACTGAACGGGGTGGAGAAGGACAAGGGCGGGACGGCGTTTATCCCCGGCACCCACAAGTCGAATTATCGCAAGAAACTCAATCTCTTCGACGAGCGGGATTCGGGGGTATGGGAAAGTTATAGCTGTCCGCCCGGCTCGTTGCTGATTTTTTCCGAGGGGGTGCGGCACACCTCGTGTCGGTGGGAGCAGGACGATCCGCGCATGGCGCTCTTTTTTTGTTATAATCACATCAATGTCCGGCACCATAAACCCGATTTTCCGCCGGAAATACTCGACGCGCTGACGCCGGAGCGGCGGCGTTTCTTCAACGAAGTCTATCATCCGCAATTCGACCGCTGGTAGTGGGTTTTTAGACGCCAATGCATAAGGAGTTTTGAGCACAAGGCACGATGGTTCGCTGTGCAAAGAGAATAGTGCAATGGCAGATAGATAAAAAAAGCGTTCGGCCGACTGGCGGACGCGCTTTTTTTTATTCGTGTATGTATCTTTTAGGTATAACTCCATGGTGGGAGGAACATACCGTGCAGAAAATATTATTTATCGCCGGGATGGTGGCGGTTTTGGCAAATTGCGTCGTGGTCGATGCGGCCGAGCCTGTTTTTGTCGCAGAGCGCCCGGCAGAGATCGCGGCGACTATCGGCTTTGGTGGGATGCTGGTGACGGTTCCTTATATGCCGACTACCAGTGCTGGCTATGCGGATTTCAACGCGGAATTGCACAAAGCCTTTACGGCCTTGCACGAGGGCGGAGTTGCGGTTGTAGTGGAGATCGTGCCCGGTGTGGCGCCGCAACCCCTTGGGCGGATACGGCCCTACTTAGATCACAAGGGTATAATGCAGGGCGGTGGCGGGGACCAGACTTGGTTGCCCGAATTCGATGATGACTTTGTCGCTTTTACCAGTGCGATCGCCGGTGAGTACGGTCGCCCGCAGGGGCCGGTCGTCGCTTTGACGCTGGGGGGTATAGAGCGGGCGGATTTGCCGCGCCGGGCGGAACTTGCTCAGCTAGTTGTGCAGGCGGTCGAGGGAACCGAGGTCGAAGTGCGGCGGGTCGAGCGGCAATTTGTTGATGTGGTTGCAACGCTGCCGGTGCGGGTGGCGCTTAATCGGGCCGTAGGCTCTAGTGATCTAGTGCGGGTATACGGTCTCGATGATGGCGCCGATGCAGATCGTGCGCTGGTGGCGGCGCAGCGTTTTGTCGGTGGGCGCGATTTCTCGCGATTGATCTTTGCCCACGGGGTGCCGTGGGTTTTCGCCTTTGCGGGGTTGGCGGGGGATGAGGAGGACGGCAGCTTGGTGTTAGTAGGGGATATGGATGCGGTTGCGCCGGGGCGAGCGTCTTCGCGCGGCATTGCTTTGGACGGGGCGAGGATGCGGATTGTAGCCGGTCCTTATCGACTCTACGATGCAATGGGGGTGTCGATGCCTATGACCGATGGCGAATGGCCGGTGCCGCTCGACGGGCGCGGGGTTTATTTGCGCGGTGACGGAACAGAGGGCTCTTTTGCGGCATTGGTGACGGCGGTGCGCGCCGCGCAAATCGAGGGGGTCGAACCGCTCAGCGTGGTCGCGCGGGATATGACCGCAGCCGTCGACCGCGGGGCGGTGCTCAAACTCATGGTGGGTAATGTGCTCAATCGCCCGATCGAGGGCGTGCTGAAAGTCGAGCTCGGTGCGCTCGTGGTCGATGCGCCGGCTAGGTTGCGGCTTGCGCCGCATGAACGGCAATTGATCGAGGTGAAGATTGTCGGGGGAGAGGCCGTCGCCGAAAATATCTATCCGTTGCGGGTCGAATTTGACACGGGGGTGGACGGGGTTGCGGTGCATGAGGAAGTCATGCGGGTCAATCTGATCGGGCGGCAAACCATCAAGGTCGACGGGAAGCTTGGCGATTGGACCGAGGCCTTACCGCAGTCGTTAGGCAGGGGTGTTACGGGC
>Ga0233439_10002242_pt1 | contig 22232 bp, 24 predicted proteins | sample SI_123_September_6_FD_182713 | JGI IMG/M metagenome (GOLD analysis project Ga0233439, IMG submission 182713) | Seawater microbial communities from Saanich Inlet, British Columbia, Canada - SI_123_September2016_100_MG | ecosystem: Environmental > Aquatic > Marine > Inlet | place: Canada: British... | reverse complement strand
AGCAAAAGACGTGTGCGCCAGAATATTTTTAGGGAAATATCCAACCCATTTGCACAGAGTGGGGTTCGAACCCACGCGCATTATGCACCAGGTCTTAAGTCTGGCTCCTTAGACCACTCGGACATCCACACAGTAAACATTTTAAAGACATATTTAGGTCTGTAGCCCCCAGAGAGGATTGAACTCTCGACCTTGTGCTAAAAAGGACCTATATATGGTCTTACTAAGCACACGCTCTAACCACTGAGCTATAGGGGCTGGCGACAGTTCAGCGATTCGAACGCTGGCACGCAATGCGTAAATGATTTCTAGTCATTCTCCTTAACCACTCGGACAAACTGCCATATTGGAAGAGCGAGGTATCGATCCCCGTTCTCACGCATGCTAAGCGTGCGCTCTACCATTTGAGCTACACTCCCCAAAATTAATAGAACTATAAAAGCTCCCTGCGTGATTCGAACACGCGACCACTACCTACCTTTAACGGGTATTAAAACCATACAAGGGTAGCGCTCTACCCCTGAGCTAAAGGAGCTCATAAACAAACTACATAAAACATACACTATACACACTATATACACTATATACACATAGTATTATTGCGTTGTCTCTTTATATCATTTATAATTAATTTGTAAAAATATTAAAGTTTACTTATAATATATATTATTATGCCTTTATCAAAATTAACAAACGCTCACTGTCTAATTCCAGGTAAAAAATATTATATAGATGTATTTTGGAATATAAATAATAATTTACGAGAAGTCTCTGAATATTCTACAGTTGGTACTTTCGTAGAAAATAATTATGTTAGAGGACGAACACATTCATATGATACTGGATTACAAGTATTATTATCCCGATCTAGAATTGAAAGTACATTCAATGTAAATGGTATAAATAAAACTGTCAGTTCAGTCAATAATTTTTATGAAATATTAACACCTCCTGAAGATAAAATAGCACAATCGTCTTATCTTTTTACATTACCATTTCACAATGATATAAAAAAATATATAACAAAATATATAGATTATCTTTTAGATAAACGATATAAACCGAAATTTATAACAAATAATAATTAGATATTTCTTAGTAAATATGAATGTTTTTGATTGCTTGCTATCCGCTATGGGTATAAAACGTGTTTCAAATAATGATCTAGAAGATAAACCAATATTAGAAGTCAATATAGAAGAAGAAAAAAATATCCAAGAAGAAAAAAAGGTAGAAGATGAACGTATTGAGACTGAAGATGAAGAGATGGCATGTATTGAGTCTGAAAAGAAAGCTGCCGAGATGGCACGTATTGAGTCTGAAAAGAAGGCTGCCGAAGAAGCCGAGATGGCACGTATTGAAGCTGAAAAGAAGGCTGCCGAAAAAGCCGAGCTGGCACGCATTGAAGCTGAAAAGAAGGCTACGGAGGAAGCTGAGATGGCACGTATTGAGTCTGAAAAGAAGGCTACGGAGGATGCCGAGATGGCACGTATTGAGGCTGAAAAGAAGGCAGCAGAAGAAGCCGAGCTGGCACGCGTTGAAGCTGAAAAGAAGGCTGCTGAGGAGGAAGAGATGGCTGCGATGGAGGCTGAAATGACACGTATCGAAGAGGAAGAGAAGGCACGTATAGAGGAGGAAGAGATGGCTGCGATGGAGGCTGAAATGGCACGTATAGAAGAGGAAGAGATGGAACGTATTGTGGTTGAGGTTTCTGAATCAGAACGTCTAGTTTCAGAAACAGAGAAAACACAACTTATTATAGACGAGCAACAAAAGGAACTATCTAATCAAGAAGTACACGATGACTTTCCAAAAAAAACTAGTGTTTCTGAAATAGCAATGACAATTTAACTTCAATATACTATATTTATATTACTATCATAATAATGTAAATAATCTATACTTCTACAATTTCAGTCGATAATTCATTTGTAGGTTCATTTCTTGTTGAAATTCTATTTGTAATAACATCTTCGTTAATATTATATTTCTTCTTATTTCTGCATAATGTGTGATATATACATATAACTGAAAATATACAGGTAACTAAAATACATACAAAAAATAATATAATTAATATTTGATAAATTTGTATCATTATCCTTTTTAGGTGAAATATTTTTATATAGTTTGGTGTCTATATAAAAATATAAAGTAATTATTATATAATGGTAACCGCAAACATAATTGCATCTATTTGTAAAAATGGCGGTATTGCCAATAATTTACATATTCCATGGAACTTTTCAAATTCATATATGACATTATTTAATAATTTAACAAGGGGAGATGGTAATAATGCTGTATTAATGGGAAAAAATACTTATAATGAGATATTAATATATAACCATAAACCACTTTCAGATAGAAAAAATATTATATTATCTAAAAATATGTCCGATAATGACATTCTATATAATAACGTAGAACAATATAATTCGATAGACGAGGTTATAAATTCTTGTAATAAAAATAATTATGATGAATTATGGATAATCGGGGGAGAACGAGTATTCAAAGATAGTATAAACAACTTAAAAATAAAAAATATTTATTTGAATCATATTGACAAAGAATATAATTGTAATAAATACTTTCCGATAAATATTAATAAGAATGAAATGAAAATTATAAATAAAGTAAAACACAATGATATAGAAGAGACATTTACGTATATTAGTCAAACTAATCACTAACAAATAAAGAACACATATTGATAGCTTCTGTATTAATTTCCGGTTTTTCAAATAGCTTTAAAATCATATCATCATCTCTGAAACGGACTGTATAATCCTGTTGAATATTGTTTCTACCAATACGCCCCATTGCCTGTAATGTTTTTTGAGGTGTCATTTTGGTTAAATCCTTACCAACAAATCCATGGCAGAATTGATAATTTGTTCCATAAATATAGTCACTGGAAGCAATTATAATAAATAACCTTTGTTCTTCAGCAAGCCTTTTCATAATTTCCATATATTGGACGTTCGGATTGTCAATAAACATACCAATACCCAATAGTAGTAATACTTTCAGATGATTACTAATATTAAGCTCCATAATATCCTTTGAAGTAGTATCATCTATATTTGATACAAACGCATTTTCGTGAATTTCCCCATTAGGAGACCAAATATTTTGATGAGGAATTGTATTTGGAACATACATAGGGTCCAATGTTACCAATTTGATTTCTTTTCTTAATTTGGTTATTTCATTCGCAAATTCTTGTGATTCTTTACATAACCTACCGCTTTCCCTAACCACTTTTGTATCTTCATAATTACTATTTTTAGTTTCTTTTGATAAAATCTCGCCTTCCAAGAATTCAATCCGCTTTATCAAATCACTATTTTTTGTAATTCTTGATAATATTGTTTCAAATACAGACGCTTGTATGTTTGTTTGTTGGATATAAAACTTACCTATTTTATCAACATCATCTGCTAGGAAAATAGTAGGTCCATCTGTTAATGTATATGCATCAGAAGTAGTAATAGAAATGCCACTGGAAGGCTGTTTTGATTTTGAACTTGGTGGAATAGATACACTTGATGTTCTTGTCAATTCCGTTCCAGATTTTCTGTAACTATCAACACTTTTCGTTTTAAATATGGTATTTTGTTGATTTTCAAACTTCATCTTTCTAGTTGTTTGTAAATATTTTTGTAGTGAAGTCCATTTATCTTCATCAATTTGTAAAAGCAAATCCAAATAGTATTCTTTCAAACGGTTCATTGTAATATTACTGATATTTCCAGTAAAGTAACTATCTATTTTATAGCTATTTTCAATAATATCCGGTTGTGAGTTTACATATTCGATAAAGTGTATTATTTCCCGTAAATCAAAATACCTCAATAGTGTTTTATTTAATTCACAATATCGAGCACACTTAATCATATTATAATAATCTTCGTATAAATAATGTGGTAATACACAATAACCAGACTTATTCATTAGCGATATTGATTTACGACAATCATAACTGGTAATAGTATATACTTCTGAATTTTCAAACTTACTTTGAAAGTCGTGAAATACTGGACTCAACTCTTCCTTAGAAGGAAGCGTAGCACACGATAATACTAAATTCGGAATTTTATTATTAGACCAATTAGAATGTATTACTGAATGTAAATCGTGTTCTTCATAGTCCATCGTAATGGTTGGTTCATCCCAGTAAGTTATTATATTATTTGCCTCATTAAAAGCCAACATATAAAGCATAGCAGTATTATATGATTGAACGTCACATATCATAATTTCTACATTGGTTCCTACACTATTATCTACTTTACCTATGCCACCAGAGCGAACATTGCGCGTATAATCCACTGCTGAAAAGTAATGTAGTCTAATATCGTCTGCGGATTCGCTACCAAAAGCAAATGCTACTTTCTTTTCCATTGAAATTGCCGATTTTGCCAAAGCAAGACCAATATGACGAGCTACACAAACAAATATAACTCTATATTTTTCAGACAATCCTATCGGTGTTAGCGTCTTACCAGTTCCAGTAGGCGCTGTGTATAAAATTAGTTTCGGTCCTTCATTCTTTTTTATTATATTGTATATTTCTTTTTGATGCGAAAATAGAGTTTTATCTTCATATTTCAGTAAATATGTATTTTTTTCAATAAATTCATAGGCATTGGTTATAATTTCGCTAGTTTTTGTAAATGAATTCACATAGTTGATAATCTGGTCCATTACATCTACGAAATAGTGATTAATGTTATGGATAGTAGCTTTTTTTAATTGTAATATTGTGTATAAGTAAAAGGCGTATTTTTGTTTTCGTTTGTATATATTTCGTAGTAACTGGGTAACTAAATCCAACAATACATACTCAAATATATTGGTTTTATTTTCGCTAATTTTTGATTCTAGATTTTGAATTCGTAATTTATCAATGCTTTTTAATGATTTTAACTTACCTCCTGCACCTGGAAACTCAATATTTGTTAATTCCGTGTTATTTTTACCATACTTTTTAATGATTTCTTTTAAAAGTGGCTCGAAATATTTTTGAAATAACAACAACTCGGTTCCATCATTTTTATCGATTTTTACAAAGGAGAATAGCGACTGATGTTTATTTGTTTTAATATCAACATTATTAAAACCTTCTTTCAACATTTGTAAAATTTCCTTTTCTTGTGATGAAACCGGTTTTTCAATCGATTCCCATTCAGACTTTGATAATTTACGTTGTGTGAGATCCATTTTGATTGTTGGTCTTTAAAAATTTGATATTAGTATATTAACATATTTATATTCAATTTTCTAAAATATATAAAAATATACATACCTTTTATTATAGACATGTTTAATGGGTTTTTCCAGCAAACACATAAAAAAATATCATTTGAAGATATGCAATTAATTATATCAAGACCAAAAGAATATGTTATTATAAATACATTAACATCAAACGAACAACAGTGTCTAATTAAAAATACAATATCTTATCAAACTGAAGAAAAAGTTATAAATGAATACATTAATCAATATGACTTCAATCCAAAGTTTGTTATATATGGAAAAAATACGAATGATGAAAGTGTAGAGAAGAAGACAAAGCAATTATTGAGTTTAGGTTTTACAGATATATACTTGTATATGGGCGGTATGTTTGAATGGCTATTATTACAGGATGTTTACGGAAATGATGAGTTTCCAACTACAAGTAAATACTTGGATATACTTTTTTATAAACCTATGTCAGTTTTGTAAATAACATGTTTATTCGTAATATGTTATTTACACTTTTACACCTTTTCTCATTTAAAATGGGCGTTTTAAATGAGAAAAGGTGTAATATTTATGCGGTTTCGTTGGGTTCATATACATCAGTTATATCAACTACCTTTGGTTCCTTGATTTTATCAGGGTCGGCATAGTTATATTGGACCTTATCTTTCAAGTAAGCAGAATAGAATATGTTAGTTTCAGTATTGGCTAATCCATATACGTCTGCTAATTTACCTACTAAAAATAACAAGTTCGTTACAAATACAGTTGTTGTCTTACTATCATAAAAGTTCTCATATATAGTTAATCCACTGTATACGGAATTTGCTATGTAAAAGAAAGCAGCAATATAACAAGAAATTTGATAAGAACCATCTAAATTCAAAATTACCTTTCTTTTTTCTTCTGGTAAAAGTAGCAATGCCTCTCCTACAGCATCATTATCACAAGGGAATTCTTTATGGACTTCCAAATAAGAAATCATTTTATTTTCACGACGAAGTTCAATAATATACATTAAGAAAAATGCTGCAAATGTAGCTAAATTAACACCAACATTACCAAGGTAATTAGCATCAGTCTTAGAAATTATATCACTAATTCCACAAAGGTGGTCACCACATTTTTGGGGGACGAAAAATACCAATAATGTTCCCATTAATACACGATAGATTTCTAATGTGAATGCTACATAAGCACCTGACTTCTGTTTAAAATCTTGGTCACTAACAATTTCTTTAATAGCATTAATTTCATCCGTAAATGATTGCCATTTAGATTTAGTAGATATTTCGGTCTTTTTTTCGCTTACAGCGACTTCATTAGCATCAGTAAGTGGAACTGTTTCCATACCAGTATATATTAGTATCATATTTTTCTTTGTAATATAAAATTGAATTTACTATATTCATTTAGATTTATGTATAATTATATTCAGATTATCTATAACTAATCTACCAAAATGTGTCAACCTGTTATTATTTCGATTGAGGGAAATATTGGTGCCGGTAAAACCACCATCGTGCAAGAATTACAAAAACGATTCCAAAACAAGAAAAATATTATTTTTGTAAAAGAACCAGTTGATATTTGGGAAACAATTAAGGATAATAACGGAGAAACTATATTACAAAAATTTTACGCAGAACCTTCTAAATATGCTTTTCAATTTCAAGTTATGGCATTAACTACACGATTGTCATTAATACGTGACACTATTATAAATAATCCTGACTGTGATATGCTAATATGCGAACGTTCTGTTGATGCCGATAAAGAAATATTTGCTAAAATGTTGCATGATGATGGGGTTATTAGCGATTTAGATTACAAAATATACAGATTGATGGCTGACGAACACGCAAGAGATTTTAACGTTGCAGGACACATATACATTAATTCCGACGCAGATGTATGTTTTAAACGTATTCAGAAACGTTCAAGAGAGGGTGAAGGTGGAATTGAATTCTCTTATCTTGAAAAATGTAAAAAATATCACGATGAATGGTTAAGTAAATATGATAATTGGGATTGTGATAATAGCACAAACTCAATAAAGGTTTTAAATTTATTAACTAACGAAGACGCATCATATATAGACAATGATACCAATGATCCTGGGAATAATTGGATTTCACAAATAGAAGAATTTATTAAAAATATTATTATTCAAAATGAAAATATTGTTCCTCCGCCAAATTCACCTTCATCTAATGCATCCAAATAAATTATTAGTTAAATTTTACGATAATCTTTACATTTTCTTTTTTTATTGTTTTACAAGCAGATACTGATAATTCTTCACGACGTTTCCTGGTTTTTGTATTATTGTTTTCGGGTTTCTCATTAGATGTATTGTCTAATGTGACACGCTTCTTGGTTGTTATATTACGTTTATTCATATCGCTTTCTATTGTTTCATAATTATTTTTAATATAGTCGATTATTTTGTTCTCAATAGCCCATTTAAAAAAGTTTAATTGACCTATAGTTGTTTCCATTACTTTGTCTTCATTATATGGTATGGATATTCTATCCCATCGACAAAATGGGTCAAATCGTTTTTTAGAATATGCCTTTAATTTTAGTTTATAATCATTATATACTTTGAATCTTGTTGCATTTTCTTCATTATCCTTTTTTACAGATATTTCATAGACAGTATAATATTTTTTAGCGAAATTGGTAACAAACCAATCCACAATTCGAAGTGATATTTCGGATTCACCATTAATAATTCTCATCATTTTATCCAAATTATCATTTTTGTTATAAAATTCCATCAAATTGCTTAATAATAAATCATTTTGGGTATTTAATACGTTTGAACGATACATATTTAGTATTTTAATAGTATTGTTTTTTTGTATTTATACGATTTACAGATAAATATATATTTTACCAAGACACAAACTATTTACATTATAACCAGTATAAAAATATCGGGTATTATTTACTAATGTCTTTTCTTACTATTATTTTTAATGCTTTAGAAAAATACATACACTACGGATATGAAGACTATCTGAATGATGATACTGATAATGAACGTAATTCTGAATTAGATACTCCTTTACAAACTGATTCTGAAACCGAATCTGTAACAGAGGTTAATCATATATTAGAAACGAAAGAAGAAATATTCGAAACAACCGAACCAGATATTCAAGATATGAGTAGTGATGATACAATTGATAATAATACTACTTCTATTGAGGTGCGTCATAGAATATCCCATAATGTTTATGATAATGTTTGAAAAATAATATAAACCTATATATTATTTTTGTGGTGTTTGGAAAAATATGAAAATAGTGTAACTATGAACCCCGTTTTTATATTGTCTGGTAAAACATTATGTATACGAAGATTAAGATATCCTGATTTACAACATTCATATTATGATGTTATGAGTTTATTGTCAGAAGTTGATAGAAGTATATTAAGAACACGTGAAATATTAGATAGTTTAGAAAATGATTATGTATATTTTGTTGTTGAAGATGTAAATACACATATGATAATAGGCACTGGAACTATTATTATTACAAATACATCAACCAACTTAAGTAAATTGGGATATATTGAAAATATCATGATACGCAAAGATTATCAAAATATTGGATTAGGTAATATGATTTTACAACGTATGCATAGTTATTGTTTAGATGTAAGACACTGCATAAAAATAATTGTGAATTGTGATAGTAATATGTGATTTTTATAGTATATATGCGTCTAATTCGGGTATTGTATTTTCATCATAATTCGTAAAACAATTTACACGTCTAATGATTATAAAATCTTTTTTTTTGGGGTCAATATCCTTCGCATAATCACGAACACGTAGTGTGTATGACATATGAACGTGAAACTGGTTTATTTTACAAATGATAATATTCAAAAATAACCCACTATAACCTGTAATATAGTATTCAATAGTTATTTGTTTTCTTTCATAAATCATATTTGCCATCACCTGTAATAAACGAAATTTGATATCTAAATATTGGTTTTTCTTCTCAAAACGGGTTGTATTCATACATTTTGTAGCTAATCGATCTAATTCTTGTTCGGAAAAAGGCATATTATAACCTTTATGTTTGAAATAGATATATTTCAGCAAATAATGACATACACAATCCGATAAACGACGAATGGGTGATGTAAAATGACAATATTCGGGCATTCCTACCAAATCGTGTGATTCTATATTAGCCATATAATCTGCTCGGATACCATTTGTTATTATTTCTTGTAATAATTCTTCGCCGGATATTTCGCTATAAACTGTGTTTAACCATTCACTCGCATTACACGTTCTAAAAATACCCGTATTTAAATGGATTTTTAAATATTCCCCTACAAAAGAGTTCGCAAATATGGCAAATTCCGCTATCATTTGTTTCATTAGTCGTTCTTGTTTTGTATCTTCATATAAATATACGTGATTATCTTCATATATAGGATATGCGGTGGATACTTCATTTAGTTTGATTCCTTTTGTTTTTAATGAACGTCTTGTTTTTAATCTTTCGCTTATTTTTAATCCTATAGAAAACGCTTTTATGTCATTACATATAAGGGCAGCATCATTATAACTATAAGCATTTTCTTTTTTTACAAAAACTCGTGTAAATAATAATTTGATTTCGTTAATAGGTTCATATGTGGTTGAATTAATTTCAGATAATACTGTAATCGCATTTTTAGTATTACCTTCTTTTGAACCCTGTAAACTGGATAATTCTAACACTTGGTCTGGCATCATATGAATTGGGGCACGATTTGATGGATATTTTGTGGTTGTTCTCGATACTATATCTTTCCATAAATTTGAACTTAAATCTATGTATTCAGTTGGGTCAGCAATATGGATTGCGAAATATAATCTATTGTTTTTAGTATATACTGAAAACGCATCATCCGCATCTTTACAACCGATTGGGTCTATACTATATGTTTCATATGAGGTCATATCAACTCGTTCAGTTTTTTTAATAGAGTAGTCATGCGGTATCATTATATTATTTGTAAGTATTTCATCTTTGGCAATATCCCTTTTATTTCCATATTTCGGTTCAACTATGTTGGTATAATTATCTTCATAAACTTTATTATTCATTGTGTAATATCAATATACTTATTATGGTAGTGTCTAATTATATACTTTTTTCGTTATAAGACAAATATTGTTTTGAGAAAATATATAAACACTACTCTATATATAATATTGTAAAATAAGACAATGGATAAAGACCTTCGTATCAATGAACTTGAAGAAATGGTAGCTCAATTAGAAAGCGAATTACAAGCTACAAAAGAACATTTGAAACGTTATACGGCACCAGAAAGTAGAAAAGAGTATTATCAAAATAATAAAGAAGTTATCAAGGAACGTGTAAAAAAACATCAAGAAGAAACGAACTATAAGGCTACTTACAAACCTACAGCAGAGCAAAAAAAGAAATGGGCTCGAACCGCATATCTTAAAAAGAAGGAAAAATTAGCTCAAGAGAAAAAGGAGAATATTTAGTAATTTATATAGTTATTTTATAAAAAACTATATAAAAAGATATATACATATAATATATCAAGATGACCAAATGTTTGGCAATAGATAGAAACCTAAAAGGTTGTAGATGTAATACGATAAATGATACACGTTTCTGTAAAAAACACGATTATATGATTGATTATACAGAAGAAATGTTATCAAATTTACAAATATGTTCCGGTTGTAAAAAGTCATATTATATACCAGATGGTAAGACGTGCGCGTCATGTCGTAGTAGAGGAAAGAAAAATAAACAAATAAACCGTGAAAACATTGTATTATGTGCTAATGATAAATGTGTATTCAAACGTTCAGAAGAGAACAAATATTGTCAGAAACACCAGATTTGTATGTTTGTCGATGATACCTTATCTATTGGTAAAAAGGTATGTAAAAATTATGTTCGTGGGTGTAGAGTTCAATTAGAGTTGGATTATCATTATATACGTTGTCAAAATTGTCTAGAAAAGGAAAGAGAACAAGAACGCTCTCGTAGAGAAAAAGCAAAAAATAGTAAAAAAACAGATACACATCAAACTTGCACGACGTGTTGTCAAGAGTTAGAAAATAGTTTATTTATTGGAGTTAATGGTGAAAATACAAAAACGTGTAACAATTGCCGAGTGAGTAACCGTATTCAAGACCAAAAAAGAGATAAACAACATCGTAATGATTTGGACCGTGTTGCTTCTAAAAAACCGGAACGACTCGCAACAAAATTAAAATGGAAAGAAGAAAATTATGAAAAGGTTGTTATGTATTGTATGAATCATAGACAGCGACGTATTGACGAAGATATTAGTGAATATTTGAAAAGAAACGCACAAAATGCAAAACAATGGAGGGAAAATAATCCTGAAAAAGTAAAAAATAACAATCAAAATAAAATAAAAAGTATTACATTACAATATAGAGTGTATTTACGGTCTGCTGAAGATAAAAATTTGGATTTTGAAATATCACAAGAAGAATTCAATAAAATTGTAAAAGAACCTTGTCATTATTGCAATGTTATTCAAGAACGTGGGTTTAATGGCATTGACCGATTGGATTCAAATAAAGGTTATGTGTTGGATAATTGTGTAAGTTGTTGTAAGACTTGTAATTATATGAAGTGTTCTTTATCTACCGATGTGTTTTTGAAACGTATAGAACATATTTTGACATATAATAACAAAATTAATGGGCGTTATTTTCCTGAAGAGTTTTGTGATACTAATGCAGCATCTTATACTCATTATAAGATACGCGCTTGTAATAAATCTTTACCATTCGAATTAACCTTTGAAGAATATAATACAATTATAAATTCACAATGTTATTTATGTGGTAGAGAATCATACGAAAAATATAAAAATGGTGTTGACCGTATTAATAATAATTTGGGGTATATAACGAATAATGTGAAATCTTGTTGTGGTAGCTGTAATCATATTAAAAAAGATTTGGAATTAGATGAATTATTTAATAAAATGACTGAAATATTTATGAAATGCAAAATTAAAGTAGAACCCCCTACAGTTATATATACAAGACATAAACCATCAAAAAATATTGTAAAAAATACAAACAAAAAAACACCTGAAGAAAAACGAGAACAAGCACGTATTAGAAAACAAAAACAACGAGAAGAATTAAGAAAAAAATATGGAGATGAAGAATATAAGAAAAAGAAAGCGAAAGAATTAGCTGATTACAGGAAATCAAAAAAGGAAACGAATAATTAGATTGATTATATAATAAAAACATTATATTTTTATTATATTTTATAGAGGTTCAAAAACCGACTGGGTAATTGATTAACTATTTTACATTTTTTATTTGTTTTTTGTATTTTATAATTTTTATTTTGTTTTTGTGGGAAAACCCTTTTTATTAAAATACTTTGTAGGTCACGCAATAACTGTAAATTCGATCAATTTGAATACGCTATTCCGGCCATTCCGGACATAACACGGAGAACGTTGTAGTTAACAGCGTAGACACGGACCTTGGCGGTGGCAGTTCCGGATACGGCACCGGCAGAAAGGACAAGCTGAAGGACGGCATTGTCAATTCTGGAGAAGTTGCAGGAACCAGAGGGCTGGTGCTCCTCGGGGCGAAGACCGAAGGAGTATACGTTGATACCGGCATCAGGGGCACGGGTGTGGTGCTGGAAAGGTTGGACGGTATCGAAGTAGGAACCCTCACGCTCGGAGAAGCGGTCCTGACCGTTAAGCTGGAGCTTAGCGGTGACTACAGGGTTCTCACCCCAGCAGTGCATGTCAAGAGCGGTCTCGGCAAGGACGAAGGAACCGGCATCGGAAAGACCCTGAATGTTCTCAGCGGAAGCAGCAGCAGTACCATCAGTCTTAACACCATCCATGTCAGCGACATCAACACCACCGTAAGCGGCAATGGTGTTGGGAAGAGAGTCGATGGCATCAGTGTAGTTGAAAGGCTGGGCTCCGTGGGTCTTGAAAAGAGTCTCACCAAAATTAAGAGAGTTGCAGTAATCAACGTTAGCATCGGGCTGTACGACCCAGATCAACTCCTTGCATGGGTGGTTGAAGTTGAGCTTGATCTTGTTGGAGGAAGAACCTACGGACTCATCACCAGTGAACTGGACCTGTTCGATGAGGTACTCGTGGGGGTTCTGTGCCATCTTTCTGCGCTCATCGGTATCAAGGAAGATATAGTCAACGTAGAGAGATGCGGCAACAAGGGATTGCTGGTAAGCAGCACGGACAGACATGTCACCGCTACCGGTATCAAGACTGCTTACTGCGAATAAGCATTCACCGATGGGGCGGAAATCAATGTTGATCTTGACTTCGTGGTACTGAAGAGCAATCAAAGGAAGGGCAAGTCCAGGGTTGCGGCAGAACCAGAATTGAAGAGGAACATAGAGAGTAGTCTCGGGAAGAGCGTTGCGGGGAGCACATACCTGGTTAGGGGCACCGGCGGCAGAGCAAGGTCCAGCTACGTCAGCATAGTCCTTGTGGGTAAGGTAGGTAAGCTGGGTAGTGTGACCGATCATCTTGTAGTAACCAGCCTGTTGCTCCTTGGAAAGGGTAAGTTGGTTCCAGATGTGCATCCAGTCACCGTATTGGCGGTCAATGCGCTGACCTCCAACCTCAACCTCAACTTGGGCGATGAGCTGCTCACCTACGAAGTCTAACCAACGGGCATGAAGATTATCGTTAGTTCCCATAGATTTGTTGATCTCGGGAAGAGTTACCTGAAGGTAGGTGCGGTAGGCAAGATCACCGTTACGGCTGATAGTACAGGTAACACGGCGACCGAAATCGGCTTGACCGGAGAAGGTCTGCTCGATGGACTCCATTGCGAAGTTAGTGTGGCGTCTGTAAGAGACTTTCCAGAAAGTAATCTCAGGGGTTCCAGTAAGGAATACGTCTTGTGCGCCATAGGCGACTAATTGCATTAAACCTCCAGCCATTGTATGGAATTATATACTTTACAAAGAAAAAAATTTCAGAAAAAAACGTATAATTAATTTTTTTAAAGACTATTGCTAAACACACATAATTTTTCTAATACCATGTTCACCGATAATTCTATTTTTTGTAATTTTATCGCCGATTTATTAAATTACAATTGTAAATTTCTAATTACAGTTGTAATATCCTAAATATATTTGTATTTACTAGATAATGTCTGGTTATAAAATTATAATATTTATAAGGATAAAAATATCATATTTGTTTGCATAATAAAGCATTCGATGAACTATTTGTTAATAAAAACTTCTCTAAATAGTCTTCTTGGAATATTTCTTGTCGATTTTCGTGTTTTTTCGTAAAAATATAGGAATCCTTCGATTTTTTAATACTCCAACCTTCATCTAAAGCATTCATTATAAATATCATTTTTTGAAATACAGGCTTTTCTAATTTTATATTGTTTGGTAAATCGAATAAAGATGTTTCACTATTTTTATTATCCATTATACTATTTCTAAATACGATTTTATTCAACTATTTACGAGTTCAACAAAATCTCAATATAGAATACTACTATGAACTCTATAGAAAAATATATGAAACCTACTAAACACGAATTTATATGTAAAGAACATAAAATTCATGAAAAGGAAGTGCCGTTATGTCCCGCAAGATATAAATGTAGAAAATGTAGAAAAAAGAAGGTTCGTGGATATAGCAATCCGGACCATATATGTAATCCCTTTGGATATTTGTATTTAGCACCAATAATTTGCCTTGATTGTGCTACCAAATTACAAAAGTGTATGTGGTGCTAACATATTGGCAATTTCATTGATTTTTCATTTTGTATAACTACATTATCTATCCCTACAGTCTCGTACCATAGAGTCCAATCACCTAATATTTGTATTGCCGATATATTTGATAAAATGAATATTATATCACATTTATTTACTACTTCTCTTAATAATCCAGTTGATTTATCTTCTTCCAACCAACCTGTATTTTCTAATAATGATATTGATATATGTGAAGGGTTTCCCATAAATTCACTCAATCCTTTTACATTTGATATTGGTATACCTAATTTTTTATTACAACTATCACATTCAAGTATAACCGCATAATTATTTTCAGATGTTTTTTTCGAAAAATCTCCCGAAAAAGATACTATATCAAATTCTATATTTCCACCATATGCTACGGCTATATTACCTAAAAACTTATTAGGTGCTTGAAAATACCATAAACTTTTATCTTCCTGGATTTCGTTTCTCATATTACTTGTATTGATTAGATTATCATTTCCATAAATATAATAAGATATCGTACCAATACTTGTTTTTGAAAAAACAGAATCCATATCTTTTTTATTTCCTATTATTAACCAATTCTCATTATCAATTAAGAAATCACTTTTTGTTATTATTCCATTTGATGATACTATTGTTATTTCCCCTCGTTTTGATACACATTGTGTTTTTCTATTTACAGCATAATATGAAAATACATCTTTGTTATTGAAGAGTTGTTTACCCCTTTTATAATACACACGTCCTTTGTGGTCGTTTACAAGTGTGTTATTTGAAATACTATATCCATTTTTTGGTTCATACCCATAATTACTATATACGTGAGATAATTGTGATAATTCTCCATAATATGGCAAGTCTTCTATATAAAATATATAATCCTTTGATGGAAATAATTTATCGTATACTTTCAAGTTTATTATTTCATAATCTTGTTGTAATACTACTAATTGGTATATTGCTATAGGTATAATTACACAGTGTATAAACATTACTATGTATTAGGTGTAATGTTTAAGTGGTTACAAAATTGATAAACTTTGCGTGTTATTATTACCAACATACAAAGCAAAATGACATATTACATATTAGGATTATATGTATTGATTACATTGTGGTATTCCACTAACTGCAAACAATGCTATTTTTCAAAGCCTCCTTTTGTTATTCATACTCATACGAATACTACAACTTGCATGCTATAAAAATTCTTACTTTATTCTTATTTACTCCTCCTTTCTTTTTTAGTGTAATAATATTCTATTGACAAAAAATTAACATAAAAACACCTATATAAAATACTTCATCTAATGACAGGAAGCCAAAAAAAGGGGCAACCTATACAATCAAAAACTATACATACGATTGATGAAAAACATAGCGAATTAATTGACCACTTTAATAAAACAGAAACTGAAACTATACCACAATTAGAAAGAGAGAAAGAAGAAATCAAAAAACATATTCATACATTGAAGCATACACAAATTGATGAGATTATGAATTGTAAAGATAAAATCAAAGAAATACGTAATAAAATAAAGGAATTGAAACACGAAAAGAAACAATATTTATTAAACAATTCCAAATTCATTTTTGATTACTTCGAACAAAAACAACAGATTTCATCAAATATTGACGATACTGCTTCAACCAACGCACTTAATAATTTTTTTAAGATTAAATCTGATGATAAATCGCCTGATGCAAATATTCATAAATACACACAATCCAAAAAAAATACACAGCAATATTGGAGAAATGTAACTAATGAATTTACTAATTCTCAAGATTATTTTGTTGAGTCCGACACGTGTGAGTTTTGTAAAATGGGCGAAATGATACCACAAGACGAAGAGGGTATTTTAATTTGCAATAACCCTTCTTGTGGAAAATTCATAACCTATATTGTAGATAGTTCCAAACCAAATAATAAAGATCCTCCAAATGAAGTTTCATATACTGCTTATATACGTCTTAATCATTTTAAAGAAATCCTTTCACAGTTTCAAGCGAAAGAAACCACACAAATACCGGAAGAAGTGATTGACGCTATAAAAGCCCGTATTAAAAAAGAAAGAATTACGGATATGTCTCAAATTAATTACGACAAAATGAGAGAGCTGTTACGTAAATTAGGTCTTAATAAATACTTCGAGCATATACAGTATATCAATTCTCTTTTCGGAATAAAACCACCGGTTATGAATGAAGAATTACACGAAACGTTATGTGTATTATTTATTGAAATTCAAAAACCTTGGGCGGTCCATTGTCCCGCTAATAGAACCAACTTTTTTAATTATACTTATACCTTACATCAACTATGTGTATTATTAGACCAAACACAATATTTACCCTATATCCCGATGATGAAGGATAGAGAAAAACAACTCGAACAAGATATGATATGGAAAAAAGTATGCGAAGATTTAGATTGGGAATTTTTCCCTTCCGTATAATATTTATTGAAAAATAACATAAACATTATACTTTACTCTATTTAGTAAATGATGACATCTGTATATTCATATCCAACTAATTTGAACGTTCAATATTCTAATAATAACGAATATCGCAAATGTATACGTAATGTATTCAAAATGAACGCTAATAATTATCCCGATACTACTACTATGGATTTAGATGATGAAACTGAAGATGAGATGATGTATGATTATGAATCTGCCGCTCATACACTTGATTATGTTATGGAAAATACAATAAATTTACCTGAAATTATGAAGTTATATGAAAAAGCTGGTTCTTATATGTTTTCAACCGATCCTAATATTGGGTTAACACTTTTATTTAATTATGATTATTTAGACTTATTTCACTCTCTATTAAAGACTATTTTTACTAACCAAAATATAACAGATATATCACAAATTGCTGAATATAAAAAATTACACGCCAAAGTTTTTAATAAATAAGGTTATTTCTTTGTAGATAAAATATATATTATTATATACAAAGATGGCTTCTACACGTAGTAAAAATAATGAGGGCGATTATGATTTAGAACAATTATCAAATACTAATATGTGCGATTACTTAACAAGTCAAAAAAATAATTATGGAAATCCAGTTAATACATATTTTGCTGGCGATGGATTATTACAAGGACGTATTGCTCCTAGAAATCTATCTGGTAATCCTTGTGATATTGAATCACAATTATTTGGTATTGGTACGAGTAATATGGTTAAACCAAAAGCACCCGTAAACCCTAATATTCATAATGTAAAATCGCTCAATGCTATTGATAAGCTTCCTGTTATGGTTCCTGAACCATTAATTGTTGAGAAGGGACAACGTCCTAATATTATGAATTAAGCATACTTTTTTAGTGTTCTTCGTTTTGACATTATATTGTTTTTAAATGTCATATTATGTGGTCTTTTTTTTAGTTTTTTGTTATTCAATTCTTCACTTGATATAGTAAGCATTTCTACTATATCTTGTTTTTCTTCCTTATTTGATGATATTATGTTTTGTATTTTATTCATAAAATCACTTTGTATTGCGGGTGTTTCCATTTTCTCTGGCAATTCATTACATTCTGATATATTTATTTTTATGTATTCTGGTAATGGTTCTGTTACGTTATTTTCATATACTTTAATCGGTATTTGAATATTTGCCATGACATATTGAAAAGACATTATAGTTAAATTATTATATGGATGATTATTTAACTATTTTTTACCAAAGATGAATTATTCTTTTACTTCTTCACGTTCATCTATATAAAAATCCTTTTCAGTTGGATTATAATTTATATATTTTACCTTTTCTGGTCTCTTTGTTTCATCTTCTGGTTTCATATACATTTTACCTACGTATACATATCCCTCTCTTTCTTTTTCTTCATTTACATATGGGTCATTGTCTTGTACTGGTTCAAAAGTAAATAAATTACCTATTGTAGAAAACAATGCTGCTAATGCTTGTGTAATCCAACTCATTTTATCTCCAATATTTAATTCTGGTATTTTTTGCGTGAGATTAGTTATTGGAACCTCTTCAGATAAATTCGGTGGAGTTAGAGAAATGTCTTGTTGAGATTCTGGCGAAACTTGTTGTGATTGAGAAGTATTTATAGGTTCTTGACAATCTTCATCATCACAGCTGGTAACTACTGCTGGTGCTACTGTTGTTGCTGGTGATGGTGCTGGTGCTGGGTCGGGTTGAGGTGCTGGTGCTGGTTCGGGTTGAGGTTCTGGAGCTGGTGCTGGTGTTGAAGATTGTGTTCTTACAACTGTTTCTACTTCTGAATTATTATTTACAGGTTCTATTAATTTATTGTCATCTGATGGTGTTATTACAAGTGCATTATCATCTTGTTCAATTATATTTTCGGTTTCATCTTGTTTTTGAGATAATGTTTTTCTTAATATTGTTAATAAGTTATCTATATTATTTTCTGATAAAAGTTCTTCCTTATTTACTTTTATTGCTGGTGGTGGTAATGCCGGCAATGTTGGTGTTTGTATTGTTGGCGTTTCTATTTCTGGTAATGTAGGAGAGGGTGGTGATGGTAATGCTGGTGGTGCTGGTAATGCTTGTATAGAAGGTGTTTCTATTGCTGGTGGTGCTGGTGGTGCTGGTAATGCTTGTATAGAAGGTGTTTCTATTGCCAGTGGTGCTGGTAATGCTTGTATAGCAGGTGTTTCTATTGCCGGTGATGCTGGTAATGCTTGTATAGCAGGTGTTTCTATTGCCGGTGATGCTGGTAATGCTTGTATAGCAGGTGTTTCTATTGCTGGTGATGCTGGTAATGCTTGTATAGCAGGTGTTTCTATTGCTGGTGATGCTGGTGCTTCTATTGTCAGTGGCGCTGGTAATGCTTGTATAGCGTGTGTTTCTATTGCCGGTGGTGCTGGTAATGCTTGTATGGCAGGTGTTTCTATTGCTGGTGGTTCTGAAGCCGGTGCTGGTGGTTCTGGTAATACAGGTTCAGATTGCGTTATTTTATTTAAATCTTCTAATTCTTGTCTTCTCTTCTCTAATGCTTGTGTTTTTTTCATTTCCTTTTGTTTTTCTTTTATTTCTCTTTTATGCTTTTCATTTAATCGCAGTAAAGCTTCTCTATGTTTTTTTTCTTGTTCTGTATTGTCTTGTTTTACTGGAATGTTCTGATATGTATTTTTTGAATCTATATTTTTGGCTTGTATTGGAAGGATTACTTTATCAAATAATTCTTTCGCTAAATCGGATTCCAATTCCATTATGTATTATATTTACTTATAAAATATGCAAATAAAATACTTTATCCAATATACCTTATTTTGAACGTTTTGTTAAGCGTTTCTTTTTATTGATACGTTTCTTTTTATTTCGTTTTGTTTTGCGTCTTTTACCGCTACCAATAATTTTGGGTGCTGGTTCTTTAGTTGTTTCTTGTGTTGATTCTTGAGTTGTTTCTGATGCTGGTGCTGGTTCTGGTGCGGGGTTATATTGTTCACAAGTATTGGTTAATTCTTGAAATTTTTTAGTTGCTTCTATTTGACATTGCTCGTTTTTATCTGGATGAAACCTTAACCAAGCTTTATGTTTAGGTTTTTGTGTATTTGGATTACAATCTTCACTTGGTATTATATCACGTTCAACTGCTTTACATTTATTATTTTCATTTGGTGGAATGGGTGGTAAAGTTGATGGTTCTTCTCTTACAGGTGCTGGTTCTGGTAGTTCTTGTTCTGGTTCTGGTTCTGGTTCTGGTTCTGGTTCTGGTTCTGGTTCTGGTTCTGGTTCTGGTTCTGGTTCTGGTTCTGGTTCTGGTTCTGGTTCTGGTTCTGGTTCTGGTTCGGGTTCTGGTTCGGGTTGAGATTCAGATGTTTTATTCATTTCACCAATTTTTTCTTTTAGACTTTCTGCGTTTATATCAATATCATTCTCGTCTAATGAAATATCTATTTGTTCCATACCATCTATAGTTTGTCCTATATTTATTATTTTTGGTGGATTATGTTGAATTTCAATAAAAAATGTACTACTACTCATTATATATAATTTACACAAATTAAATTATATATTATCAAATCAATTACCTAAATGTGTGTTTTGATTACTTATTTGTTTTCTTTGTATATCGTCTTTTATTCTTCTTATGATATTTCTTCTTTTTCGTGGTTTTCTTACATTTTTTTCCACCATATTTTGTTTGGAAATGTTTTTTTACACGTTCTATATACCGTGTTATTTGTTCCGGTGTTGAATCTCGTCTTTGTAAATAATTGAAAAGATGTAGTTGTATATCTTTCAGTGTTTTCTTATCGTCTTTAACATTCGGATTTTCCAATAATTTATTTATATCATTACCTATATTTTGAATAAATATGTCTTTTCCATTACCAGAATAATTAGTAGACCTATCTATGTTGAAAATTATATCATTTACTATTTCTTTGTATTTGGCATTTGCATATATATTTTGACAATATTCACTATCTCCATATTCAAATGTTGAAAATACTTTTTCTATCAAATTCTGTTTAAACTTTTCTAATTCTTGGATAAAATTTTGTTTATGTTCTTTAAATTGGTCGCTGAACAATCTTGTTTTATATTTAATATAAGTATCATATTTATCATTTAAAATCGCATAATCATCATCTAAATGGTCGTTATAAATGTTTTCACCACGATTATCTTGAATATAATTTAAAGCTGTCTTGCATTTATTTTTTCCCAACAATATTGGTATGGGTGATATAGGTGTCAAAAATTTATATGATTTCCCTAATTCATCAACCAATACTTTTAATAATTCCATATTATCACGTATTTCTGTTTTATCATCTTTATATTCAGTATTTTTGACTTGGTTAATAATTTTATCAATCATATCTAAAAGTCCTTGACGTGGTGCAGTAGTAATCCATGTTTCATCTTCATCATCATCTTCAAATTCCGGTTCGGGTTCCGATTCCGGTTCTGGTTCGGGTTCCGATTCCGGTTCGGGTTCCGATTCCGGTTCTGGTTCCGGTTCTGGTTCCGGTTCCGGTTCCGGTTCTGGTTCCGGTTCCGGTTCTGGTTCTGGTTCTGGTTCTGGTTCTGGTTCTGGTTCTGGTTCTGGTTCTGGTTCTGGTTCTGGTTCTGGTTCTGGTTCTGGTTCTGGTTCTGGTTCTGGTTCTGGTTCTGGTTCTGGTTCTG
>Ga0233439_10002238_pt1 | contig 22249 bp, 20 predicted proteins | sample SI_123_September_6_FD_182713 | JGI IMG/M metagenome (GOLD analysis project Ga0233439, IMG submission 182713) | Seawater microbial communities from Saanich Inlet, British Columbia, Canada - SI_123_September2016_100_MG | ecosystem: Environmental > Aquatic > Marine > Inlet | place: Canada: British... | reverse complement strand
GTGGGAAAGAATCTTCAGGTAATGTTTGAGCGTCCATTCTCCTGTATCTGCATCAAGGAAACTAAGATGCAATACTTGAGATAGGGGCCAGAGGAGAAATATCGCAATTAGTGCTACGACACCGAGAAGGATCAGGTTCCAGAAGTCAAATAGACGCTTCATCAATTAACCAACATGCGTCTCCCCTCAGCATCGGGGTCAAAAAACTTTATTGCTCTCCAATCAAAGCTAATCCTGTGTTGTTGCTTGGTTTGTAAGAGAGAGGATTGTTCTCCTGCAGGGATAATAATCTTAAGTAAAAAATTACCAGAAACGTTTACACTGAGGTGATATTCACGTCCAAGAAAGTTGACTTCATCAAGTTCAACATCTAGCAGGAGATCGGTCTCAGAAACCTTTATTGGATCTAACTGAATTTGTTCAGGTCTGATGGAAGCTAGCCAGCCAGCGGCCCCTGTGTTTTGAAATGCTTCTGGTGGATTTTGACCAGAACAATTTTGGCTGAGCTTGCCTACTTCAATGAAGTTGTTTCCACCCACAAAAGAAGCTACAAAAAAATTTGCAGGGTTTTGGTACATCTCAATTGGTGAACCAGTTTGTTGAACCTGCCCTTCATTCAGCACGCAAATCAGGTCAGAAACTGCAAGAGCCTCTTCCTGATCGTGAGTAACATAAATTGTGGTGATACCGAGTTGTTTTTGGATTCTACGAATTTCGGACCGAAGTTCCTCACGAAGCTGGGCATCCAGATTCGATAGAGGTTCGTCCATTAGAATTACTCTCGGGCTCATAATCAACGACCGAGCCAAGCCAACTCTTTGCTGCTGACCTCCACTCAGTTCATGTGGCATTCTTTTACACAGTGACTCCAATTGAACAACCTGCAGGATGTCCATCATTCGCTTCTGATATTCCCTGTTGGGGAGCTTAAGACGCTTCAATCCGAAGCCAACATTGTCTTCCACATTCAAGTGAGGAAAGATGGCATAGTCCTGAAAAACCATGCCAATGTTTCGTTGATGTGGGGAGAGTGAGCGAATAGAAGCCCTGTCGATTTTTAAATCTCCAGAGTCAATATCATGGAAGCCTGCCAAAGCCCTCAGGAGTGTTGTTTTACCACATCCGCTTGGACCTAGCAGTGTAAAGAAGGCCCCACTGGGAATATCCAGTGAGACCTGATTTAGGGCTTGGAAGCTACCATATTTTTTTACAGCAGCTTCAACTGTAACTTGTGACAAGAAAAAGACTCGTAGGAAGTTCTCACTGAACATCAAGCAAGGTGTCGCTCCAACGACCTACTAGCTGTTTCTTGTTTTCTACTGCCCAAAGCAAGTCATATTCGATGGTCTTGATTTGGTTCAGCGGTGTGAGTTCCTTCACAGATTCGACATCAATCCGCACAGGTCGACGGCCAATTGCTGCAACAGAGCTTTGGGCGTCTTTGGAAATCATGTAATCCAAAAATTGTTTGCCGGCACTAGGGTTTGGCCCGTTGGCAACCAGAGCCATTGCGTCAGGAACCAGGGAAGTTCCATCAGAGGGGTAAACAATTTCTACTGGTCCGCCCCCTAGTTTGTAGCGTAAGGCTGCATCTTCTAGAGTGATCCCAACTGCAGCTTCTCCATCATTGACAAATCGTGGAACTGCACCAGAACTGTTCGAGAGAACCATATTGGCCATTATATTTTTGTAGGTATCCCAACCCTTATCGTTGTTCCCATAAATTTGTAGGACAGTAGCCAACTGGATGTAGGAAGAACCAGACTTATCTGCACGAGCGGAAGAAATTTTTCCTTTATAGGCAGACTTGGTTAGGTCAGACCAAGACTTAGGGACATCAGCTCCCTTCATCTGTTGATTGTTGACCAAGAAGACAGAGACGATCGCTGTAAAGGGTAACCAAGTTTGGCTTGGCCGAAGCTGTGGATTGATTTTATCATCATCCTTGGGTGTGTAGTTGACAAACAGTTCCTTGTTGAAATCCACTAACTCACCACCAACGCTCCAAATAACGTCTGCTGTTTGACGCCCTTTTTCAGCTCTCAAACGATTAAGCAATTCACCTGAACCAGCTTTAACAATTTCGACTTTAATGCCAGATTGTTTTTCAAAAGCTGGAACTAAGGTGTCAATCAGTTTCTGGGGAGCAGCAGTGTAAACCGCTACTGTCTCTGCTGCTATGGTATTGGCAGAGATGAGTGCTGTGAAAGCTGAGGCGTAGAAGAATATTTTTGAAAAGAACGAAGTGATCTTCATCGGAACTCCCTAATGAAAGAATAAACAAGGTCTTCAACTATATTTGCTGAAATAAGACCCATGATAGGACCGCATTACACTGGAGGAGCAGTAATCCAATTTCAAGGGAATTGTGACTTCTATTGATCACAAAAATCTGAAATTTGCCTTTATGAATTAAGCCCCATTTCAAAAAAGAGAGGGCTGTTGAACAGGAGCCAGCTCTTCTGGTTGCAAAGCCAAGGACAACAATGGAGCTCTGAGTAGTGGTTCCAGCGTTGGGAATGGTCTGTTCAACCAGTTTGAGACTTCAACAGGAGGAAGGAGCAGTGGCATGCGATGGTGAATCGGAGCGCATTGAGGAGTGGGCTGGGTGGTCAGAGTCACCAGACGATTGGTTGAATCCTTCTCTGCAAACCAGATAGCTGCCATGAATAGAGTAGATTCATCAGAGGCATGAAGGCGAAATTTCTGCTTCTGACCGCTCTCCAAGATCTTCCATTCATACCAGCCACTGCAGGGGATCACGCAACGTCGTGATCGAAACGCTTCACGAAATGTCATTTTAGTAGCAACAGTCTCGGCCTGGGCGTTGATCAGCAGTTGCTTGCTCCAGGAGGGCTGGATGCCCCACTGAAGACGGACCTGGGTGAAGCCTTGGGGCTCAGCCTGTAGAGTATCTACCTGTTGTGTGGGTCGTAGATCACGATTCTCTCTACTCTCCCATTCTACGCCAAAGCCTACCTTGACGGCATCAATGATTTTGTTCGGGAGAATATCAATCCGTCCACACATGGTCAGATACTTTAGAATGTGTTCAGTCTTAGTCGTTGCTGCCAGAGTTCCTCGTAGTACGGCAACGCCTGTTGCTCCAACTCAAGATACCGACCTGTCAACGTCTCTCCAAGGGGGCTGGGTGGACCGAATCCCTGGCTTGCCTGAACATTGTTGTACCAATAGGGGGCCCAGGGACCGTCATAGGGCTTTTCACCGGACTCCCAACTCAACATGGCATCGTAGTAAAGTAATCCAAGAGCAGTACAGATTTGAGGAAACACTAATTCAGGATTTGCCAGCATTTCATCACTGTCTACGATCAGTTTTGGTCCCTGAAAATGATTCAGTTGCTGCCATTGTTTGGCCTGTTCCACGATACCAATATCAGCCAACTGTGCTTGGGGCCAGACCTTGGCAAAAGATCGAATGACCTTGCGTGGATGACGAACCCAAAAAATATGGACTGCATCCTTGGCCCACTCCCAGGGCATCTCCACCATGTGGTGTGCCATGTTCTTCAGATACAGTTCACTGAAGCCTTGTTGACAAAATTGCTCAATTTTACAGATGCAATCTGTTGGAGTGTTAGGAAGTTGTGCAAGAATATCGACTCGGCCAGGGTGGTCAAGTCCTGTCCGTTGGAGATATGGTCCGTAGAAGGGTTCATCAATCACCGCACACCCTGGTCGCCGAGCAAAGCTGTACATCAGTGCTGTGCTGATATTGCGAGGACCGGAAATAGCGTGGATCAAACGGGTCTGTGTCATCTGATGGGAGTCAATAATTGGTCAGATCTCACTTCCCCCAATTCAAGGCCACTGGATTCAGAGGTCTCAAGATCTCTAACAAGCCAGCCTTAGTTTGTGGATGCAATGCCGGGATTGGATGTCGGCAGAAAGCAGATTGAATGACTCCGCCTTCCTCCATCAATACCTTGGTTGCCCGAAAGCCGCACTGACGATTCTCGAAGTTGATGGCAGGCAGCACTCTGGCGTAGGCTGAGGCAGCCTGATCTGCTTTCCCTGCAAGGAAGTGCTCAATCACAGGCTTGATTTGATCAGGGATCATGGCGGAGGTCATTGAGCCAGTAGCCCCAGCTTGGAGATCCGCCATCAGGGTAATGGCCTCTTCTCCATCAAAGGGCCCTTCAATCGCGACTCCTCCTTGTTCAATCAGTGCGCGCAACTTGTTGGCTGCCTGGGGGCACTCAATCTTGAAGAGCTTGACCATCTCAATCTCTCGAGCCATCCGAACCAGGAGGGGAACAGAAAGTTCAACCCCAGACAGTGGAGCGTCCTGAATCATAATTGGGATTCCCACTTCACCAACTTGAGCAAACTGCTCAAAGGTTTGATCTGGGGTTCCCTTGAGGAGTGCTCCGTGATAGGGAGGCATCATCATCACCATCGCTGCACCCAATTCCTTACTGAATTGAGCCCGTTGCAGCACAATGTGGGTGGCGTAATGGCTAATGGTAACAATGACGGGAACTCTCCCTGCGACATGTTCCAGGCTGAGTCGGCTCAATGCTTCTCTTTCTGCATCTGTGATCAGAAACTGTTCTGAGAAGTTTGCCAGGATACAGATGCCATCGACACCTTGATCGATCATACAGTCCAGCACACGCTTCATTCCTTCGTAATCTACTTCCCCATTGGGATGAAAAGGAGTGGGGGCAACAGGCCAGATACCAGAATACTTGCTCATTTATGAACCTCAGTAGAGTAGTGTTGAAGGGAAACAGTTAATTTTGAAATGACTTATAATGGAAAAAAACCAGGAGGCTAGTCTAGTCTTTTATTAGCTGGAAGAACTTCCTGCATTCACCAGTTAACAGATTAACAGAATCAATCTCTAGAGGAGAATGGCGCAACTCAAAGTGGTTTATCAAGGGAAAGGGGCCAACCTTGTTGGCAAGGCTTGGCGTTATGGAGCAATGGGCGGAACCTGGGAAGAGGGACCTGCGGAGGGCCAAGTGATCGTCTCACTGCAGGTACAAGATTTCAATTACCAACTTTTGATATCTTCTCTGCAGGATGATCCCAATGTGGTTGAGATTCTGGACGGTCCACCAAAGTCTGCAGAGTTTTCATGAGCTAGTACAATAACTTCTTCAAGGCTTCAATTAAGCACTGTCCATCGGCTGGAGTGTTGTAGCCCTGGATCGAGATTCGGGCAATACAATGTTCCTTCCAGCGGAAGACAGGGATCTCGATTCGAAATTCATCGTAGAGATGGTTCTTGATGTTTACCACGTCACATTCTGGCAAAGGTAGGGAAACCATCTGCATGCCAGCCCTCAGTCCAGGCTCTACCAGTGGATTTAAGCCAGTGATGCCAGACCACTCCTCAGCAATCTGCCAAACCAATTGGTGACAGTCTTGTTTGACCTCGGCCCATTGATGCTTTTCCAAAAAGTCGATTGCTGCTGGAATTGCTAACAGTGGGGCCAAGTCCCGAGTTCCTTGGAATTCAAGTGAATCAATGAAACGAGAATTTCCTAGAGCACCCTCCTCTTCAGCATCTGGGTTCCAACCGTGGCTAACGACCAATGGTTCAATCAGATGTTGTACGCGAGGTTGGACATGCAGAAAAGCAGACCCTTTCGGAGTAAGCATCCACTTGTGACAGTTGCCGGAGTAAAAGTCAGCATCCAGTGCATCTAACTTTAGAGGGATGTGACCCGGAGCATGAGCACCATCGATGACCGTCCAGATGCCTCGCTCCTTAGCTCGCTGAATCAACTCTTCAATCGGAAAGGCAAGGGCTGTGGCGGAGGTCAAATGGCTGAGAAAGAGAACCTTGGTTCGAGGTGTGACCTTTGACCAGATAGCTTCCGTAAATTCGGTGGCAGAAGCCAGCGGGAGAGGAACTTCGACATGAATATACTTGGCGCCTGTCTTGCGAGCAATGAAGGTCCAAGTTTTTTCAAGCGCACCATATTCGTGGTCTGTCGTCAGGACTTCATCCCCTTCCTTCAGAGGTAGTGAGCGAGCAACGATGTTTAGCCCCGTAGTGGCATTGGTCACTCCTACAAGATTGTTCGGATGTGAACCGACAAAATTCCCAAGGTGTTCCCGCACATTCCGAATTAACTTTAAGCTTCTTCTGTTCTGATCCAAGAACTCGACTGGTTGCTTTTCGAGCTCTAGTTGCCAAAACTGATAGTTTTCAAAAATAACACGTGGACAGGCCCCAAAAGATCCGTGGTTCAGAAAGACGACATCGTCTCTCAACAGGAAGTGCTTGCGTAGTCCAAGAGCCATAAAGTTTTTAGTGATCAGGTGTAAAGGTGGCAGGCAGTCCAATGACCGGGCTTCGCTTCTGCAAACAGTGGGGCCTTGGTGGAGCAATCAATTTTTTTGTTTCCCAAAACCTCATTTCTACGGGGGCAACGAGTGCAGAAGGCACATCCTTTGGGAGGATTTTCTGGGCTGGGCACTTCTCCTTCGAGCAGTACTCGGTTGGCTTCACGTTCACGTTCTTTTTCAGGATCAGGAATGGGAATTGCGGCAAGCAGAGACTGCGTATAAGGGTGCAGCGGATCTTCATAGATCGTGTTGCTGTCTGTCAATTCTATCACCTTGCCCAGGTACATCACAGCCATCCGATCACTAATATGCCGAACCACCGCTAGATCATGTGCAATGAAGAGATAGGTCAGTTTCAGTTGTTGCTGCAGGTTGCGCATCAGGTTAATGATCTGTGCTTGAATCGAAACGTCCAAGGCAGAGATTGGTTCGTCGGCCACAATGAAATCGGGTTGTGCCGCAAGAGCTCGAGCAATTCCAATCCTTTGCCGTTGCCCACCGGAGAACTCATGTGGATAACGATCGGCAAAATCCCTGGCCAGACCCACCATTTCCAGGATTTTCTCAACTTCAGAACGGATCTCAGAGCGTGGATGAAGTTGATGAATGTACATTGGCTCCCCAATGATATCGGCGATTTTCATCCTTGGGTTCAGTGAGGCGTAAGGATCTTGATAGATCATCTGAAAGCGATTGCGCATCTTGCGCAATGCTTTGCCCTCCAATTTTACCAAATCCGTTCCACGATATTGAACAGTTCCTGTTGTGGGCTTGTAGAGTTGCAAAATACTGCGACCTAAGGTGCTTTTCCCACAACCACTCTCGCCGACAAGTCCGAGTGTCTCTCCCTCAAAAACTTCCAGATTCACATTATCGACCGCTTTGACAAGCCTTTGAGGCCCACTGAAGAACCCTGAAGCCTGACCAAAGTGCATAGACAAGTTTTTCACTTTGACAATCGGTTCAGTCATGGCTCACAACTTCCCTGCATGATGACAACAGACTTCGTGGGTGGTTGTGATAGATCGCATCTCAGGTGGAATCTGGCAGTGTTCTGTTTGGTAAGAACAGCGCTCAAGGAAAGGACAGGAAGCTGGGTAATTGATAAGATTGGGAGGAAGCCCTTCAATCGCATCGAGAGGTTTTTCAGAGCGAGCGTCCAGTCTAGGCAAAGAATTCAGGAGACCTCTGCTGTAAGGATGCTGTGGCGTTTTGAAGAGTTGATCAACAGTGGCAAACTCCACAATTTTTCCTGCATACATCACAGCAACTCGATCTGCCAAACCCGCAACGATCCCCAGATCGTGTGTGATCCAGATTACGGACATTCCTATTTCTCTTCGCAGTTTCTTGACCAGATCAATAATCTGAGCCTGAATGGTCACGTCCAACGCCGTTGTCGGTTCATCAGCAATCAAAATAGATGGTTCACAAGCAAGTCCGGCTGCAATCATAATTCGTTGGCGCATACCCCCAGAAAATTGGTGAGGATAGTGGCGATACCTTTTCCCCGCTTCAGGAATACCTACGAGTTCTAACAGTTCAATCGCTCTGCTCTTGGCAATTTTCTCTGAAATTCCCTGATGTTCAATGACCGATTCTTGGATTTGATCGCCGATTCGCAAGACAGGATTCAGGGAAGTCATTGGATCCTGAAAAACCATAGCAATTCGATTTCCACGAAGTTCCCGCATTTCTGGGTCACTTAACTTTAGGAGATTTTTACCCTCAAAGTTAACACTTCCTTGAACTTTGCAATCACGGGCTGGAATCAGACGCAGCAGCGAGAGTACACCAACACTCTTGCCCGAACCACTTTCGCCAACGATCGCTAGAATCTCCTTCTTACCCAAGCTGTAACTGATTCCATTGACAGCCTGCACAACCCCATCTGGTGTTGGAAAGTGAACGTGGAGATCTTCTACTTCTAACAATGCCTCTCCCATGTTCACACCCGAATCTTTTGTTTGGGGTCCAACGCATCTCTTAAGCCGTCTCCTAAAAAGGAAAAGCCCAGCATGGTTAAAGCGATGGCCAAAGTTGGCAATAGGGCGAGATGCCAGTAGACTCTTACATAGGCGTTGCTAGCCCCAACCATTTTCCCCCAACTCGCAATTGGGTCGTTAACGCCCAATCCTAAGAAACTAAGTCCAGCTTCAGCAAAAATCGCTGTTGGGATCCCAAAGCTTACAGCTATCAGAATCGGACTCATGGCGTTAGGCAGTAAATGACGAAAGAGTATTCGCCATTCAGAAGCACCAATGCCTCTGGCAGCAGTACAGTATTCTTGCTCACGCAGGGTCAATATTTGTGCTCGGGTGATACGAGCAATGACAATCCAGCTAGTGATGCTGAGAGCAACGATGATTGTAGGCATCCCCCCACCCAAGACAGATATAATCAGGATGGTGAAGAGCAAGGCTGGAAAAGCCGTCATAATGTCAATGATTCTTGAAATCACAAAGTCAAAGGCACCTCCAAAATAGCCGGCCAAAGCTCCAATGGGGAGCCCGATTATCAATGCAATCATCTGCACAGAGAGGCTGACCATCATTGAGGTGCGTGCTCCGTAAATCAGACGACTCAGATAGTCACGACCGACTTCATCAGTACCTAGTGGATGCTCTGGGTGCTCAAAAGGCATCAGCAACACCCGATCAAAGTAGACACGGTCGTAAGCAAAGGGAGAGAGCAGATCCGCAAAGAGTGCTAAGAATAGAATAAATCCCACCAAAAATGAGCCGAGTAAAGCTAATCTATTCTGGGAAAAACGCCGGATGGCGTCCTTCAGAAAGCTACGTCTGGTTGGTGTGAAGGTGCTCAAGGGTGGAGTTAGGAAAGCGATTTTGCGCCCAGACGAACTCGTGGGTCAATCATGGTGTAGGCGATGTCCGTCAGTAGATAAAGGATCCCCCACAGAAAAGCAACGAGGAGGAAGGTAGCCATGATCATTGGATAGTCTCTGTTCAGCGTACTTGTGACAAAGTACTTACCGAGACCGTTGATACGGAAGGTCGATTCTATAAAGATGCTACCTGTGATCAGGTTAGGGATCTCAGTTCCAAGAGCCGTAACCATAGGAATTTGGGCGTTGCGCAAGACGTGCTTGCGCATTACTTTGACCTCGGAGAGGCCCTTGGCCCTAGCTGTGCGGACGTAATCTTCACCCATCACTTCGACAATACTGGCCCGGGTATAGCGGGCCACAATTGCCATGGGTGCAATCGCATAGGCGACCACGGGTAAGATCCAGTCCGTACAAAAATACTTGTCGATCAAACATTGACCAGAAGAGCCCCAGCCCCCCATGGGTAGCCAATTAAGGGAAACGGCAAAGATCAGGATTAGCCACATCGCCACGACAAAATTGGGCACAGTGACGCCCAGACTAGAAACAAAGGTGACTAGCGTGTCGACCCAGGAATTCTGGTGATAGGCAGCGTAAATTCCAGCTAAGATGCCGAAACCAAAGGCAACAACAATCGTTGTTAGCCCTACTTGAACAGTAATGGCCCAGGACTTACTGATCAACTTGGCGACAGTGGTATGAGGGCGTTGGTAGGGGATACCAAAGTCGAAGCGAACTGCATGGCTCATATAATTGATGTACTGCTTCCAGACGGGCTGATCCAAACCGTACTTCTTGAGAATGTTGGCCTTTGCGGCCGGAGGGAGGCGGCCCTTTCGTTCGTCGAATGGACCGCCTGGAACGGAGTGCATCAGGGAAAAGACGATTATGGACACAGCAAGGAGAATCATCATCAACGCAAAAATTCTCCCACAAATGTAACCTAGCATATCGCCTTAACCCCAATCAGGTTTGAATCTGGATTTTAGTTTACTTCGCATTCGTAATGTAAACATTCCCCCAGTACCAGTCGTTACCCCAGTGTTTTCCAGAAATTCCATTGGAATCAGGCACTCGGAAGCTGTCACCCTGGACATATGGCTTGAAGAGATCTCCCTGCCAGCGATGGGCAATAAAGACTCCTCCGACATCATCTACCAGGATCTTTTGAGCATCACGGAACATCTGCTCCCGCTTTTTGTCATCTCCAACCAGGTTGCTGGCTTCAGCTACCATGCTGTCAAACTTTTCGTTCGTCCAAGAGTGTCGTCCTGAAGAAACCCAGATGCCTAATAAGTTGGCGGGATCCAGAAAGTCCATTCCATAAGAAACAGCTCCTAGAGTCAGCTGTGTCGGTTTGGCATTGAGGGCATCCATGTATACCTTCCCGTCCTTGTTGGAAACCTCAATTTGGATGTTCAGGCACTGTGCAATCGAGGCTGCAGAAGCTTGGTAGACGGCACTCATCGCTGGACCCTCCCCACGGAGCCACATTTCCTGGTCTGGGAACCCTTTGCCATCAGGGTAGCCTGCGTCAGCTAGATGTTTCTTGGCCTTCGGGCAGTCAAAGGTCTGGTATTGCGTCAACTCACCCTTGGTGTCCGAAGCAGGATAACCCGGCATCAACATGGAATGGGCGGGCATCGCTTTGATTTCACCGTAGACGTTTTTGACGATAGCATCGCGATCTAGAGCGTAAGCAAATGCCTTGCGAACATTCAGATCATTGAAGGGGGCTGTGTAGGTATCAAAGAGCAAATAGTCTGTCCGGAAATCCCCAAAATGTCGGAGATAATTTTCTTTCAGGGTTGGATCACTCTCGATAATTTTGAAGTCAGCAGGAGTCAGGTACTCATAAGGCACCGTATCGACCTCACCCTGTTGGAATGCAGTGAAGAAAGTCGCTGGTGACATGTAAATGCCTTCAATTCTCTGTAAGCGAGCGGGTCGGTAGCCCTTGTAATTGGGGTTGGCTTCAACAACAATTCGATTGCCTGGATCAAACTCTGTCAATACATAAGGCCCTGCGGAAACAGAGGTATCAGGATCGTTGTTGTAGTAGGGTCCGTGTGCTTCCAAAGCTTTCTTGGAAAGCAGGAAGGCAAATTTCATAACTCCAGGTAGTGGAGGGAAGACTCCTTCAGTTTCCACTTCTAGAGTCAGGTCATCTACGGCGCGTATGCCCAGGGCAGAGGTGGGCATTTCTCCAGCAACAACCTTACTCCAGTTTTTGATGCCACCAGCTCCAATGAATGAATAAAACCAAGTAAAATCCCAAGCGCTTGAGGGATCAGCTGAGTAGCGGAAGGTTGCTTCATAATCAGCCGCAGTTAACGGGGTACCGTCACTCCACTGAAGACCTTTGCTGAGCTTGAAAGTCCAGACTTTCCCACTGGCATCTACAGACCAACTCTCTGCAGCAGCAGGTATCACATTGAAGTCCTTGTCCAGATCAACCAGGGTATCCTGAAAGAGATCAGCGATACATGCATAGCGCTGATAAACAGCTACAGCGAAATCAAAAGTTACTTCATTGCGAGTATTGTCGCAGGGTACACGGAGTACCTGCTGGTCAGCGGGAGCAGCGTCCTTCGGAAGCCCATGCCCACCCGCTAGAACAGCAGAGGGAGCTAGGCAAAGGGCCGAGAGTAGAGTGGTCCCACCAACTATTTGTTTACTAAACTTGAGAAAACGACACCAACCGGACGATCGCTTGGACTCATTCAACTTCATAAAATTCCTTCTCTTTCAAGGTTTGAGAATTCCAGCCACGTATGAAGGGGCACTAAATAAAGGAAGTACAGGTTGAAAAGCAATCTTTTTTTGTGCGACGTCAGTTGTCTGAAATTGTAGATTTCAAGAACTTGATTAAAAAATAAAAGTTGATGTCGAACATCATATACGATAGTTGATGTCGAACATCATAAATGGGTGAGTTATTGGAAGGAATTTCCATAATGCAATACAGATAGACGAATATTCGAATTTATCTAGAGGAATCAGAGAATGGGCGAAAAAAAGAACATCATATTTTTTGGAATCGATTCACTACGTTCAGACCATCTTGGTTGTAATGGCTACACTCGCAATACCTCTCCTCACATCGATCAGATAGCCCGTGAGGGGGTATGTTTTAAGAACTATTTTAGTCCGAACATCCCAACAACTCCTGGATATGCGTCCATGTTGACAGGGTTTGATGTGATCAATACGCAGGTAGTAGCGCTGAGGCACAAGGGCCAGCTTAGGGAGGAAATCCAGACCCTGCCCGAAATACTTAGAGACCACGGCTACTACACCAGCTGCGTTGGATTTACAGGGAATCCAAGCTCAAGAGGCTTTGATGAATACCTAGACTATCCTGCATGGGGGAGCTGGGACGAAGGACGGCTGCATAAAGCAGAAAAATTGAACGATGTGGCAATTCCACGATTGAAGGAACTTCTAAAGGGAGAACAACCATTTCTGCTTTTCTTGAGACATATGGACCCACACGCCCCCTATTTGCCTCCAGCTCCTTTTGAACGATTATTTTATCAAGGGGATGAGTGTATGGAGGGCAATAAATCCATGGAACCTATTTTCAATTTCAAACCTTTTTGTGATTTTCATAAGAGTTGGATGCCACCTGGCATCACAGATAAAGACTACGTAGTGGCACAGTATGATGGTGAAATAGCCTACATGGATGCTTGTATTCAAAACATGATTCAGCTCTTAAAATCTTTGGGAGTCTATGACGAAACCCTAATCGTCTTGAACTCAGATCACGGTGAAACCTTATATGAGCATGACTGCTATTTTGATCATCATGGTTTGTATGAATCTAATCTAAAGGTCCCTCTGATCATAAGGCTGCCCCCAAAACTACCTAAAGGGAAAGTGGTAAAGTCATATACTAGCCATGTTGATATTGTTCCTACAATTCTCGACTTACTAGAAATCGATACAAGTGTTGAATATGATGGGAAAAGTTTAAAAAATCTGATTGATTTTCATGATCATGACATGGAGCAAGAATTTTATATTACAGAGTGTACATGGATGAGAAAACATGGTTGGAGAACACCAGAATGGAAGTTAATTGTTGCTCTTGAGCCTGATTTTCATTTCAAGCCAGAAGTTGAATTGTATAATCTGAAAGATGACCCGAATGAGTTAAAAAACTTAGCAGAATTACGCCCTGACATGGTCGATACATTAGAAAGGAAGATGGAAGCTTGGTTAACCAAGAGAAAGGAAGAAACAGGATTAGAATCTCCAATTTATGAGCAAGGAGATTGGCATGGTATTCAAGGGCATGGGGCATTCAAGTCCTCACAAGAGGCATATGATAGCCTCTATATCGGTGATGCCAATACAGCAAAAAGATTACAGGAGAAGTCAAGATGACATAGGTCACAATAAGTGTAAATTCTTAAGAAAGGAGGTTAAAAATTTATATAAGTTTAGAATATTAGATCTATTAACTAATTTTTTGAGGTTCAAATGAAACTAGCTTCACTTTTAGCAACAGCTTCACTTTTTCTTGGAACAGCTGTCTCTGCGGCAGAGTACAAAGAAGCACCATCCTTGAAAGAAATGGTTTCCAAAGGAGAAATTCCTCCAATCGAACAAAGACTCCCCAAAACACCATTTGTAGTCGAAAAAGGCGTAATTTCACACGCTGATGAACTCCCAAACTGGCAACCCGGTAAGTACGGTGGAACAATGAGGTTTGGCCATACTAACCCAGGTTGGAATCCTGATGTCTTTATCATGCTAAATGAGCATGTACTGATGGCACCTGGAATAAGTATCAAAGATGTTCGTGGAAATGTTTTCAAGGATTTCAAGATAGAAAATGATAACAAAAAGTTTACTTTCTATCTTCGCGAGGGCCTAAAGTGGTCTGATGGCAATCCTGTAACAACAGAAGATGTTCGATTTGTTTTCGAGGATATATACGGTGATGAGAAATTAACATCAGCATATCCGTCTAAATTCAAATCTGGGGGAGATCCAGCTGGTAATCCTGCTAAAATCACCTTTCAAAGCGATTATCAATTCACAATGGAATTTGACAGCCCTTACGGTTCGTTGATAAGTGAACTCAGCATTAAAGGCTGGCAGGGATACACCGATATGCTAAGACCATCTCATCATTTGAAGAATTATCACCCAAAATATACTTCCCTAGCATCCTTACAACCAGAAATGAAGAAAATGGGATTTAAAGATGAGTGGTGGCAATACTTTAACGCAATGGATTGTACGAATTGGGAATTGACTCGCCCATGCAGTGCAAACTATCCCTCCCTGTGGGCATGGTTGAAAGTAGAAACTGCTGATGAAATTTTGGAGTTCAAGAGAAATCCTTATTATTTCAAAGTTGATAGTTCTGGCCAGCAATTACCTTATGTTGATAGAGTTATTTCACAACAAGTGAATGACACAGAAGCAGTAAATCTTAAGGTTTTGGCAGGAGAGATTGATTTACTTAGAGAGGATACGGCATTAGTGAAAATGCCATTGTATAAAGAGGCCGAAGATAAAGGCCTTATTCAAACTCATTTGCTGGACATGCACGTGAATCCGACAGTCCTTTTCTTCAACTTCACGTTAGCTGATGAAAATGACAAAAAAGTACTCAACAATCTGAAGTTCAGAGAAGCATTAAATTATGCGATGAACAGGGAAGAAATCCTGGAAAATGTGTATTTTAGTTTTGGAACAATGCCAGAGCACTTATACAAGGGATATGATCCAGCAAAAGCTGAAGAACTGCTTGATAGCATCGGGATGACCAAAGGCAGTGATGGCTTTCGTATTGGGCCTAACGGAAAAACTTTTGAGTATCGAATTGAGTACGGTGACTACGCTCCGGATATCAAATTTGTTGTTGAACTGCTGACTCAGCATTTTGAAGCTGTTGGCATCAAAACGACTAGTAAGATGCTTGAAAACACACTTATGAATGTGACAGGACAAAATAATGAACGAAAGCATTCAACAATTCTCTGGGTTCATAAACCGCTCTGGGTTTCTGGAGGATGGAACGACTATCTGCCTTCAACTGGTGGCACTGGATATGCCCCTTTGTGGCGTCAATGGTATGATTCTAACGGTGCTGAAGGTGAAGAACCACCTGCTGAAATGAAACGTCTGATGAACATCACTAGAGAACGTGGAGCATATGTTCCTTATTCTTCTAAAGATGGAAAACTATATGGAGAATTGATGCAAAATATGGGTGATAATCTTTGGATGTTAAACATAGTTGACAACGTGAATTATGTTTTGATTACAAATCCAAATATTGGAAATGTTCAACAATCTGGTCAAGCTATCGCCGCTGATAACAGCGGTGAACAAATGTTCTACAAGTAAATGAAACCGGGCTGACTCTCCAAGTCAGCCCTTAAATATTATGCTGACTTACACAATCAAAAGGCTGTTTCAACTGATTCCGATACTTTTCGTTATTTCAGTTGTCGCCTACGCAATCATTGAATTACCTCCAGGAGATTTTGCAGATTTTTATATATCTTCACTTCGGGCAACTGGTGTCACAGTATTAGAAGATGAGGCGTTAAGGATTAAAGAACAATATGGGTTCAACGCACCTGTTGTTGAACGATATTGGCGGTGGTTGGAAAACATTATTTTTCATGGAAACTTTGGTTATTCCTTCGAATATCAAAAACCTGTTAATGAAATTATTGCAGAAAAATTACCTCTCTCAATTGGCCTTACATTTGGAGCGCTAATTATTTCGTGGGCACTAGCGATACCAATCGGAATTTATTCAGCGATTCATCAGTACTCAAAATTTGACTACTTTTTTACTTTTATTGGATTTTTGGGACTGGCAACCCCACCATTTTTGATGGCTCTGATTTTTGCGTGGTTGTTTCTTAAATTCTTTGATTACTCAGTACTAGGATTATATTCACCGGAGTATGTGACTGCACCTTGGAGTTTCGATAAATTTATTGATTTATGCAAACATCTTGTCTTGCCTGTGATTTTAATTGGACTTCAAGGAACGGGAACAATAATCAGAGTGATGCGCGGCAACCTTCTTGATGAATTGAAGAAGCCATATGTAATTACAGCGAAAGCAAAAGGTCTAAAATTTCGTGATCTTTTGCTGAAATATCCTGTCAGAATGGCTATCAATCCAATCATTAGTACAATTGGTTGGTTGCTTCCAGCCTTAATTGCAGGTGAAATCTTAATTTCAATTGTCCTTGGTATACAAACACTTGGCCCAGTTTTATTAAGATCTGTACTCTCTCAAGATATGTGGTTAGCTGCAAGTATAGTGATGATTTTAAGCCTACTAACAATTATTGGTTCTTTGATATCTGATCTATTATTAGTTTGGTTAGATCCTCGAATTAGATTTGAAAGATTAAGTAAATAATTAATGGGAAATTTTCCAAATTCTTCATCAGTAATTAACGAAGAAGATAAGAATTTTTACTATGCCACCCAGTGGTCGTTGATCCGATCACGTTTCCGGCAGCATCGACTTGCCTCAATTTCGCTTATTTTCCTTGGCTTGCTATATTTATTTGCGATTTTCTCAGATTTTCTTGTTCCTTATTCATCTACACAAAGGTTTTCGAAATATAATTTTTCAGCACCTACTTCAATTCATATCTATGATTCAGAAGCTGGTTTTTCGAGCCCATTTGTCTATGGACAAAAAAAAATATTGGACAAAAAAACATTTTCCTGGAAATACGAACCTGATTTGACCAAGAAAGTCTACATTCAATTTTTCACAGAGGGAGAAGAGTATAGCTTATTTGGCATCTTCAAAAGTAACATCCATCTTTTTGGAATAGATGAAAAAACACCAGTATTTCTGTTTGGTTCAGATCGGCTAGGTCGGGATGTCTTCTCTAGAACAATCCATGGCTCTCAGATCTCATTATCGATTGGTCTTGTGGGGGTCAGTTTGAGTTTCTTAATTGGCATTTTGCTTGGAGGAGTCTCTGGATACTACGGTGGTTATATCGATGACCTGATACAACGTTTTATTGACTTCATGATTTCTTTGCCAACTATCCCCCTATGGATGGCATTTTCAGCGGTATTGCCAAGAGATTGGTCATCATTGAAAACATATTTTGCGATAACAATTATCCTTTCAATCATTAGTTGGGGGCCCCTCGCCAGAGTAACTCGTGGGAAGATTTTAGCTCTGCGGGAAGAAGACTACACATTGGCGGCAAGGGCAGCTGGAGCTTCTACTTCTCGAATCATCGTCAAGCATTTGTTGCCTGGATTTTCGAGTCATTTAATTGTTTCCATCACACTTTCCATTCCAGGAATGATCCTCGCTGAAACTGCACTGAGCTTTTTGGGTTTGGGGATTCAACCACCAGCAGTTAGTTGGGGAACCTTGTTGCAAGATTCCCAAGATCTAATGGCAATTACCAATCAGCCCTGGTTACTGATACCAGCCATTTTTGTCATTGGGACAGTGCTTCTTTTTAATTTTGTTGGTGATGGCCTTCGTGATGCTGCAGACCCCTATTCTTGAAAGATCATGCAGAGAATTCTTGAAGTAAAGGACTTGTCAATCAACTTTTATCTGCGTGAAGGGGTTGTTCATGCGTTGACAGATGTGAACTTCGAAGTTTTTGAGAATGAAACTCTTGGGGTCATTGGAGAGAGTGGAAGCGGAAAGTCAGTCACCGTTCAATCGATTCTCGGGATACTTTCTCAGCCACCTGCCAAGATTGTCAGTGGCAGTATTCGTTTCGAACCAGAATCGAGGAATCTTGAACTCAATTTACTGCCAACTTATGGAGATACCTATAGAAATGTTCGATGGAATGACATCAGTATGATTTTTCAGGAACCGATGTCTTCCTTCAGCCCTCTTCATAGTATCGGTGATCAGATTTCAGAGGCATTGACCTTACATCGACCAGAATTATCAGAAACTGATGTCTTGAGTGTATGCCTAGGATTATTGGAAAAAGTTGGCATTCCCTCTCCAGCGATGTTTTTCAAAAGATACCCACATGAATTCAGTGGAGGCATGCGTCAGCGGGCAATGATTGCAATGGCGCTAGTATGCAATCCAAAGATTCTGATCGCAGATGAGCCTACAACAGCTCTGGATGTAACGATTGAAGCTCAAATTCTGGAACTATTGGAGTCAATCAAATCAGAGTTTAACATGTCAATGATCTATATCTCCCATGATTTGGCAGTCATTGGTGAAATCTCTGATCGGATTTTAGTGATGTATTTTGGGCGTGTTGTGGAAAGTGGGGTCGCTGACGAAGTGATTGACAATCCGCTCCATCCCTACACCAGAGCGCTTCTCAAATCGATTCCAAAGATTGACCAACCAATTGAATCCCTAGACCCAATTGAAGGGTCTATTCCCTCTCCATTTGAAGTCCATACAGGCTGTCCTTTCTATAGTCGATGTACAGAAAGGCTTGGTGAGATCTGCTTACGTCAGAAACCTGCTCATAAAACTTACAATAACGGCCATACGGTGAGCTGCCATCTTCATGCATGATGAAAAAGTAATTCTTCAGGTAAATGACCTGAAAAAATATTTCTCTTTACGCACGGGTTTCTTTAGCGAAACCAGATATATTCGAGCAGTCGATGGGGTTAGCTTCGAATTATATAAGGGAGAAACACTCGGTATTATTGGTGAGAGTGGTTGTGGGAAATCCACACTTGGTAGATCTTTAGTGAATCTATACAACATAACTTCTGGATCGGTTCTTTATAATGATGGAGATCAGAAGATCAATTTGATCAATGCTAATGACAGAGAGAAGAAAGACTACACTAAATCAGTCCAAATTATCTTTCAGGATCCGTTTTCATCATTAAATCCACGAATTAATGTTTTTGAAACCGTTGCTGAGCCATTAATTATTCATCGGTATCCAAAAGAGGAGATTGAACAAAAGGTATCGGAAGTTATCGCTCAGGTCGGTTTACGAGATGAACATCTAAGGCGGTACCCACATAGTTTTAGTGGAGGCCAGAGGCAACGGATTGGAATAGCTCGCTCTTTAATTATCTCTCCAAAAGTTATTATTTGTGATGAGGCAGTCTCAGCGCTAGATGTATCTGTTCAAGCTCAAATCATTAACTTACTAAAAGAACTTCAGGCGCGTTACCACTATTCATATATCTTCATCTCACACGATATGAGTGTAATTCGGCATATCTGTGATCGAATTGCTGTTATGTATGCTGGTAGAATTGTTGAATTTGGGACTAAGGAAGAAGTTTTGAATTCACCAAAACACCCCTACACAGAAGCTTTACTTGATGCAGTGCCTAAAATTTCAAATAGAAAGTCGAAAGGCAAGAGGAAGATTTTATCGGGCGAGCCACCAGATTTGTCGAGAGAAAGAATTGGTTGTAATATGTTTGAAAGATGTGGTTATCGGATAGATGCCTGTCAAGCTACTCCTATGAAGTTGTCAGATGTTGGAAGTCACCACCTAACAGCATGCATGCGAACAAAGGAAATACAGTTGAATGGACTGAGTATTGAGGCAAAACAACCATGATGATCATTGTCATCGGACGCGGTCATTCAGGTACAAGAAGTATTGCTCAGACACTGTATGCGAGTAATGTTTACATGGGTAGCTTGCTTAATAACTCCTGTGATTTTGTTCCACCACACAACCTATATCGTAGTTGCCATATATTCTCAAAGTATGTGAAATATTCAGGTAATTATCAATGGGATTTTTCAGAAGTGTTAGAACAAGAAGTGCCAGAAAGTTTCAACAAATTAGTTCAGGAATATCTTAAGCCTATATTAGAATCGAATAGTGAATTTAAAGGTTGGAAATTACCTGAAACCACTCTCATCTACCCCTGGATTTACAACCTTTTCCCGGATGCATTTTATATTTTTTGGTCTAGGCATCCATTTGATAGCATTCTTGGGAGACATTTAACAGATGATCTTCATGATTTCTCAGTAGATTATCCAAATTCACAGGATGTGTTTCAAAATCGAGCAATCTCCTGGCTTTATCAATACGAGATTCAAAAGTGTGTACCCAAGCCAAAAAATTCGATTGAAGTGAGGTTTGAAGATTTTGTTCTCAATCAGGAAACTACAATAAGTCGATTAGAAAAATTTCTTGGTAAAGATTTAGCTAAAATTCCAATGCGGCCTGATTCTCTTCATAAGTGGCGAGATAAAATCAATCCAGCTGAGTTTTCATATCTTTTTGATGCGATGAATTATTATGACTATTCCTACACATAGCTCTTCAATTCAGATCGCCTTGTATGGAGTTGCTCATGGGCATATTTCTCACTATGTAGAGGAATTCTGTAAGTTTACTGCTGCTCATGTGATAGGTGTTTTTGATGCTGATTCTAAACGAGCCCTTTCGTTTTGTAATAGACATAAACTTAGAAAGTTTGACAATCCTGAAGACTTACTCTCTCAGCAGATCGATGTTGTAATCATTGGTTGCGAGACAGCCTATCATCTGGAAGCGGTCTCCTTGGCTTGTAAATATGTGGAGAACATCGCGCTTCAAAAGCCACTTGCGACTACGATCATTGACGGAAGGAAAATTTTACAAGAAATTCAGAAATCTGGTGCCCGACTGTTCATGCTCTGGCAGATGAGAGTTGATCCTGCAAACCAATTCATTAAGCAAATCATTGATCAGAAGCGACTCGGACAACTACTCCACTTTCGCCGAAGACACTGCTTATCCACACATAGGTGGCCTGATTTTCAGAAAAGCTGGCATGTAAATAGGCAACTGAATCTTGGAATGTGGGCGGATGATGCGGCTCACCCAATTGACTTAATGCACTGGTTATTTGGAAGCCCTAAGACGGTATATGCCGATATTGACACTCTTGTAAATCAAGAAGTGCCTGATGACAACGGGATTGCCATTTTTAGATATGATTCTGGATTATTTGCAGAAATTCAGTGTTCATTCACCTCTGACTTTGGTGAGACCACGACGGAGCTAGTGGGTACAGATGGAATGCTCATTCAATACTATGGGGATGCCCCAAGTTGTAATCAGGCTGAAAAGTCTAACTATGGCCTGAAGTGGAAAATCTTTGGGGACGGACAATGGCGACATGCTGAAGTTGATTCACCAGAGAATCACTCTTTTCGGATCAAAGCACTAGCTCCAAAAATTCTTGAGTTCGCCCAGGGAGCATATGATCCCCCTTCATCTGACGAATACCTAGATTCGCTTAAATTGACTCTGCTCTGCTACGAGTCGAGTTCACAACAAAAACAGATCGTACTTGGAGATTATGCCAATTAACACCGCTGTGATTGGTATGGGGCCGATTGGGAATCGCCATGCTGCAATTTATAAAAAGAATCCCAAAATCAATCTTGTTGGATTGTGTGAAAAAGATCCGTCAAGGAACCAAAAGGCAGCTTCTCAATTTAATTTGCCGTGTTATGCCTCAATAGAAGAGTTGTTTTCGAAGGAAAAAATACATCTATGTAGCGTAACCACAGGGGGTTATGAATATGGCAGTGATCATTTTGAGCCAACAATATTTGCACTAACCAATGGCTCTCATGTGCTTTGTGAAAAACCGATCAGCAATTCCATTGCAAACGCATTCGAAATGGTTCAGACCGCAGAGCGGTATAATAAAATACTGGCTGTTAACCTGAATCATCGGTTTACCCCGGCAGCTCGCATTGCAAAGCAATGGCAGCTTGATAATAGAATAGGAACCCCACTTTTTATCAACATGAGCATTTGGATTCATAATCCCAATGAATCTTCGCCATTTTTTCACATCAAGGCTCTGCATCCCCACTCAATTGATATCATGCGTCATTTTTTTGGGGATATTGAGCAGGTTCACTGCTTCGCGATGAAGGGTCCAAATCGATCCATTTGGTCAAATGCAGAGTTTAATCTGAGATTTAAAAATGGATGTATTGGTTCTTTGACCGGCAGCTACGATATCCAACGAGGTCACCCAATGGAGAGATGCGAGTTTGCAGGAATTAATGGAAGAGTTGTGATTGAGGACATGTATCGAGAGGCAACTCTTTATCCTTCAGGTGATCTCG
>Ga0233439_10002225_pt1 | contig 22377 bp, 15 predicted proteins | sample SI_123_September_6_FD_182713 | JGI IMG/M metagenome (GOLD analysis project Ga0233439, IMG submission 182713) | Seawater microbial communities from Saanich Inlet, British Columbia, Canada - SI_123_September2016_100_MG | ecosystem: Environmental > Aquatic > Marine > Inlet | place: Canada: British... | reverse complement strand
CCGATGTCACTGGCTGGCGAATCGGTGTTCCACGTGGGTTCATCGATTCAGCACCAAACGAACCTGAAGTGATGGAAGGATTCGAAACCTTCCTGAAGAAACTTGAAGAGCTAGGTTGCGAACTAGTCGATATCGACATTCAAGGCATGGCAGAAGCACGCGCCGCAACGTTCTTGATCCTGTTTTCAAATTCGTACCAACGGCACCAGAAGACGGTCAAGACCGACTGGAACACATACGGTCCGCAGTCACGAGTAAATCTCCTACAGGGTGCGTTCCTATCCTCGACCGATCTAATCAACGCAGGTGATGTCGGGCGTGCGTTCAAAGCCTATTTCTCCAATCTCTTAAAAGAGAAAGGCCTAAAAGGAATCGCCACTCCAACTTCACCATTCGCAACTGCTGAACGATCACGTCGACGAGGCGAACACTCCAAAGGGGTCAACGCCTGCTACACAGCACCGTTCAACATCTCAGGCCACCCTTCGATCAGCGTTCCCGCAGGATTCGGCGAAGCTGGCATTCCCGTGGGAGCAATGCTCACTGGCGAACTTCACGATGATTTATCGATGCTCCAGCTCGCCCACGCCTACGACAAAACCACCGACTGGGACACTCTCACGCCCCAGATTTGATCACCCCGGTATTATTGATGGCGCTTGTGTTTGAGCGAACTGAGCGATTTGTAGGCATAAACAACGTCAAAAGGGGCTGACCAGAATATGATCGAGACTCTGCAGGATGTTCGAGATACCGTAATTTCAATGCTCTGTGCCGAACTTTCGTGCACATCTGAAGAACTCACCGACGGCCAGGTTCATATAACGGTTCGCAATCCCGACGCCCATCAGAATCCAGCCCACAGGCTGTTCGACCCGCACCCCGGCAAAATCGGAATCGCCTCGCTTGGAATTGGCGGAATTGTGTGTGTCGACGAAGAACACCTCGATTGGGCAGAAGAAGTATTTCGACCCAAGCCCACCTCGACCAGAGACGAACTTTTCATGCCCGACCGCATGGGCAAAATGGCAGATCTCGTTAGACCCGAGGGACTGCTCCTCTACGGTCCGTTCCCACGATTCGCCGTTTCACACAGCACCGTTACGCATGTTGAAGCGCCCATGAGCTACAGCGTTCGAGTCGTCGATCAAGACGGAGCCGACGCTATCGGGCAACGTGCGCGCTGGCACAACGCTATCTACAAAGTTCCAACCGAAACCGCTCGCCCCACAATGATCGCCGCTATCGCCGAACAAGAAGGCGAGATCGTTGGCGTATGTGGTGCATCGTCAGATTCTCCGTTCATGTGGCAACTCGGAATCGACGTAGCACCCGAACATCAGGGACGTGGTCTCGCACCAGCACTAACATCAGCAGTTGCTGAAGCGGTGCTCGATGAAGGCAAGCTTCCGTACTACGGCACCTCGGCATCAAACATCCCTTCGATGAGAACTGCCCTCGCAGCAGGGTTCAAACCGACTTGGGTCGAGGTATTATCTCGACCGGCAGATAGCTAACTGCCGCGACACTCACCAATCGGCCATTAAAGACCGGTTACGTACAGCAAAGAGAAAAATATGAGATTCGCCATTCTCGGCATTTCGCACGAGACCAACACGTTTTCACGGGTTCCAGCAACCTACGAAGAGTTCGAGAAAGCGACTATCGCTCGCGGACAAGAGATCGTCGATCTCTACGCCGAATCTCAGTACACCATTTCTGGCTACCTTCAGGGTGCTGAAGAACTAGGCTTCGAAGCTGTGCCGCTGATGTACGCAAACACCGGCCCTATCGGCACGATCACCAAAGATGCTTACGATCGAATTTCTGGCGAACAACACCAGATGCTGCGAGATCAAGGTCCTTGGGATGGCGTTCTCATCAGCAACCACGGCGCTGCTGTATCTGAAGAATTCCCTGACATGGACGCTGAGTTCACTCGTGTCGTTCGTGAAATCGTAGGTCCGGACGTGCCAGTTGGCGTAACGCTCGATATGCACGCCAATATTTCGAAAGACACCGTTGCTAACACCGATGTCTGCATCGTGTGGCGAACATGCCCGCACCTCGACACCAAGCTTCGTGGACGAAAGACTGCCGAACTTATTTACCGAACAGCGCTTGGTGAAATCAAGCCTGAACAGTTCATCGAAATGCCTCCGATGCTCGTGAACATCGTGAAGCAGTTCACTGGCCAAGAGCCAATGCTCAGCCTTGTCGACGAATGTGTCGCAGCCAACGAAATCGAAGGCGTGCTCGATACGTCTATTGCTGAAGGCTACCCATACGCCGATGTCGATGAAATGGGCATGTCATGGATCACTATCACCGACGGCAACGCTGAACTCGCCGAGAAGGTATCCAAAAATCTCGCAGCTTCAGCTTGGACAAAACGAGTTGATCTCAACAAGCCGGTTGCGACTATCAAAGATGCGCTCGATCAGGCAGAAGAACGCTACATGGGCCCAAAGCCCGAAGGCGTAGAAAACTTCATGCCTACCGATGGATCGGCTTTGGCAGAGGCTGAAAAATCTGAACACTCCCACTTGGGTCCAATCGTTCTCATGGACGTTGGCGACAACATCGGTGGCGGATCGTCGGCCGACTCAACCCACATTCTCAAGGTCGCTCAAGAGATGGGCGTAACCGGATATTTGCAAAGCCTTTACGACCCTGAAGCTGTGGAAGCATGCGTAACCGCAGGTACTGGTGCCGAAATAGCACTCGATGTTGGCGGCAAGACCGACGACATGCACGGTGAGCCGATTCACATTGTTGGCACAGTAGGCGTCATCGATGATGGCCCTTACGAAGAAACCCGACCAACTCACGGTGGCTACCGCTTCTATGACGACGGCAAGCGTGTGCTTTTCAACACTGTTGATGGCATGACGATTCTCCTGACTTCAGCACGAAGCGGAAACACCGCACGGGCGCAGATGTATTCGATGGGAATCAACCCAGAGGACTACCGAATCGTAGTTGCCAAGGGAGTGAGTTCACCTCGACCTGCTTACCAGCCAATCGCTGCTGAAATCATCATCGTGAACAGCCCCGGCGTAACTTCTGCCGATCTGGATACGTTCGAATTCAAAAGCCGCCGAGTACCGCTCTACCCATTCGAAGAACCTGTATACCCGGCGTAAGCAGCGATCAATCCCCCTTCCTTCGGGAAGGGGTTAGGGGTTGGGTAGACTGCAGCTAAGAGCCGAGTGACAAAGTCACGAGCGCGACTAACGGAGAACACCATGAGATTCGCAATACTCGGCATTTCGCACGAGACCAATACCTTCTCTATCGTGCCTGCCACGTACGAAGAATTCGAAAATCGTGGAATTCTGCGTGGTCAGGAAATCGCAGATAAATTTGCGACTTCTGATCACACCATCGCCGGATATTTGGAAGCATCCGACCAAATGGGATTCGATGCTGAACTTTTGATGCACGCGAAAGCCGGTCCTATAGGAACTATCACCAAAGACGCCTACGACCGACTATCAGGCGAGATGCTAGGAATGCTTCGTGATCAAGGCCCGTGGGATGGCGTACTGATTAGCCCGCACGGCGCTGCAGTCTCAGAAGAATTTCCAGATATGGACGCCGAGTTCACCAGAGCTGTTCGAGAAATTGTCGGCCCAGGCGTTCCTGTTGGAATCACTCTCGACATGCACGCCAACATCTCAAAAGACACTGTAGCCAACACAGATGTTTGCATCGTGTGGCGCACATGTCCCCACCTCGACACGAAGATACGCGGTCGAAAAACTGCCGAACTCATCTACCGTACTGCAAAGGGCGAAATTAACCCGGTGCAGTTCATCGAGATGCCCCCAATGCTCGTCAACATCGTGAAGCAGTTCACTGGCCAAGAACCGATGTTAAGTCTCGTCAACGAATGTGTAGCGGCGAACGAGTTTCCGAACGTCCTCGATACGTCGATCTCGGAAGGCTATCCCTACGCCGACGTCGAAGAGATGGGGATGTCGTGGATCACCATCACCGACGGTGACGCAGAACTCGCAGAAAAAATATCTAAAGACCTCGCAGCAAGTGCGTGGACCAAGCGGGTCGATCTCAACAAACCCGTCCACTCCATCGAAGATGCGTTAACCGAAGCAAACGAACGCTATGTAGGGCCAAAGCCCGATGGCGTCGAAAACTTCTTGCCCGATGACGGTTCGGCGCTGGCGGAAGTCGAGCCATCAGAACACTCGCAACTCGGGCCAATCGTACTTATGGACGTCGGAGACAACATCGGCGGTGGATCATCGGCCGATTCCACGCACATCCTCAAAGTCGCCATTGAAATGGAAATCGAAGGCTACCTACAGAGCCTCTACGATCCTGAATCAGTAGAAGCATGTGTAACCGCTGGCACTGGCGCCGAGATATCGCTTGAAGTTGGTGGAAAGACCGACGATATGCATGGCGAATCTATTCGCGTCATCGGCACCGTGGGCGTAATTGACGATGGCCCATACGAGGAAACTCGACCCACTCACGGCGGAAATCGTTTTTACGACGATGGCAGGCGAGTTATTTTCAACACTGTCGATGGCATGACGATCTTGCTGACTTCAAAACGAAGCGGAAACACAGCACGAGCGCAGATGTATTCGATGGGCATACGACCCGAGGACTACCGAATCGTCATTGCCAAAGGCGTGAGTTCGCCTCGGCCTGCCTATCAGCCAATCGCAGCTGAAATCATCCTGGTGAACACGCCCGGGGTCACCACTGCCGATCTCGACACGTTCGAATACAAACGCCGTCGAACCCCGCTCTACCCATTCGAAGAACCCGTTTACCCGGCGTAAGTACGTACGATCCCCTCTCCCTCGCAGGGAGAGAGAACTCGGATATTTCCACAGAACGCCTTATCAACCGACAACCGATTTCCCGAGCGGAGTCATCGGAGTCGAGGGATTTGGTGCGGGGACGCGTGCCTCCTCTCCCCCGGGAGAAGGGACTAACTCGTGTTTCACCCGTAGACTTAACTCCATGAAACCTTGGATTACCGCTGGCGAAGCAGTATCGCCCGATGGCACACGCCTCGAACTCGTCGAACATGATGGCGAATACATCATCAGAGCCGACGACCTGCCACTGATGTCGACCCGCATGCACTTCTCGGAAGTCGAACTTGCGCGCCTCGTGTGCAACAAACTCAAACCGGGTGCCAAAGTCATGATCGGCGGACTCGGACTCGGCTACACCCTCCGATCCACCCTCGATCTAATTCCAAAGGACGCCACAGCCGTCCAGGTCGAACTCGTTCCAGAAGTGATCGAATGGAACCGAGGCCCACTCGGACCTTTCGCTGATCACCCGCTAGACGACAAACGAACTGAACTCGTTCAAGACGACGTTTCAGAAGTAATTAAAAAAGCTCGCAACGAATATGACTCGATCATGCTCGATGTCGACAACGGTCCGACACCGGTCGTACAAGAACGAAACTCGTGGCTCTACACCGACCACGGCTTGGGCTCGATCCGAAGAGCATTGAAAAACGGCGGCAGGGTCGCAATATGGTCGGCCGATGACGAACCACGATTCGTTTCAAGAATGAAGCGAAACGGATTCCGGGCGCAGAAACACGAGATTCAGGCGCACAAAGGAAAAGGCGGAATTCGTCACGTGATATTCACCGGCCGCAAAACCTAGACTGATATCGTTTATCGAACCTTCAACCTTCAGAACGTATTCCGAACCAGAGATCAAAATTGACCTCAAAAAAAGATCGCAGAAATAACAATTCAAATAAGTCAGGTGAAAAAAGCCAGACAAACTGGATGATGTGGGGCGGAGCAGCAGTTGTCGTAGTCGCCATCGTAATCGTCGCTTTTGTCGCACTTTCGCCCGCTGAAGAAACTGGTCCCGTCGAAGAATCGGTACTGGTCACTGGCGGATCACTCATCGGCGATCCGAACGCTCCTGTAACCCTCGTTGAATTCGGGGATTTTCAGTGATCGCACTGCAGAAATTTTGCCCTCGGGATAGGGCAACAGATCATTCGCGAGTACGTAAACACTGGGCGCGTAAATATTCTTTATAGGCACTTCGCATTTCTCGGTCCTGAGTCAATCAGAGCTGCCGAAGCATCGGAATGCGCCGCCGAGCAGGGACGCTTCCACGAGTACGAAGAAACCGTATTCTTCAACTGGGACGGCGTAAACGAAGGAACATATTCAGACGCAAACCTGCGAATCTTTGCCGAAATGACCGGATTGCTGCTGAATCAGTACGACACCTGCATGAGTACGAATAAGTACTTGGCAAAGGTGAAGGCTGACAAGGATGCAGGTGCCGATCTGGGTGTTAGATCAACCCCAACTCTCTTCTTGAACGGCGAACAGCTCGAAAACGCTCCTGAGTACGGTTACTTCCGAGTTCGAATCGAAGAGGCGCTGGCTGAAGTAGGCGGCTAGGTTCGTGTCAGTAGTGCAGTCGATTGGCTGTGAGAAATAGCGAGGGTGCGAACATTTCAAATCGACCTTCACGACTGTGGCTGCTTATCGCGTTACTTGGAATTGCCGGGCTGGCTGTAACGACGTACCTGACGTCGAACGCGCTTTCGCACAGCGACGTCGCCTGTAGTGTGGGCGGCTGCAACACCGTGCTTGGCAGTAAGTGGTCGAAGATATTCGGTATCCCAGTTTCAGCCTTCGGAATGGCGACCTACGCAACGATCATGCTCGGCGCACTCCACGCCTATCAATCGCCAATAGACGATCTACGAGGCCGACGAATAGTCGTAGCTGTCGCGGCGATCGGCGTGCTCGCTTCGATAGTCCTCACAACCATCGAATTCTTTGTAATCAAAGCCGCCTGCCAATACTGCATCACATCGGCAATACTGGTCGTGTTCGTGGTCGTTGCACTGGTCGTCGCAGCGCGAAACGAAGGCCCACTATGGGCGATGATTCGCCGTCGAAACTAACCCGCACCAGCCAACATTTGATTTCCCGAGTGCAGCCGAGGGATCTGGCCGGGTCGCGTGAGTTCACAACCACGACCTAGCCACCGAAGCCCCACGCCCCGTCATCCTGAACCCGATTCAGGATATCGAACGAGCACGAAGTAGCTCTACGCCAACGAACCTGCCGGCTACTTCATCACACCACTCAGCGGCGCACGATGCTGCGTTATGTGCGCGTGGTCGCCCTTCAATCGCTTCGCAATCACGTTCGGATCAACAGGCCACGGCAGAACCTCAGCTCGCTCAGCCCATTCGTAATACTGCTTCTCGAACGATTTAGCACGATCTTTCTCACCGTCGATCAAGTCGTTCTGCTCAGTACGATCATCACTGATGTTGTACAGCTCCCACGGCTTGTTCCACTCGGCAACCAGCTTCCAGTCGCCAATACGAATTCCGCGATTGCCTTCGTGTTCGATAGTAATTGGAGCATCACGTTTGAGTTCTTTACCCTTCAAAGCAGGCAAGAAGCTTTCACCCTCAAGCGGAGTAATTTCCGTGTCGTGATGCTCTTTCGGATACTGTGCCCCTGCAATGTCGTAGCAAGTAGCTGCAATATCGATGATGTGCATCGGATTATTCAAAATATCCGCTTTTTTCTCGAGTCCGTCAGGCCAGTGCACGATAAACGGAGTCGAAATTCCGCCCTCGTGAATCCATCGTTTGAACAATCGGAACGGTGCATCAGAAACGTTCGCCCACGGTAGCTCTACCGACTGGAATGTTGTGTCAGGACCCGGTCGCAACTCTGGAATATTGCCCGTCCGAATTTTCTCACCGTCTAGTGTCGGGTGAGTCTCCCACATAGAAGGATCAGGCCAGTCGCTATCTTCCTGAAATAGCTCGGCACAGCCGCCGTTGTCCGATAGGAACATGATGACGGTATTGTCGAACTCGCCAGACTTCTTCAGCGTGTCGACGATGCGACCCACAGTTCGGTCGACCTGCTCGATCATGGCTGAATAAGTTGCCATTCGAATGTCTTCGTACTCTTTGTTTTGAACATCGTCCCAATCTGGAGAGTCGGAGTCACGAGGTGAAATCTCCCACTTATCATCGACAACACCCAGACCCTTTTGCTGCTCGTGTCGAGACGTTCGAATGGCGTCGTAACCGGCCATGTACTTGCCTTCGTACTTCGCAATATCGTCTTCCCACGCATGAAGCGGCCAGTGGGGGGCATTGAAGGCGACGTACTGAAAGAACGGCTTGCCCATCTCGACCGATTCTTCGATCTGATTAATTGCGTGATCGCCGATTGCGTCAGTCATATGGAAATCGTTGGTCTCAACATCGACCAATACATCTTCGATGATCAGCGATTTTGGATTCCAGAATGAATCAGCAGCGTTCAGCAAGCTAAACGACCTATCGAATCCGCGCTGCTTAGACATTGGGTGTTTTTTGTCGCCCAAAATCCAGTTCGCACGGTCTCGATTGTCCCAGCTACCCGAAACGTGCCACTTGCCCGAAATCATCGTGCGGTACCCGGCTGTCTTCATCACCTCGGCGATAGTGACGCAACCCTCTCGTAAGTAGCCCTGATACGACGGCACGCCGAGGTCGGCACTCAACTGACCTATTCCGGCTTGATGAGGGTGCAACCCCGTGAGCAACGCAGCACGGGAAGGGCAACATCGAGCACCGTTGTACATCTGCGTAAAACGAAGCCCGTCGTAACCAAGCGCATCGATATTTGGCGTGCTTATCTCACCGCCATAGCAGCCCAGATCTGAGTAGCCCAGATCATCAACCATCATCACAACAATGTTGGTTTTCTTGGTGGTTTCAGGGGCTTGTTCGGGCATGGGATTCTCCAGTATGCGGCTCGAAATCGTTCTGATCCTCAATAGAGGCCAGTCCAGTATTTCCACCTTTGTCATCCTGAACTTGATTCAGGACCAGTAGGCTGAGTAGGACGATCATACGACTTTGCCAGCGGCAATCTTGCCCGGATAGTCAAGAATCTACTGTTCGAATGTGATTCTGAATCAAGTTCAGAATGACAATGCTGCACGACTATGCCCGTGGCGGACTACTTAGTCGACAAGAAATATTCGTTCTGGAAATCGTGCTCTAACTGTTTCACTTCAACGTTCGCAAAGCCAGCATCACCCAACATTTCCAGTGCGAGTTCATGACCCCACATCGTACCGAGTCCCTTGCCGTCAACTGCCAACGAAACAGTCATGCAGTGCATGGTCGAAATTGTGTACAGGAACGGACCCGCAGGATGTTCGACGTTGTTCTGAACTTCGCTTGAAGCCTTTATATCTTGCATCAGATATAACCCGTCGTTTCGAAGTGCTCGAGCTATCGAGGCGAGGACGGCGTCAGGATCAGCTTGATCGTGAACCGCATCGAAAGTCGTTATCAAATCGAACTCTTCGGAGTAACCGAGATCAGTCGCGTCGCCAACCTCGAACTTCAGATTATTCAGACCGTTCTTCGAAGCCGCGGCACGACCGATACCAAGCCCTTCTTCAGAAATATCCGAACCGGTAAACCGACTATTCGGGAACTCAGCGGCCATGATATTCAACGCACGACCTGCGCCACAGCCAACATCTAAAACGTCGATTCCCGCTTCAAGCCGAGCAACAAGTCCATCACCTAGAGGCAAAATATGCGAAAGCAACGCTGGAACGACGGTCTGGCCCGAATCCTCAGCCATCACCTCTTGGAACCGTGGGAATCCCGAATATGGAACCCCGCCACCGTTCTTGAAGGCGTCAACAATTCCATCTTCAACGCTACCCAGCAACGGAATGTACTGAGCGAACGCGGCGATGTTGTCGGGCGATGCATCACGAGTGAGTAAAGCAGCATGTTCAGCAGGTAACGAATAGGTCTTCGAATCGGCTGAATACTCAACAAACCCGCCAGTTAGCATCGCCCCGAGCCACTCTCGAACATAACGTTCGTTTAGACCGGCAGCATCAGCAATCTGCTGAGAAGTCGAAGGTGCAAGACCCGCCATCGAGTCGAATAATCCAGTTCGATGGCCGATAGAAGTCATCAAAGCCAGCGATCCTAAATTCAGCATGTCCATCAGCCGGTCGCCAAAAGCCTCGGCCTTCGCATCGTCAAATTTTTGCTCAGTCATAGAAAATCCTTCTCACCAGTCTGATGATCTACATCCAAATAATGATCATGCCTTAGTTGGTTTCTCGTACGTAGCCTCGCTTACTCGAGGTGCATTTGGCCAAGGTCGAACCCAGCTCTCCAACCCGAACGTCGGATCCTGAGACATATCGCCGTTCTGCGCCAATCGATCGTCCATAGAGGAATCGATCGAAGTCATCAGTTCTTGCGTTAACTCAGTTTCCAATCGACGAACAATGTCAGCAAACTCGGCGTTCTCGTAGAGATTCACCTGCTCCTGCGGATCGTTCAGCATGTCGAACAACAGCGTCTCGCCAGATTTGTACTTGTGTAGTTTGTAGCGACCGTCAAAATTCATCCAACCATCGGCTAACAAACCAAAAATATTCTCACGCCCGGCATCACCGGGCATCCCATCGCCCGGAAGCGGCTGTGCGTCGTACCAACCCGGCTGCTCAATGCCCGCCCAAGCCAGCATGGTCGCCGTGATGTCACGGACATCCACCATGCCGTCCTGAACCTGTCCTGCTTCGATTCCCGGACCTTGAGCGACCATAGGAATTCGAATTGCCGATTCGTAGAACGATGCCTTGCCGATCAGATTGTGATCGCCAAGATAGTCGCCATGATCCGAAGCCAGAATCACATAAGTGTTCTCGAGCAATCCCTTCTTGCGAAGAGAATCTAGAATCGCTCCCACTTCGAAGTCGATCTGTTGCACCAGACCCGAGTAGTGCTTACGCACAGTGTGCTTCGTGTCGTCAGGGAACTCGGTGTAGTCGACTCCGTTCCACGGACGCTTGTTGCCATCGACATTCTGCTGTCGCAGCTCTGGTGTGTGGCCCGGCACTTCAGGCGCTGCTTCTGGAATCTTCGATTCGTCGATGCCTTCCAAGAAACGTTCATCTGGGTCATACGGACAATGTGGTCCGGGGAAGCCAACCATCATTGCAAACGGCTGATCAGCGCCGTAATCGTCGATAAATTTCACGGCTTCTGAACCAACGAACCTGTCCCAAGAGTGCTCCCAAGGAATGTCGTGTATCACTGCTCCTCGGTTCTCTTGGTAGCCGTCCATTTCGTTCCCATGAAGCTTCCGTAAGCCGTGTCGCTTCAAGTAGTGATAGTAGTCGTCACGAACTTCGAGCCAGCGCTTGTCTTCGCAGATAACCCTGTACTGGAATCCACGTCGTTCGTCCCACGGGTAGAAGTGCATCTTGCCGATTCCGGCGGTGTAGTAGCCGTTCTCGCCCATGATTTCCGGCCACGTACGAAGCCCCGCATCTCGCCAGTCGGCACGAAGGTTATGCAGGTTGCCGGTCACGCCATTTCTAACAGCGTTCATACCGGTCATCAATGCAGTTCGAGCCGGTACGCAAATCGGCGAAGATGAGAATGAATTCGTGTACCTCACACCGTTCTCGGCTATCGAATCGATATTCGGCGTCTGCAGCCAATCGGCGCCGTTTGCACCCGCAAAATCCCAACGGAACTGATCAGGGAATAAGAAAACTATATTGGGTCGCTGTTGATCTGCTGACAATTTTTTCTCCAACTTCGCTGCCCAGTTACTGATATCGGTAATCGTGAGGCGAGTAAATATGCCGGAAGACTAAGGGAGTATCGAACTTGTATCAATGCCGATTCGCCCTTCAGACCGTAACCTTGAAGCGTGAACAGCGAAAATTCGACGATTTCATCTTCCGAAAACCCGCCAGCCACGCTGGTTCAGCTCGGACAAAGCAGCCTGCGGGTCAGCCCCGTTGGCACCGGCACGTGGCAGTGGGGCGGAGCGTTTTATTGGGGCTATGGACGCTCGTATACCGACGTTGATCTTGCTCAAGCCTATTCAGCCAGCATCGAAAACGGAATCAACTGGTTTGATACGGCGGAAATTTACGGGCGTGGGCGTTCAGAGAAAATCATCGCAAAGCTCGGTGCTGAGTCGAATTCGACAGCACCAAAACCGCTGGTCGCCACTAAATTCTTCCCGTATCCATGGCGCTGGCACCGTTCGTCGTTCAGACGCGCCCTCAGAGCCAGCCTCAAACGACTAAATACCGATTCGATCGATCTCTACCAAATCCACTTCCCGTTTCGCCCAAGAAGTTTTGAGTACTGGGTCGACGCACTTGGTGAGGCTGCTCAAGACGGCCTGATAAAAGCGGTTGGCGTGTCGAATTTCTCGGCCGAACAAACGAAACGGGCACAAGAATTGCTGGCTCGTAAAGGCGTTGTTCTGGCATCGAACCAAGTTGGCTACAGTTTGCTGAATCGAGCTATCGAATCAAACGGCGTGAAAGAGGCGTGCGATGATCTTGGCGTATCGGTGATTTCGTACGGACCTCTCGCCGAGGGTCTTCTCACCGGAAAGTATCGTTCTGACAATCCGCCGCCGCTGCTAAGAAAATGGCGATGGGCTAGAAAACGACTAAAACTGCTTCCACCTCTGATATCGCTAATGAGCGACATTTCGACAGCTCACAAAGTTTCAGTCACACAGGTGGCCCTGAACTGGCTTATTCAGAAAGAAACGCTACCGATTCCCGGTGCGAAATCAGCGATGCAAGCTGCCGACAATGCGACAGCGATGACGTGGAAGCTCACGAACGATGAATTCGAAGCGCTAAACGAAGCCACGCAGCAGTACGTTGCGGGCAGTCGAACACGGTTTATCTAGGCGTCGCTGGCTGAATCTGAATCATCCGACGACTCGTCTGAAGCGTCAGAAGAAATGACAGCACCAAGCTTCTCGCTCAAAGCCTCAGCATCAAGAGAAGCAACGAACCAAGTCTTCGTAGCCTCATCGCCCGATCGAATATCGATCTCAACGCCCGTCTTCACGCCCAGCACGCTCCACAGCTTGGCGATAGTCCGACGATCAGGGCGAGCCTGCGCAGCGGCACGAGTCATCCTCGACTGAGGCTCAGCCACTCGAACTGCAGAAATATCGGAAAGATCGATTACAGCCGACTTCATACCAAGGCGAATATCGAACTTTCCATCGGCAATTCGTAGGGTCATCGAAAGGTAGTTCAGCATCACAAACATCGTCATCAGTGCGCTAATGCTGAACGCTGCGTAGAACGCCATCGCACCGCCGCCCTCGACCACCGGCTCGCCGATAAGGCCTTTGACGGCGACACCAGTTAGGGCTCCGCCCGTGACTCCGAGCATCAGGCCCAAGAAGCCGAACATGCGCCCCGACGCCTTCACCTGTTGAAAGTAAGTTTGCTTTTGATCAGTCATATTCATCTATTCAATCACACGACCGCCACTAAATCCGTAATTTTTGCAGTGTGAATCGAAGATATATTCAGCGCGGTATCACCGGAAGAACCAAGTGAGAAGGTCGATCTGGCGAATGGAAAACCGCCTGCTGCGCCGTTCGAAGCTCAGCGTCCGACCAGTAGTCCTTGCCAGTGTTGTGATTGCGATCGAAATTCGGGAAGTCTGAACTCGAAACGTACAGTCGCAGCTTCTGCCCCGGCTTGAACATGCAACCAATCGGATTCAGCTTGATCGTGTATTCAGCTATTTCGCCTGGCTCAAGCAAGCTCGGATTTTCGTAGCCGTTTCGGTACTGCGCACGCATGATTCCGTAAGTCAGATTCACCGCTGTGCCATCTTCATAAACCACGGCAAGCTTTGCGGTCCAATCGGTGTCGGGACCATCCGTTTTCGCCCATAGATTCAGCGAAACAGGACCTGTTACTTCAAGCTCTTTATCGAACACAGGGAAGTCATATACGAGGATGTCTTCACGATGATCGTGAGGCGACTGGTCGACAGGAGCAGCCTGCGAATCAGCACGCATCAGACTCATCACGGGATCGCGAGGATCGTACTGGTATTCGTCGTTTTCACTCTCGCTAGAGGAAGGTTTATCCAGCGAAAGCGAACCATCGCCGCCAACCGTATTCGCACTACCCTGTGAGTGCAGATAAAACTCCGTGTACTCGGTTCGAGCCAGCGGCCATTCGTTCTCGCCCCGCCACTTATCTTCGCCCAGCACCCACATCTGAACAGGCGCCTCGGCTCCAAGCCCGTTATCGACGCCCTTGAGATCAAAGTCGTACCAACGAGCTATCAAATCGGCATAAGTCGTCGCGGCGTCGGGTCCGTAATCAACAGGACCAATCTTGCCCGTGTACTGAGTCGCATCGTGTCCCCACGGACCAATAATCAATCGATGCTTATCTCGAAGTTCTTCAGGACCGTTCGCTGTTAGCCCCTCGTAGTGATCGATCGTGCCGATGAGTCGATCCCACCAGCCAGTGATCTGGTAAATCGGAGTTTGAACCTTCGGGTGAATATCGCCAAAGTGCTGAAATTCGCCGTTCTGTTCACGGTGATATTTTTGCAACTGGGGATCAAGCTCTGAGAAAACCTGACCCGGGATTTCCGCTAACGGCAGCCACCATATGTACTTGCCACGCTCGACCTCATCCCAGCGTTTCGATGCAACGCCGGGCGTAGTCGCACCGTCGGTCAGCTCCGCCCTACGTCGCATGTCAGCGCCCATCATGTAGGTCCATTCAAGCCGACGACCAGTTTCGAAAATCCCAAAGTTAATATCGAGAATATTTTGCGAAATTCCGCTGGCGAGAGTCGATGTCAAACTTGGCGGCTGCGAATCGAGCATCATCCAAATCGCCCAGCTGGCGTTTGAGTGACCCCAAGTACCAACTCGACCGTCGCTCCAATCAAGCTTCGCTGCCCACTCAATAGTGTCGTAGCCATCGGGAGTATCGTGCGTTTCCGTGCGTTCACGCCACATCCACTCGTAGTCGCCATCAGAAGCGTAGCGACCCCGAAAGTCCTGCATCACTACGCAATAGCCACGCGCTGCCAGATCAGTGGCTGTCTCGACGTATCGAGGCGTCAACTTTTGATAAGGCGTGCGACACACCAGCGCTGGGTATTTTTCGTTTCCAGCAGGGTGATAAACGTCGGCACGAAGAATCACGCCGTCACGGGTGGTTAGCTCTTGGTTGCTTTCAACAACAACTTCAAGCGGAGATGAATTCGGATATTTTTTGTCAGATGTGGTCATGGGTTCTCTCAGGCATTTCGCAAAATCAAAAAAACTTCTGCCTGTTACCGGCGGAAGATCGAATCGATTCAGTCATCTCTATCAATCTCGCAGAAAAAGTGACTATGTCACCCCTTAGGCCACGGAACCTTCATTCCTTCGTCGCCCCAAATCAGCTCACCGTTCCACGCCTGTTTCGCCTCGATCTCGCGAGGCCCCTTCATCTCAGCCGACGTTAGCCTAGCGCCGATGTGAACCATCACAAGCTGCTTCACGCCAGCTTCGGCAGCGGTTTCAGCAGCGCCTAGAACGGAAGAAGAAGCATCAGCATGAGGATTGCCGTCCATCTTGTCGTGAGTCTCCCAGCACATCATCATCAGAACGTCTGCACCACGTGCAAGATCAGTCACGGTGTCGCAAGGAGCCGTATCACCAGTGAGCACAACCGATCCGTCGGCGGTGTCGATGCGATAAGCCAGTGAATCGAGATATGGCTGCACATGATCAGCAGGAGCTGCAGTTACTTCCCAAGAAGAACCCTTCTTGATCAGGCCAGGCCCCATGTTGTGTGGATCAACGTCCGGCTTCAAGCGAGGCAGTTCTCCACCACGATCTTGAAATGTGATCTGTGATGCAGGGTGATGAATTCGAGCTTTCCAATCGTGCGCGAACAACCCAGTGTCTTCGTCAAGAATTCCGTTCGTAAATTCTTCAGTTAGCTTTGGCCCATATACGTTCAACGTTTTGTCACGCGGAACCATTTGGTCCCAGCGAGTGAGGATGAACGTTGGGAAGTCTGCGTCGTGATCGAAGTGGTGATGCGTGAAAAACACATCATCGATTTCGGTAGTAGAAATGCCGTTCCGAGCGAGCTTCCACGTAGTGGCTGGACCGCAATCGAAAAGCAGTTTTTCATCGCCTACCTGCACGACATACGACGAGCCAAAGCGGTCTGGAAGTGGTGTCGGTGTCCCACAGCCAATAATCGTAACGTCGGGTGTTAACGGCTTCTTTGCGCCCATGCCAGCTCCACTTCGCTCCATGATGAAAGTAACTCACGGCGCAGGGTACACGAGCGACAGCTGGCTATTGCCTAGTATCAACCAGCAGAATCATCACTCTAACTCGCCAACAATCCACAACATCGCAGAGAAAAACTAGCCAGCGCTCATTGGGCTAGCGCCAGCGACGCCGTCTGTGTCGGCAGTAGAATCGGCGCTCGATTCAGCTTCCATGGCCATCGCCATTTCCATCATTTTGATCATTCGTTCTTGGAACATCTTTAACTGTTCCATCACGGCCATCAGCTCTTCGATCCACTCGGGATCATCTCGATCAATATCGACGCGAATCTGCATGTGACCAACGTCGACACCCAACCCCAGCTGCTTCTGCAGCGGCTCGCGAGCACCGCCAGTCGGCTGACTGAGGGTCATCGTTGCACGAGTCTCTTTCGCGCTGATCAATTCGATACCTGCCGATTCGGCCATCACCCGCATATGAGTCGATTTCATCAACAGCTTCACGTGAGTTGGCATCGGACCAAATCGATCACGTATCTCTTCGTCGATGTCGTTGATCTCTTCGACCGATTGCATACGAGCAAGTCGCTGATAAATCGACAGCCGCTGAGCCAAATCTTCGACGTAGCTATCTGGAATTCGTGCGTCGATTCCGATATCCACTCGCACGGTCGAGAATTCTGGCGGAGCAGGTTCTGCATCGTCGTCGATATTCTCTGCTGCTTTCAACTGACGAACTGCATCGGCGAGAAGCTTGGTGTAAAGATCGAATCCAATAGCCGAAATCTGACCCGATTGCTCGGCTCCAAGCAGGTTTCCAATTCCTCGAATTTCGAGGTCACGCAAAGCAATCTGGTAACCAGCACCAAGTTCGGTGGCAGCAAGAATCGTATTCAGGCGCTGCTCAGCCTGTTCGGTCAATGCCTTCGCACGAGGAACCATCAGGTAGGCGTACGCCCGGTTCGTTCCACGGCCAATTCGTCCGCGAATTTGATAAAGCTGCGATAGGCCGAACATATCTGCTCTATCGACAATCAGCGTGTTGGCATTGGGCAGGTCGACGCCTGATTCGATAATCGTTGTGCACAAGAGAACGTCGAACTCATGGCGATCAAATGCCGCCATGACCTTTTCGAGGTCGTCCTCACCCATTTGACCGTGACCAACCTGAACATTCGCTTCAGGCACAAGTTTTTGTAACTTATTAGCCACCAATTCGATGTCTTTCACACGGTTGTGCAGATAGAAAACCTGCCCACCACGATCTAGCTCACGCAAGATCGCCTCACGAGTTAGATCATCGCTCTCTTCTGAAACATACGTCTTGATCGGCAACCGCTCTTCAGGCGGAGTTTCGATAGTGCTCATATCGCGAACGCCAGCCAGCGACATGTGCAGCGTTCGAGGAATTGGCGTTGCGCTCAAGGTCATCACATCGACCTGAGTTCTGAGCCGCTTCAAGCGTTCCTTGTGAGATACGCCAAACTTGTGCTCTTCGTCGATGATCACGAGCCCTAGGTCTTTGAATCGCACATCTTTTTGCAGCAATCGATGCGTGCCGATAACAATATCGACGCTACCGTCGGTAACGCCCTTGATCGTCTGTTTCATCTGCTTATCGCTACGGAACCTCGAAAGCATGTCGACGGTAGCCGGGAACGGCTCAAGCCGTTCAGAGAACGTTTCCAAATGCTGCTGCGCAAGCACCGTGGTAGGAACGAGAATCGCCACCTGTCGTCCCGACTGAACGGTCTTGAAAGCGGCACGTAAAGCGATTTCGGTCTTGCCGTAACCAACGTCACCACACACCAGTCGATCCATCGGCTGCGATGACTCCATGTCGGCTTTCACTTCTGCAATGGTCGTCAGCTGATCGGGAGTTTCTTCAAATGGGAAGCTAGCTTCAAGCGAATCCTGCCACGGAGTGTCTGGTGTGGCTGCGAATCCAGTCGCTATCTTTCGCGATGCATATAAAGCGATCAGTTCGCCAGCGAGTTGCTCGGTGGCCTTCTTAGCCCGTGCTCGCGCCTTGCTCCACTCCTGCGTTCCCAATCGAGTGAGACGAGGAGATGCGTCGGCAGTGCCGTGATACAGCTGGATGCGATCAAGATGCTCGGTAGGAACGTAAAGCTTGTCCTCTTCGGCGTATTCGAGAACAAGATATTCCTGTCCTTCAGATCCCATCACCTCTGTACCAAGGAATTTCGCCACACCGTGCTCTACGTGCACAACATACGAATTCGGCTTCAATGTTTCGAGTGCGGGGCCCTTGCGAATCGGACGCTTACGCACGCGGCGGCGTTCCTTTTGGATTCCGAAGACCTCAGCATCGCTGAGAATCGAAACCTCGGTACCGTCAGCCGTCTCGATCGAAAAGCCCGTAAGCAAATGCCCCGTCACTACATGAATCTCGCCGGGCTCTGGCGCAGTGTCGATCGTCTTTACGAGACTCGTCTCGACGCCAGCCTCTTCGGCAAGCTCATGGAATCGCTGGGCGTGATTCGTAATTACAACAGTGCGTTTCTTCTCTGGAATACCCTTTCGAACAACCTCTAGAGCCGTTTCAACTCCGCCGCTCACGAGCGTTGGCAGTTTGAGGGGCAGTGGCATCGAGCCGCCGGGGAGTGATTCAGCATCAATGCCCCACGGCGAAAGAGTCACGCTCTTGGGTCGGGCGTCGATAGCATCGGAAATGAATCCCCATTCGATATGAGGCTGAGCAAAGCCAATCGGCACGTCACCGCGCTTCTCTTTGGCATCTCGCAACGTCGTCATACGACGATCTGCACTGCGTGCGGTCTCTTCAATAGCTCCGGGTCGCAACACGACCATCAAGCTCTCGGCTGGCAAATAATCGAAGACGTTGCCGAGATTGAAGAACCCTGCGTAGAACGAAATTTCGTCGAGAACTTCGCCTTCGAGTGCGTGACTAAGTTCGGATGGAATACGACGTTGTGCTTCTTCCGAAGTGCCGATCAAGTCCATCTTGCCGAGCTGCTCTTGAACACGCTCTTGATCAGCAAGACGTGGAAGAGTTTCCAAAGCTGGCGGAATCGTTACTGTCCGAACCTTGCCAGCCGATCGCTGGGTTCCCGGATCAAAATGCCTGATACTTTCGATCTCATCGTCGAACAGCTCGATTCGAACTGGCTTTTCACGAGAAACCGGGAAGATGTCGAGAATTCCACCTCGACGAGAGAACGTGCCGGGAATTTCTACGGTCGGTTCATGAACGTAGCCCATTTCGACCCACTGCCGAATAAGCGGATCGAGCTTGATTCGATTGCGAACGCTCAGCGTGTGAGTCGACGAATCAAATACTGGTCGTTCAAGCGTTGCCTGAGAAGCAGCGTTCACTGAACAGATAACTAACGGCTGCTTTGCGCCCTTGACTTCACCACGCATCGCAGCGAGGGCTCTTAGGCGATTGTGACTTGCGCCACGATCGGGAACATATCGTTCGAACGGAATGTCTTCCGATTCAGAAAAGTGGAATACAGGAGCATCGTCACCGAGCCACGTAAACAGACGATCATGCAGTCTGCGAGCTGACTCAGGATTCGGGGTTAAAACGAATACAGGCGCGCCAGACTCGCGCCAAAGTGCCGCCACCGTACATTCGGTAGCGGGGTCTGGTGCTATCACTGCCGCCTGTGCTCGTGGAGCACGGAGGCTATTTAGAAGCGCCGCAAACTGCTCGGTTTCACCTAGCAGCGGGAGCAACCCCGACAGACTCATTCAGTTTTCCAAATACCCGATTTTCGGGCTCCGCGTAGGCGCAATTACAACTAGTAAAAATCGCCTCGCCAACACAGCCAAAGGACCATCGAACAAAATCCGGTGGCCTTGGTGTTGTTCCATGCTAGCACTGAGGGCCGACTACGATACAAAATAACCACTACATATTTCGGGAACTATGCGCACTTGGGGCCGCTCTTGCCTCACAATCGATAAACGATGGCTAACAAACGACCAAAAAGAATAGTCGTGAAACTTGGAACCAATCTGCTTACGAGCGGGAAGGATTCGCTCGACCTCGAAACTATCGGCGATATATTCCAACAGATCGCAGCCGTGAAAACTTCGGGCATCGAAGTGCTGATAGTTAGCTCAGGTGCAGTTGCTGCTGGACGAGATTCGCTTTCTCGCACTCCAGGCAAAGGCAAACTCCAACGAGGAACGGTCGCATATCGACAGGCGTTGGCAGCACTAGGTCAGCCACAGCTGATGATGACGTTCGAACAATTATTTGCAAAGCACGATGTTGAAGTTGCTCAAGCACTTGTTTCTCGTGGTGATCTACGAAGCCGATCTCGTTATCTCAACGTTCGCAACACCCTCGACGCGCTTCTATCGATCGGCGCAGTGCCGATCCTCAACGAGAACGACGTGGTGGCAGTTGAAGAACTCGCGGGCGAGGTTTACGGCGATAACGACCGACTTTCGGCGATGGTCGCAAACACCGTCGACGCTGATCTATTAATACTTCTTGGCGATATGGACGGGCTCCACACCAGCGACCCTCACATCGATCCAGACTCAGAACTCATCCCCGTTGTTAGCAATATCGATAGCAACATAGAACGAGCGGCTCAGGGCCCACATGACCAACAGGGTTCGGGTGGAATGGCGAGCAAGCTCGACGCCGCACGAATGTCGATGGACTCCGGCATCCCAATGGTCATTGCCTCGGGTCGTATCGCAAACGTGATCGAATCTATCTGCAACGGAGAAGAAATCGGCACTCGGTTTACTGCGAGCGTCTCACGACGTGAAAGTCGTAAACGATGGATTCTCACGGGCCGATCTGAGCATCGTGGCAGCGTCGCGGTCGATGCTGGTGCATCCAATGCTTTGAAGAACAACGGAAACAGTCTGCTGCCAATTGGCATCGTCTCCGTTTCCGGTCCCTTTGAACGAGGGGATATCATTGAAGTTACGGAAATCGACGGCACGACAATCGGATGGGGACTCGCTTCGTACCCATCAACTGACGTCGAGCTAATCAAAGGCGAAAATTCAAAGGCTCTTCCAGATCTACTCGGACACTACTACGGAGCCGAAGTAGTACACCGAAACAATCTTGCACTTCCGTAACCGACCATAGCTCTATATCTCACGAATACGATGACTCTCACTTCACCATCACTACACGATCAGGCAAAAGCGGCGAACACCGCTTCTCGTAAGCTCGCGTCCACTTCCACCGAAGTGAAAAATGCAGCGCTGATCGCAATTGCCGAAGCAATCGAAGAAAATCGACACTCGATTCTTCGTGCTAACGAGCAAGACCTCGAAGCTGCCAAACGTGACGGTCTCGATTTCCACATGATGGATCGAATGACGCTGACCAACGCACGTGTCAAAGACATGGCCGACGCAGCGCGAAACATCGCAGCACTCGAAGACCCAATCGGCGAAATTCTCGAAGAACGAGATATGGCTAACGGTCTTAATATTTCACGAGTTCGAGTACCGCTTGGCGTAATCGGCGTCATTTACGAAAGCCGACCCAACGTCACTATCGATATCGCAACCCTCTGCCTCAAATCAGGCAACGGCGTGGTACTTCGTGGCGGCAAGGAATGCATTCTCACGAACACGGTTATGGCCGGAATCGTGAAGAACGCAATCGAAAGCGCTGGTATCTCACGTGACGTAGTGCAGTTCGTCGAATCGACCGAGCGTGCTCTCGTAAAAGAGATGCTCGAAATGGACGACGCTATCGACCTAATGATTCCCCGTGGAAGCGCAGAACTGGTCAACTTTGTCGGCCAAAACGCAAAGATGCCTGCCATCACGGGTGGAGTTGGCGTTTGCCACACATATATCGATGCCGACGCCAATCTCGATGACGCTCTCAAGATCGTCGTTAACGCCAAGGTAAAACGACCTACTGTCTGTAACGCCATGGACACCCTTCTGGTGCACCAAGGTGTCGCACGAGAATTTCTGCCAAAACTGGCGACCGAATTCGGTGTTCAGGGTGTTGAACTTCGAGCAGACGGGCGCGCTATGAGCCTGCTTGGTGCGCTTTCAGATGGAGCAAAAGTAACGCCTGCAAAATCCGACGATTTCGGCATGGAATTTCTTGCTTTGATCGCAGCCGTAAAGATCGTCGATTCTATGGATGATGCGATGGAGCACATCGCGGAGTTCGGCTCTCGCCACTCAGAAGCGATCATCTCGGAAAACACCGAAGCCATCGAACGATTCCTAAACGAAGTCGATTC
>Ga0233439_10002221_pt1 | contig 22392 bp, 50 predicted proteins | sample SI_123_September_6_FD_182713 | JGI IMG/M metagenome (GOLD analysis project Ga0233439, IMG submission 182713) | Seawater microbial communities from Saanich Inlet, British Columbia, Canada - SI_123_September2016_100_MG | ecosystem: Environmental > Aquatic > Marine > Inlet | place: Canada: British... | reverse complement strand
TGTGCCCAAGAAGTTTGGCAAGGTGTAACGATAACCGTTATCTAACTGTTATCTAAATACCCCCAAATAGGGTAGCAAATGTCAGACCCCTAGGATATAATATAAACATAAATAAATAAAGGGTAGAGCGTGAGCCTAGCAAATAAGGTCGCAAGACATGAGCCTAGCAAATAATCGTTCCCCTCACCCCCACAAACTAACTAACAAAGGAAACAGAATGGAATCAGTAACAATAACCACAGTAAATGTCAAGACGGGCTTGACGCATGACTTTACCTATGAGTGCCATAGCGAGGCCATACTATTGGCAATCATCAAGGGTACTTTGGAAGGTTGTGGCAAACAAGATTGGGCCATGGCAGCAATGGAGATTATCTAATGAAATTGACTAAGCGTGGTAACCGTGTTGTAGGTACTGTAGGTATTGTGTTTTTTGTTGGACTCGTTGCCCTTGCGGGTAGGTTAGATGCAATGGATCAATGTGCTACATTCCAAGCAGACAATAATTATTCTGATGCATTAGACGCAGGTTGCTCATTCGATCCCCTGCCTAATGGTGAATACCCTTACACATGGGAGGCTAACAATGATATTAGATAATAAAAAGATAAAGATCAATCACATGATGGCAGATACTATTTCTATCTCTGTTGGGGAGTTTGCATATAGCGGAGAGAACACTAGCGAACTTGCATTCTTCAAAAATAAAGATTGGCAAGTAATTCCTATTCCTGAATTCGCTACATACCATGACGGTAGTGACACCGTTGCAGATACGGCGGTTTATCCGTATGTTCCTAACGAAAAGATAGAAAGGTTTCTAGATAAATACCGTGCCTAACGAGAATGGCGCGGCCCCCTGTGGATAACTTCGTTACCATTCTGTTATAAAACAAAATCGGACATATAGGACTTCCAAGCCCTCAAATGTCAGACCCCCGTGTTAGACTATAGTCAAGAAACAAAACAGAAAGTTAGGAAATAAAATGTTCGTTTACCTCGTTACCCTTACCAGTGGTCAGACCGTGCGTGTAGAAACCGCAGGTGACCCAACAGATCACCCCACATTCTTTGGGCGTGTCGCTAGTGTCGAAACCATTGGGGAATCTGGCAAGTTGCTCTCCCTAGTGTAATGTCAGACCCCTATGATAGTCTTTATTCATAAATCGAAAGGAAATAAAATGTATAATCTTCAGAATATCCCCAAGGATACCGCTGACTACCTTAGCGAGTATCACTTAGTTGCTGCCCGTGAAATCTCTCGCTTGCAGGCTCTCCCAGCAAGTGTAAAGCAAGCAAATGCAAACTCTCACCTCATTGGAAATGTAGACGGAGTTAGTCGTTGCGTTGATTGCGAAATTGCCGTTTGGAATGCATGGAAGCGTCCATGCTAATGTCAGACCCCCTTGGTATAATAGAGATATAAAAAGAAAAGGAAGTAACAACTATGACTAACGGATACAAGTGTTTCTACAACGGCAAGGATATTGATATCTATGCCGATAGTATGTATGGGGCACAACAACTGGCTACCGTCGAGTTTCAGAAAACGGCAGGTAGAAAGAAAGTAAAAGAATATCAAGTAAATGTAGTCCTATGCGAACTCAATGGCGAGCAATACACTCATAGTGGGGAGATACCGTGCTAGATCACTTGAAAGCCGCATGGGAATTGATTGGGGATCCGTTGGAACGTGAGTGTGAGGGTTGTAACGCTGAAAGTTATGAGGAATGCCGTCCAGGATGTTTGTCTGAGGAGAGTGCGTGAATACAACAAAAGAAGAAACTAGTTTCGAAGATGCATGGGCAGATATCTATTGGGTATTTGCACATGACGATATGGCCTTTGATTACAGAGACCGTTATTACAAAGAACGTTATCTAAAAGTAAAGGCTGGTCTTATTGACTTTGAAAAACTTACTTTAGTTAGAGACTAGGCGAGGAGCCGCGCCCCGCTGTGACCTATCTCACACCAAATAAACTTGACAAACTCTCTAAAAAATGAGATAATATATCTATGACTGACAAGAAGAAAAAGGACAAAACGGACACCCGAAAAATGTGACCAACACCACACCCTCAGAATTTGACAACGGCAAAGGAAAGTAGTATAATAGAAACATGATAAAGCAACGGTCCCGCACATGGGAAGATATCCAACGCATTCAGGATTTGCGTAGGAGTAACGCTAGTGCAAAACATAAGAATAAGAAAAAGTACGACAGGAAAAACCAAGGCTGGAAGAAGGAAAATGATGGAAACTATTCACCTGTATCAAATTGATGGTGGCATTACCTATTGGGAGGGGTATTCGGATTCCGACAATGAATACCTTTTTTCTTTGGACGATGACGAGGTAGGCGACTACATTAGTCAGAATAAGAATATTGATATTCGTGTCTACCCCCAAGAAACCTACAATGCTATGTATCATTTTCATATTGAGATGGATAGGTTTTGGGGTAATAGTGGACACCATGTAGACGACTGCTCTGCCCTTCACGACCCTCGCCTCCGACTTGACCACTTGTGCGAAGGTTGTAAGATATTTGAGAGTTGGGCTAGTAAGCGTGTGTATGGAGACTACAATAAGGCGGTAATGCGAAATGTCTAGAGAAGAAGCAATGAAAAACCACCCTGCGGGTAGTGCCCTTGTAGAGGAAGTAGAAGAAGTAACTTATCTTCTTGATGCCTCCGACCGATGCGACCATTGTGGGGCTCAGGCATACTACCGAGTGTTTCTTGAGGGTGGCACGCTGGATTTCTGTTACCACCACTACAATAAGTTTTCCCCAAGACTAACAGAAGTTATGTTAGATGTTATTGACGAATCAGATAAACTACACAACCCGAAGAATGTAGGAGATCATGCGTAGAGAAGTAGCAGAGGAACTAGCCAAGATGGACCCTGCTGACTATTGGTGGCCCATCGATGAGAAGAATGAGGTAAAGACTGATGACTGATGTAGTAGAAATGTTCTTTGAGGCTTTGGCCTCCCCCAAGTCTTCAATTGTTATCGAACTGTTATCGAATGGGCTTGACGGAGACAGCCCCGTGGGTGTATAATAGGGGAGAAGAAGGGATAAATGATGAAGATAACATATGATAAAGTAAAGAATGATATCTGGGAAGTTATCAAGGACAGGCAAGACTTTGTTTATGAGCGTGTTGCCGACTGCGATGCTTGCACAGATCATCAAGATTGGGAATATGACGAAGAACTATTTGACGAGGAGCCTCCTCCGTGTACCTCACATTTTGACATAGACGCTTGCCGTTATTTCTATGCCAATGCTGATGGTAGTTCTAACTGCAATACCCCCGCTTGCGTGGTAGGCAATTGGTTCGTGTTTGAGGGATTCTCTCCCGAGGATCTTTCGGCAGACACTTGGGACGAACTTGAGGGCAGGGGCATTCGTCAAATCCTTGAACAATCTCGCCTTGAGATGGATAATATCACAATAAGTTTCCTAAATAACATTCAGGAGAACCAAGACACAGGATTGTCGTGGGGCGATGCCTTTGATCGTGCCGTCGTACAAGCCGAAGGGCAGTCAGATGAGTAGACCAGACGGTCAACCACAAATTCGTAAACTAGGTAATGAATACTATATCAACATGAATGACCTGATAGAAGTCCTCAATGCCTTTAGCGAGTTTAGCCTGAACGATTTTATGGCTCAGGATGAAGAAGACCTTGATGAGTTTGAGTGTGGCTGGTTCGAAGGAGATCAGGCACGGTTGGAACATCTTCTCAATCTATTTTCTATGTTGGTTGTGGAGAAGCGTTTAAACAAGATTGATAACATAGAAAAGTTGTTTGAGGAATTTCCCTCAGAAAAATTTATCAGAAATCGTGGACAAAGCACTTGACAAACCTCCCCTAGTCGTGTATAATTAGGGGTACATGAGAGAAAACCTCTCACTAACAACAAGGAGAAAAAAACACATGGCAAAGTCAGTCAAGATTGGTGACTTCTACACCACTGCAAACAGCGGTATCAATGGTATCGTTGAGAACATTACAGCACACAACGGACGCAAGGTTGTTGAGTTGACCATTCAGGGTGGAGAGACACTCTTTTCTACCCTTCCCCGTGGCGTACGGGCTAAGGTCTCTGCGTAACTAAATCTCCTGTCGGGGGGTCACCATCGGTGGCTCCCCACAGGTGCAGGGTTAATATGGATAAAACAATTATTAGAGTTATCTTTGGTTTTATTTTTCTTGGTTTGGCTATTTATTTCGCTGGCCTCTATTGGTAGGGCGGCGGGGCGCGTCCCGTCGTTACCAAATCGTTACAATATAAATTCGGACATTTAGGACATTGGGCTTGCTTTTGTCACACCGATGAAGTATAATAGGGGTAACGAAAACGAAAGGGAAAAGAAAATGGGACTAGACCAATACCTATACGCCAAGAAGTATGTGAGCAAGTTTGATTACTCTGATATGCAAAACCGTATCATTACTCAGGAGTATATGGATTTGATTCCGATGGATACCCCCGATATTACTAAGTATGGTGATTTTGCTGGTATTACCGTAAACTACCCCGCTGGTTACTGGCGTAAGGCAAATGCTATTCACAACTTCTTTGTGCAGAATGTCGGAGAAGAGATTGACAACTGCCAAGAGATGTGGGTTTCTCGTCACATTCTCGTAGATCTGCGAAAGCGGTGCATTGATGTTCTCAAGGCTGACAACATGGAAAAGAAGGCAGAAGAAGTAGGACTAGAAACTGTAGATGGTTTCTTCTTTGGCGACACCTCGTATGGTGACTGGTACAAGAACGACCTAAAACTAACTGTTGATATCTGCGACAAGGTTTTGGATCTTCCAGAAGAATATTCCCTCCACTATCAGGCGAGTTGGTAAACATGTTTGATGGAATGACTACTGCTGAGATGCAGGAGCAATATAAGGTTATGGGCTTTGCTCTCAATATGTGTATTGTAGAGCGTAAGAGTGATGGGGTCAAGGGTACACTAGACTTTGATCACTCCCCCCGACTTTACTACAACTTTCAGGAGGCATGATGGCTGCTCACACGATGGACGATCTCATTGAGCATATGGGGCATGACCTAGTTATTGCGAGGTATGTCTCAGGAGAGATCACAGCCAACGTTGCTATCGAATGCGAAACCTGTTATAGTGTGCTTTTTGAGTTGGAGGCATAATGAGTAATCTAGTTTATTATAACATGACAGGAAGCATCTTCATTGAGGGGACAATGGAGGAGGCTAACTATGACTTTGAGATGGAGTGGCCTGAACTAGAGGCGGAGCCTAATGACATGGATGCCTTGCGTTATATGATGGATACTGGTATTATTCAGATTATTCATGAAGACACGGAACTAGTTGAGGAGGCATAATGGGTTTTTACAAGTTTGAGATGATTGCGACTGTCTCAGATATTTTTGAGATTGAGGCTGATTCCTATGATGAGGCTTTGACCGAGGCACAGACTACTGGTGCCGATGGGTACTACCCTGTTGCCCCTGAAGGATATTCTTTCCCTTGGGACAGTGTTGAGGTAGTTTGTATTGAGGAACCTGACGATGAAGAAACAATGGAAGGGTAGCAATGGAAACCTTACCTGAAAAGATAAATGTAATTAGGTCTATTACTTATGATGTGCAGTCAGTCATAAAAGATTTAGAGAAGTTGGGGGATGACTATTCGGGCAACCTTGACACAATTATGGGCTATATAACTAGGTGTGCGGAAGAAGATATGCGAGCCCCTATCTCACGACATGACCTTACCTATCTAGATGAGTTTGGGGAAGAATTGTACTAAGATTATCTAAACTATAGATAATGTGGGGGGTATTGACAAATGTCGTACCCCGTGATATAATAGTACATACAGAGAGAGGAAATAATGACCAACTACTATTTGGGTATGGGCTACGGCAACGTCTACACCACAGGAACTTTGGAAAATAGAGTTGTTTTGCCGATGACCAACGACGATGTTATCACCGATGGTGAATGGCATATGAGTGATGAAGGTTTCGACATGGATGCCGTTCGTGACGAACAGTTATCAAAACTACAAGATGGCGACACTCTCGCTATCGTGTATCCTAATCAAGCAGAGTTGTATATTTTAGATGAATGGGCAGAGGACTTTCACATCCCCCATAATCAACGGGAAGAGTTGTGGACTAACGAGGGTAACGAAGAAACTTATATCCACTTCATTGACGCAGAAGAAGAGAACTGGTATTGGTTAGCAGATGCACAAGTAGACTACTATGATGATAACGAACGACCTGTTCCGATCTACCCCAGTGAGGATGAGTAAATGGTATGGGCATTCCTTGTAACGTCGTTGGGCATTCTCATTCCTTATTGGATGTTTCTAATATTTTTTGAATAGGCGTGGTGGGGGGTTGTAGCACAAGGGTTCTATTCCTTTCTTACCTTAGTGCTCCCCCCCACCGCTTTACCCCTTGCGGGGCGCGTCCCGTTTTCCACAGGTTATCCACAGACTGTGCATTGTCACACCCCCTTGGTATAATGAAGCCATGAAGAAAAAGTTATGTTATCAAAACGTTATCAAAAAGTTTTGAATTAGACTTGACAACGGCAGTCAATTATAGTATAATATAGTCATAACAAGAAAACAAAACCCAAAGAAATAGGAGAAACAAAAATGGCTCATATGTTGGAGCAGTACGAGGACATGGCATCGTTTGCCTCACTACGTCAACCCGCTTGGCATGGTCTTGGCACCGTGTTTGATGAAGCGGTGTCCACTAGCGAGATGCTAGACCTTGCTCACCTTTCCAAGTGGAATGTGCGGCAGGAACCAATCGGCCTCCCTGGTCGTTACCACGGTGGAGACTTCTTCGCTAACGTTCGCACTAACCCTTTCGATGGTGAGGCAGACGTTCTTGGTGTCGTTGGCTCTCGCTACCGTGTTTTCCAAAACGAGGAATTGTTCTCGTTTGGTGACAACATCCTTGATGGTGGTGGCACTTGGGAAACCGCAGGGTCAATCAAGAACGGTACCGTTGTCTTCGGTGCGTTGTCCCTCAACCGTGAAATTACTGTGAACGGTGAAACCACAGATAACTACCTTCTGGTTTCCTCAAGCCATGACGGTTCACATCCCATTCAGGCAAGTGTTACCCCGATTCGTGTCGTGTGCAATAACACTCTCACGTTTGCTATCGGTAAGGGTGGCAAGTCTGCCAAGCAGTCATTCCGCATTCGTCACACTCAGACGACAGACGGTCGTGTTGCACAGGCTCGTGAGGCTCTTGGAATTGCTCACGCTTACCTTGATGCATTCGAGGATGAGATGAAGGAACTAATCAACGTGTCTGTGAATGACAAGAAATTCCATGACATTGTGACTACCGCATATGAGCGTCCCGATGTTGCTGGTAATCCTGTTGGTGGTGAATTGGCTTCGGTCACCCGTTGGGAAAACAAGATCGATTTGCTCAAGGATATTTGGGCAAGCGAGACCACGCCAGAAAAGAATGCGTGGACTGCTCTCAACGCAATGACCGAACGCCTTGACTGGCATCGTCAAAGCCGTAACGGTTCCTATGAGGGTGCACTCGTTAGTGCGGCAGGTTTTGATCCTGCAACTAACGTTGAGAAGAATCGCCTTCGCAAGGTGACACGTTCACTAGTTGGTCTCAAGTAATCCTAAACGGTGGGGGGCTTCGGCCCCTCACCTACTAGGGGGAGCGGGGCGCGCCCAAATCCTAAATTTACTAATTGTGTTGAAATGTCCGTTTCGTTATGGTATAATGGGCACATGGAAAAAATCTCAAATCGGACATTTTTCTCAAATCGGAAATTTTTCTCAAATGGGAAAACCACAAATTTTTTTAGCGGTGTCTATTACGAAGGAACAAAAATAATCCAAGAGTTTTCGGACATTACGAAGGCACCAAAAAAAGTCAGGAGTTTTCCATGACTGTTGTAGCAGGATTAATTTCTGATGGTGTTGTTTATATGGGTGGAGATAGAGGTGCTAGTGATGGGGATTCTATTCTTTCTATGGATTCCCCGAAAATTGTCAAGGTAAATGATTGGCTTATTGGATATGCTGGCTCTGGGGGATTAGGACAAATAGTAGAGCATCTAGATTGTTGGAGAGAACATCCGAAGGATGTTGAGAAGTTCTTAAGAATGGTATTTGTAGAGGAGTTCATCAAGGCCCGTGAGAAAGTTGGGGGTAAAGATGAAGAAGAAGCAGCACTACTAATAGGATATAAGGGAAAACTATACGAGATAGATACATCTGATTATGGAATATTCTCATTTGCCTATACTGCTATAGGATCAGGTTGTGCTATTGCTTTAGGATCATTGTTTTCTACTGAGAATACCTCATTTTTGCCCCAATTGCGGGTAGAAATAGCAATCAATGCAGCCATTACTCATAACCCATCATGTAATGGCCCTATAGATACATATATTTGCTGATTTTGATTATTTATTTGCTGTTTTGTATTCAATTTTGTGATGAATATGGTGGAATTTGTTTGTTTTTTTAAATGCACAATCATCCATCCACCACCTATCTAATATATCACCATCATTTCTCTCCCATATATCAGTATCTCTTTATGTGGAGCAAAGTGGGTCAAAATGGAGTAAATATGCCTCTGTAAGACACTCTAAGACCATAAATACTATATGTTTATACTAGGGGTAGTACTGTATGCGTTTTCTACCCCGCAAAAATCAGAGCACACAAATATAGTATAGTAAATCCCAGTCCAAAGCCTGTGATGAGGTCATTCTTCTTCATTATATAGTCCTAATATATACTCTAGGTGTACTACTTCTCTCTTTGCTTCTATGAGCATTCTTTCTAGATTGTATACCCTTGCTTCTTGAGGTGTCATATCTCAAACCTGACTATTATAGGTAGTTCATCTCCGTCTGCTATTCTGTCTTGCTTGCTCTTGTATTGCTTTGGCTTCTTCTCTGCCCCCGATTTAGGGTCAGTCTTCTTATGCTGATGGGTAGTGGCAGAATTTCTTTCGTGGGTCTTGTTCATTTTTTTTGGTTTTTTGGGCAAAATAACCAACTCCTGCTATGAAATTTTTTACTGCACTTTCAACAAATGATTCCTGAGAAATTTCTTTGGAAAACAAATCGACTTTCGAAAAAATCCTTTGAAAAAGTTCGCCTAGAAAATTTCTCTGCGTTTTCATTTATGTTTCTCCAAGTAAGAAATTATTTTGGAAATTGAAAAGCCCCTGCTTATTTCGACAATCTACACTACAATACTTGGTTTTCCAATCATTCTGTTGGAATTCCATGCATCCCCCAAAAGTCCTGTGTATGAATTTCAACACAGTCCTTACATATTTCAATGGTTTCAACGTGACGGGCATAGTATTCATCACAATTTAAACACTTGTCGAAATATTTCTTACTATTCTCCATAGTCATAGTTGCTTTCTTCCAATCTTTCATACCAAATGTTACTACATTCAACGCTGCAAAACAACGCTTCTTCATCTATTTTAACAAGACAGTTGCCGCAAAGGTTCATTTTAACGACACTTCTCACAACGTTTAATTATTTTGCCAAACCCGTAAAAGATCTGTCCACAGTCCTCGCAAGTCTGAGTGTCAGTCATGGGGGTATCCACCCGCAATATATGTCCGACAGGTCATACATACAAGTATACCATCTTTGTTGATACTATGATCTGGACGGAGGTTCTCACTCAAGCAATAGCATCTACCCCACAAGAAACGCTCAGAAGCATTCTCAGACCTTTTTAGGAGGGTCTTGAGGTAATCTACTAGGGCCATTTACAAGTCCTCCTGCTCCTTCTCAGAGATGAGAGGATTCTCACTCTTCTTGAACATTTCTCCTGCTGTGGTAAAATTTTCTTGAGGATCTAGATTCAGTTCTTTGCAAAAGTTGACAAAGGTTTGATTGATTAAAGTCTCAGCATGAAAACGCTTGTCTAGGTCGGCGGGTAGTTCAGCCAAATCCAAAACTATCATAGCAGAAAGCGGCACACCCACATCGTGTGCTTCAAAAAAATCTTTCCAGTTTCCTTGCAGCATTTCTTCTCTATAATTCAGGTAAATATCCGCAAGGATCGCCTGCTTGTGAGTAAAGGAAATCATTTCTTCCTACTATCCGTTGAGTAGAATCCTGATCCATTGAATGATACTCCTGCTGTTTGTACGACACGATACATAAAACCATCATCACACATATAACATTCCATAATAGGATCTTCGTGAATACTATGTGTCAGTTCCCGCTGTGTGCGGCAGTCGGAACATTGATAAACATATTTGGGCATTACTTAAACATCCCTTCCAATGTGAAAATTACTTGCTCCCTGCTAATAGAAGCGGAAGAGGAAAAATTATCAATTGCATCCTGCAACGCAGAATTGTACCCTTTTTGCCAGGGTAGTTGCTTTTCCTTGATTACGTTTTGTTTAAAGTCATCCATGATTTCTCTTTTCTGATTTCATTATATCACATCTCCACTTTGCGTGTGTTGTGCAATATGGCTCATTTTTTGGCTTTGCCTTTCCCTTATAACGAGGAACAACTATGATGGTGCATTTATCCATATGCGGATGTTGGGCATGTAGGATCTTCGCACCAGTCTTTGTGTTTGAATACTTTGTTTGTTTTGTGTTTGAATACTGTGTTTGTACTGTCATCCCGCCGACCGCCTTCGGCTAGGAGGGTCAAGGCTGCCGCTATCACGATCAAGGAACGTGCAATGCTTTGCTGGTACTGCCCTGCGTCTGCAAGGTTTTGTGCTCGCTCTAAGTTACTCATCCGATAATCCAAACAATGCCGATAAGTATTGATGCCCACACAGCGATGATGCCTACTGTCTGTAGCCGATACTTCCACTTCCACATTATGCCTTCACCAACTCTTCCATCATTAGACTTGCTTCTTCATATCCAGGAACCTTTGTTACGGGGATGCCTAGTTCTTCGGCTACCCCGCAAACACCAGGGTGGTCATCAAACACCTGTACGATGTTGAATTCCTGCATGATCTTCTTAAACCTATCTTCCTTAAATTCTGGGGCAGAGCGATCATCACCCTTACTACGCATCATCAACACATCATAAGGAATGTGCTTCTTCTTGAGCCACTTTGCGGTTTCTGCACGCCACTCTTCATTGCGGGAAGTTAAAAGAATAACAGTAATGTTACGAACATTGTAGAGTTTAAGCATGTAAAAAACATCTAACTTTACTTTAGCCTTTCCAACCGCTCTATGAAACCCCTCCCAATCCCTAGGGCTATCAGGACGGTGAACAAGATGATGAAGAAACTCGTTAACATCAGCCAAAGTTCCGTCGATATCGAATATGACTGCATCACGCATATTCCACCTCAGTTCCACAGCAGGAACAATGTCCTGCACGATACTTACTTTCAATGCCGTGTTCGCCTTGCTCACAGCGTTTACAATGTCCCACTAGTCCCTCTTCAATCTTTGCCATGTGTCTATTATACCTGAATGCCCTTCTTTTGTCAACTATATACCTTACTCTACTTCTTCTTCCATCATAAAAACTAACTCTACATTTCCTTCATTCTTGTATATCACCTTGCACTCTATGTCTAGTTCGCTCTGGCCTGTGATAATGGTGCTGGTGTCATCGGTGTCGTCGTCAATATCCTCTACGATAACATTACCGTATTTAGTTTTAAGTACGTCCCCCAACTCTACTGCGTATACGGGGAAGATCTCTGTTGCCTCAATCATATTTTTCCCATCCTAGATCATCTCTGCTATACCGCAAAACCCATGCGGCATGTCTCATACCCTTATTGAACCATTCAGTTTCCGTATCGAAATCAGGAATCTGATGCATAAGCGTCTGCTCTATTTGATTGGCAAACCTCTCACGCCAGAACTTCTCAATGTCCCCATTGAAGTCCCAGTCCCCTGACTCAATCATCGTGCTCATTCTAACTCCAACTCCCATGCTTCTTTAGGAACTTCTTCTCGTCTTGCTAAATGTATTCTTAGGTGTTGTTCCCATTGGGCTCTGTTATTGCTGTGGAAGTTTGTTGAGTCTCTACCGCTACAACAACTGTTTTGCTTCCTCTTATTCCGTCTTGCGATCACCTCTGGACAATTCAAACAGGTGAAGTGTGGGTGAAGACGCTTGCTCCATCTCATAGGGATATGCATGACGCACACCTCAATATCTGAGGTTAGATCTTCAACATCATTCAAATCATCTAACATGAATGTTCTCCTTTAACCAGTCGTGTAGGGTTGGGGCTTTGTCTGCCTCTTCCTTCCACCTTCTCTTCATTCCATCATACCAATCTTTATTGTCCTTTGCCCAGCCCTCTTCTGTCTCTTGTCTCCAAGGGTTAACAAACCTGTAGTCCATGCCTGTAGCAATGAACCCTACCCCCGTTGTTTCGGGCAACGTGTAGTTATCCATAAATGCTTGTACGAAACCAGGAAACTCTGCTGGTCTTTCTTGAACAGATCGCCAATACTCTGTGTCATTTCTTTCAGACATTGCATAGTGAATAAACAAAAACTTAGCAAACTCATCAAAGAACTGACGAACCTTGTTATTAAATAGGTATCTGTCGAACTCTGTAACAGTCCCTCTATTCAAAACATCAATCAACCAGAACAAACTTTCGTGTGTTGTTAGCAAACCGTTTGATTCCAAAGGCTCAAGGAATCCCATGGCGAGACCTATCGCAACGACATTCTTAACAAAGGGTCGCTCATGTATGCCAACACGCATAGAGATGGGCCTGTATTCAAGATCTTTTATCTGATCCCATGTGCGAGGCACAACCATCTTATCTGACATTAGGTATTGTTGGAATTGCTCTAGTGCTTCTTCATCACTTACAAACTTATCTGAATAAACATACCCCGTTCCTAAGCGTGACCACAAGGGGATGTTCCAGCACCAACCATTTTCAATAGCGGTGCAGTTTGTGTAAGGTTCTAGTTCTTTTTCTTTATCCTCGTAAGGCAAAGCACAGGCCCATGCCCTGTTGTTTGGTAGCAAATTTTCATAGGAAACAAAAGGCTCTTCCATTTGCTTGCTTAGTAGGAATGACTTGAACCCTGTGCAATCAATAAATAAGTCACCGTAGATGTTTCCCTCTGGTGTAATCAGGCATACTACAGAACCATCCTCACGCTTTGTTACTCCCACCACATCTGTCTCTACCCGCAAAACATCTGGGCACTTGTATTCCCTGAGCCACTTGCCAAAGGCAGCAGCATCGAAATGATACGCAACATCATTATTTGGATTTAGATTACTAAAACTGTCTGTGTATTTGTTGCTATTGAACAACGCAGAGTTAGGCCAAAAGGTATCAACATAGTCTGTTACGGGCATCTCTGGGTAGTGCGACCTGACCTCATGCCAGTCTCTAAAGGGGTCAATAGATCCACCCATGCTAGTGCCGAAGGGGTAGTGGAACGCAACGCCTTCCTTTGCAAAGTCTGTGAACTTGATACTCATCTTGTATGAGGCATTTGTCTCAGGCATAAACTGATCGTCATCAACGCCTATGAACTGCATCCACCTATTGATCTGCCCCAGCGTACTCTCACCCACACCCACAATTGGAATGTTGGCAGACTCTACCAAGACTATGTTCTTCTTAGGGAACGCCTTGCGTAGCGTTGCTGCCGTCATCCATCCCGCACTACCGCCGCCGACGATAACTATGTTATCTACTTGCATTCCATGCCTCCATTGTGATGGGGTATTGTCCTTCTACAAAGATTGCTACTGTGTTGGCGTACTCTGTGATTTCATTCTGTGCCGTTTCTCCCTGTCGTAGATCCAAGAAACTTAAAATAGCATTTAGGGAAGCAGTCCAACGCCACCGCACATACATGGAGTAAGCAGGCAAAAACATCCGTGCTTGCTCTGGTGAGATGCCTCGTGCCATAGCATCATCATACAACTCAAGGCTCTTCTGTGCGTGTGCCTGCAACAGTTTGGTTGCAATAACACCTGTGTCTTTGCTTACAGGGCCACCACTTCCTTGCTTGTTGCTTGCCGCCTTCTCTCGCCACTCGTCAAACTCTGGGATGTAAAACACAGGATCTTCTGTGATATAACGACGAGAAGATTCGTTCCAGCCATTCTGATCCTCAACGTGCGTAGAACCTACATGGTGCTTCCACCATTGACGAGCAACCATAAGAGGGGCATAAACCTCAAATGACATTACGTTATGTCGTAGCGTGCTGTCGTGGCGGTGAGAGATAAGAAAGTTAATCAGTCTCTTGTCGCTGTCTTGAATATCATACACTTCTTTGTCGTAAGACACACGGGCAGCATTAGCAATGTCTACCTCTGTGCCCATGCTATTTACTAGTCTTACATATCCATGATCTAATACATCTATCTTCACTTTATCCATCCTTTTGTTAGGCTTCTATAGCCGTTCTTAAATTTAGTAAGAGAAATCATAAAAGACTTTTTCATGTACCGTTCACCATCGTTGGTGAATTTAGCAGTCCATGGCTCCTCTTCCCTGCGGAAGGGAACGTGCAAGCAAAGTGGCTGCCCACGCCTAATCTTAAAACTAAATGGCTCATCACCCTTCTTGCGAACAAACAACTGCACGTTAGTCTCGTGATAGAAATCTGTGTGAGTAATACCAGGCCACACATCAAAGTCCTGCTGGAAATCAAACGGGTATGCCAACTGATATACGCTGTATCCCTTGGGTGTTTCTAGCATCCATGGCGAGGCTGGCTTGATGATACGCTCGTAACCCTTGTAAGGTATGTGATCTAGAAGTTGTGGGTTGTCGTGTTCCTGTGATATATTAAATTCAGAGGTTGCCCCTGAATATTCCCATCGTTTCTCCTGAGGAAAGAAGAAGAACTCCATATCCTCCCAAGCCTTCATAACATATGCAGACTTAAATAGATCAAGAAACGATGGGCATCTCCGTGCTGTAGGAACAATCCCATTCATGGCCTCCATGGGCATATCCTTAAACCACTTAGGGATCTCGTCAATAAGTTTGACAGGTCTAAACTCTTCTACGTCTACAAGCCCATCCTTGATGCAATGGTATGTCAACTCAGGCATAATAATCCAATCCGTATATATTTTTCTCTAGGTAATCATAGTGTAGCAGACATTTCTTTGCTTCATTCTCCCAAAGCAACTTACGCATCTGTAGCGATCCATACAAACTAGTATGATCTTTGTTATCATAAAAATCTTTCTGTATCTTTGATGCTACAGTACCCGCAAAATTGTATCCGTTTCCTAGTAGAATGAAAACAGGGCCAGCGTCAATGTCTGAAAAGGTGTAGGTTTCCAGCAATCCTGTCGCTATCTCTGGATGAAATTCATACTCTCTTTCCTGTATGTCTTGCCAATACTTAGTGTCTCGCCTATCTGATACAGCATAGTGCAAGGCGATGAAGTTAGCAAACCCATTAAAGTATTGATACGTTCTTTCGTTGTACATATCCTTATCTATTCTATTTACGTTACCCCGATCTAGCGTATCAATAAGATAGAATAAAGATTCATGGACGAATTGTAGGCCATTACTTTCTAGTGGCTCTAGGAATGCAGCGGATAGTCCAATACCCACCACATTCTTTACCCAAGTCCTATTGTATACCCCCACCTTGAATGGTACCAAGCGATAGTTGTAGGAGTCTACCTCCTCCCTAGACCTAGGGATAGACATTCTATCCGACATAAGATATAGTTTAAACTCTTCTAGAGCATCCTCATCAGATACATACTTATCGGAGAACACATACCCGTTACCAAGACGATCCCATACCCCGATGTGCCAAGCCCAACCATTACCCAACGCTGTACAGTTAGTGTATGGCCTCATCTCACTTCGCTTATCCTTGTATGGTATCTGTACCGCCCACGCTTTGTTGTTGGGAAGCACATCAGCATAAGACTTAAATTCTTCTTCTAGTGTCTCACCAAGTAGCATACTCTTGAAGCCTGTGCAATCTACAAATAGGTCAGCAGTTATTACCTGCCCATTGTCTAGGGTTAGTGATGCGATCCCACTCTCATCCTGTGCGATACCCACTACCTCTGACTGTATGTGCTCAACACCTTTACACTTGTAGTCTCTCAAGTACAACCCAAACTTAATGGCATCAAAGTGATAGGCCATCCAAGGGAACCTCTCCACACCCAAGAAGTTCATGTTCATCTTATTTTGATTAAACAAAGCAGACATGGGGAAGTGCGTATCAACATAGTCAGTAACAGGTAGATCAAACTGTTGCTTGACTAGACCCCAATCAAATAACTCATTGCCCGTGGTTTTCTCTGCATAGCCAAATGGGTAGTGGAAATTTTCCTTGGTGTTGAAGTCAGTAAACTTAATGCTGGCTTTGTAGGTAGCATTAGTCATGGGCATAAACTCATCATCTTTGATATCAAGGTACTTCATAAACCTTTGGATACCCGCTGTGGTGCTCTCGCCCACGCCAATGATAGGAATATCAGGAGATTCGATTAGTGTTATTTCTTTCTCAGGAAATGACTTGCTAAGGATAGCGGCAGTCATCCAACCTGCCGAACCACCCCCAACAATAGCAATCCTATCTACTTTCAAGATGCCACCTTAGTATTCATGTTTAACTTCTGTAGGTAGAACTTCTCGTTGTATTCCTGAGCATGACTATCAACAGGCCAGTAGTACAGGCAACGAGCACAGCAAGGGCTGTTCTTAACATCACGAAAGTCAAAGTAGTGAATGGGATCTTTGCGGTACAGGTTAGCCTTGTGCGAGTCATGGACACGGGTATCGCCCCACCACATAGGCTCAAAGCCGTCGCTCCACTCATTAGCATTCTTGCGAATGTCCTTGATAGCATTCCAATTGTTAGTGGTTTCGATCTTACGCTTGGTGCATTCCTTCTTAATTTCATTTAGGTAGTCAAAGAACCAACCCTCGTAGCCACGCACCATCTTAGCGGCAGGATGATTAACCCAGGCTCCCTTAGTGCGTCCTGATGCATTGATGTTGAGTAGTTGCCTACCCTCTAGCAGTTGCTTGTTGAGTCGCTTGTTGTCTAGCGACTTTGCGATGAGGGTGGTGTCCTGAAAGGGGACAAAGACCTGCATGTCAAATCCTATCTATAGTAGTTGTGTCTATTATACCGCATGTCGTGCTGTTTTGTCAAGTCTTTTATCGATCAAATCTTTGTAATTTTTGTGCAACTCACAGCCCCAATAATTTCTATTCAATTCTTTTGCTACTGATGCTGTAGTTCCACTACCCATAAAAGGATCTAAAACAATATCATTTGTTTTGCTTCCTGCAAGAATGGCAGGGGCAATAAGTTCGGAAGGAAACACCGCACAATGAGCACCCTTATACGGTTTGGTCTGTACATTCCAGACACTCTTCTTTCGTTTCATTTGTGTTCCGTCTACCGTTGGTTCTTTGATAGCCTCCACATCAAAGTAATAGTTTTGATTCTTTGACAGCAAGAAAAGGTATTCGTGAGACTTTGTAGTTCTATCTTTGACACTCTCTGGCATCGGGTTAGGCTTTGACCAAATGATATCTTGTCGCAAGTACCATCCGTCAGCACGCAGGGCAAAGGCAAGCATCCAAGGTATACCGATAAGATCTTTCTCCTTGTATCCCTCAAGTTTGTTTCCTCGTCGTGGGTTTTTTACTTGCGGAAGATCCTGCATACCAGATGCCACACTTTGCTTGGGTAGTGCTTGACCCTTGCCACCACGATAGTTATAGTAACTGTCACCAATGTTCACCCACAAAGTGCCGTCGTCTGCTAGGCAATTGCGAACCTCTGCAAACACCTTGACCAACTCTGCAATAAACTCCTCTGGTGATTCTTCCAAACCTATTTGACTATCTTCATTTCCATAATCTCGTAGGCCATAATAGGGTGGTGAGGTAATACACATCTGGGCCTTGGCATCAGAAGAGGCAAACTTCTTAAGTGTTTCTCTAGCATCACCATAAAGAATTTTGTCTATCATACGACCTCCTTGTCAAATAGCATGTCTGGTTTGTCAAGGCAATTGTCACAATAAACTGTGCGAAAGTATTGAGAATGATGTAGAACAACTACATTATCTTTGCATCCCATGCACAAGTATTTGTAATCAAGCGTTGTCATTCCCACTCCTTAGTAAATCAATAAGTGCAGGCATCCTATCTGCTGGATAAATGTTTCTTCCAAAGTTAGCAAACCTACAAGTAATTACTATATTATCATATGTGTAATCGCCACCGTCATCTAACTTATCTACCGATGGGCAAAGGGGATGCTTGGGTAGCCAGTCAGGATGATTCTTGTACAAAAGATCTAAATCAAGATCTATTCCGAACCAATGACACTTACCATCTTGATCCTCAAACTTTCTTCGCAAGTCATCAGAAGAAACAACTAACTTAGATGGCTTCCATTGCTTTTGTTTTTCTCCTGCTGGCCCTGCAACTGATGATCCCTTTCCTTCCATACGCCGCCTGTTTGTAGATGAGTTTATCTTAGTGTACTCTCCGTTCTCATCCTTGTACACAGCATTGGAAGCACAGTTGTTCCACAACTTCTTGAAGGGATCTCTGCTCACTTTTTCCAAACCTTTGCATTTGGGTGGTCACAGTCGCAACCGCAGATTCCAAAAGAGAAGAAACGCCTACAGCCACTATGATCGCTATCAGAACACCATCCCGAACGGGATTTGAGTTGTCTATCTGGTGTCGGTAGGGCAGACTCTTGCTCTTTATTTCGTTTCATTAAACTTACCCTTGGTGTTTGCTATTACTTGATCCATTGTTGCCGCCGTGATCTCAGCAGACAACACAAAGGTTGTCGCCAGGTCTGAGGGGTGATACTTCTCATTGGGGTCAAACGCATTAGTAGCGTAGACATTGTTGAGAAGCACTTCACTAAACTCTTCTATCGTCATGTACAACGGGGTCTTTATCATTATAGCCACCTTACGTCTGTTGGGCTGTATTCTGGATGGTCGATTGCTGTTGGTGCTGTGACTAACGTACCGCACATAGCACACTCTGCGTCTAGTAAATACTGACCAATATTATAATCTTCGTCAAAACTAACTTGGACTGTGAACAACCTGTTAGCACAGGATGGGCACTCATTTGTTGGGATGCCTCTGGCATTTAGTTTGTCTGTCATGTCTCTATTATACCGTTTCTGTTGTTGTTTGTCAATAGCGACCTTGATGGGAATCGAACCCACTACCTCTTCCGTGACAGGGAAGCGTTCTAACCGATGAACTACAAGGCCAAACCTTATTTATATTTTATGTATTACGCATCCGACCAGATGCCTCCTTCTACTTACCGCTGGCGTGGTAGGATTCGAACCTACAACATTTCGATTAACAGTCGAACACTCTGCCGTTGAGTTACACGCCACTATGTTATGACTCTATTATACCAAATACCCCCGACACTTGTCAAGTCTTTTTCTTATTTATATATTGTTTAGGAATAAAGACGGGGTACAACACCCAAGACAAAAAGACAAACAATAAAGATAATAAAAGGATAGAGAATGAACTTGTCTTGAGGATCGAAACCCATGGCTTCATTATACCACGACGCTTCCTTCATGCTCCTTGTCTTGCTTACGCCAACGGTATGCGTTTCTTAAATATACCGCCGCAAAGATAAAGCCAAAGAATGAGAACCCCCATTGCTCAGTAAAGTATCCATAGGCAACCCACATGATTTCTGCGGCTACACCTACTAACCATGCTTGCCACAACTTGCGGCCTGCTAATATCATTGCGGTCAGGTTCATAGACATTAGAATCCATGACCAGTACCATGCTATCTCATTCACTTAAATATGTCCACTCTAACTCGTGCGTTTTGTTATTAAGAATAGTTTTTTCTATCCATTTCTTTGCCCCGTAAATTGTGAAGGTACGACGGGCACCCACCCTTTCATCTAGCGTGAGGCCGTCGTCCTCCATGGTCTTATAGACTTCTGCGTATACCCTCCCCGTTGAGGGCTTGTAGAAGCGTCCATAAAAACTTAATTGCATTCCATTCCTTACTCTGTTTTTTCGAGATTATGTAGGTTACGGCTAAAAATAGCGTCAATCTCGTTTAAGTGTGAGGAACCATAAGGTGATGCCTCTTCACGTTGACGATCCCATTCACGATAGAGAGCCTTGATTTGCTTCTGCTGTGGGGACTTACGGAATTTATTCACAAACTTCATTCGTACTTCATCTCCTTTTGGGTGATATTGATTTGTTGGTATTGGGTAGGATCTCCACCCGTAACCGTTTACATTATACACTATCTTTTTCTGATGATTTGTTGCACTTTGTACTTTGCTGAGTCTGGTGTTAGACCATCATAAGTATCAAAGATAGGTTGAATGACTGGACGCAAACCCATGCTCTTCATTTCATCATGTGTTGCCTTGAGCCAACGAACCACATCCACAAACTTCTGCCTATTCTTTGATAGACGTTGGTACAGACTATTCTGAAATAGGAGATAATGAATTGTAACCATATCACCTGTTGCTGGGTCAAGGATCTCATCCTCTGACAGTTCTACAGGAAAACCATGAGGTACTGGTTGGTTCTTCCTAAAGATCATCTGTGCCATTTCCGTCTTATTCATATGCTTGTCCTGTGTCGTGAGTCAATTGTAACAGAAGTTCTTGCCATACCATCTCTGTTTTATGTTCATTGAACTCTTCTGACTTCTTACCGCCTTCTAGATAGATGCCGCCCCAAACGCCCCACTCTTCATGTGAGATGCCCCATTGCAAACACTCTTGGGCAATAGGACAACGGGCACACATTCTATCAATGACTGCACGCAGACCGATATCATTCTCGTACTTCTCAAAGAAGATATCCACTTCCATGTCTACGCACTTACCGTCTTCTTTCCAACTTAACTTATCCATTGCTTACATCCTTATATGTTTTGTATTCTTTTATTTTCTTATTGTGCCCCGTTTTACACCCACCTCGTATCGCTGGGGTACCAGGATTCGAACCTAGACTAACTGAACCAGAATCAGTTGGGCTGCCAATTACCCCATACCCCAAATGGCTGCCGCAAGCGGCCTGACGAGTATAGACGACTTCTCCACACGCTTTGACGATGCCTTCGTCGCTTTTACTCATATTCATACTATACCTTCATTGACTTAAAAAGTCAAGAGTTATTTACCCATTGCTGTGGGATTTTCCAACCACGCTCTGTTAGTTTAATAACATTAACCTTGTGCCATGCACCTTGGATGAAGCGTGCGTTCTTCTTGAGCATTGCGTTAGCATTCTCGCCAAGATCCTCAATAATATCAAAGTTGGATTCCCAACTAAGATTAGTGCGGTTCTCTACAATCTCTTCCATTTTGTTTATACTGTCAATGAACATAATTTATTCTTCCTTCTGTTGTGTATACGATTTTTTTGATTTGTGCCTCCCGTATTAGGAGTCTGCACGGCAGACAGGGGCGGGAGATACGATCTTCGCCTTGGTTATTTACCCTAGCGATGTAGATAGTAGCACCCTTAGTGTTATCTCCTGCCTGCTTTATTGCTATCTCTTCTGCGTGATAAGAGGTGTGTTCACGGACAACATCCTTTGGTAGGTAAGCAGGGTTGTTACGATGTTTGTTGTAACCTACACCTACGACGCTACCGCCACGAACCACTACGGCACCATGCTTCTTACGCTGGACACTCTCTGTTGCGAAAGCACGAGCCACCGAAAGAAAACTCAAATCCTTTTTACTTAGCATCAGTATCGAAAGATCCCTAACGCAATGCCGTTCTCTTCTGCTTTGTTGGTCAAGGCAGATAGACGACGATTGTCTGGGTGTGCTAGGTAAGCCATGTAGTCAAACCTATCTATCTTATCTTCTGCTAACTTTGCGGGTAGTTTATTAAACTTAATCTTGATACCCCTACCCTTTAGATTGTCTTCTGTTAGGTTAGCAAAAGACAACGCAAGGTCATTCGTCTTGTGTGGGCCTACTGCATAGATCTGAAACTCCTTGTCTCCTGGCTTCATGGATGATAGTGCAACACCCATAGCACGCATGAGGACTTGGTAGTCCGTAAAATCCTTAGTGCCCTGTACCAATACCTTCATTACTCATTGCTTTCTCGTGTGATGCTATCTAGGATAGCCATGTGCATTTTGATTTGTTGGAACGACATATCCTCCGTGTCTATGGGACGAGCAGCGGCACGATCTGGATCACCATCTTCGTCTAACTCTGTTTCCCACATAGCGTTATCGTGAACCCAGTAAGCCTTACCTTCTACCATGGCAACGGTAACACGCTGATGATTTTCATCTGGTGGATCTAGTTCATCGTTCATATGTATATTATACAGCACACTCT
>Ga0233439_10002214_pt1 | contig 22425 bp, 22 predicted proteins | sample SI_123_September_6_FD_182713 | JGI IMG/M metagenome (GOLD analysis project Ga0233439, IMG submission 182713) | Seawater microbial communities from Saanich Inlet, British Columbia, Canada - SI_123_September2016_100_MG | ecosystem: Environmental > Aquatic > Marine > Inlet | place: Canada: British... | reverse complement strand
TCAGTCTTCGGCAGCTAATCGCTATCGTCGACTGATTGCCACGTCGTTCGTTCCTCACTTCTCGCAATGACAAAAAAACGACGACGCAGGCGTTCATCACCCAGGCAAGTCAGACAGCGGCTTTGATGTGTGGTGGTCTTTGCGAGTCATCACCTCGCGTGAATAGAACTCGTTCGACCAGCCGATAAGGTTCTTCACCGCTTCATCGAACAGCATTTTTCCTTTTTCAGGAGAAGCGGTCATAGCGTCTCCACAAATTCCGGAATCGGTGTATTCGCTGGTCCAAGAAATCACATTCACCGGACCTGCTCCCCACAGATCGACCCACTGGTAGGGCGACTTGTGTTCGTGGAATTTAATATCCTCGTTTATAGCCTTATCCATCTGAATCAAGTCTGCGTCCATGTGCAGCGCCATCGAAGTCTCAGCTTCTCCTGAATGTGCACAGCCGCCCGGGAATTCTGATTCACGCCATGTCTTCATGAATTCAGGGTCGGTCGCTGTGAGATTCCACCACGAGGTCAATGCGATGTTCGCGTCTGTCTCGATGTTGGCGCGACGACATGCCAAATCCAGTGGGGGCATGTTCGAGCCGTGCCCATTGATGACGATGATTCGGCTGAATCCGTGGTAGGCGAGCGACTTCAAAATGTCGACAATGTAGCGACTGAAAGTCTCGTTATGAATGGTGATCGACCCTGGGAAGTCCATCACGTGAGTTGTGTATCCGTAAGAGACCGGGGGCATAAACAGTAGTCGGTCTTGATGTTGCTCTGAGGCTGTCTTCGCAACTTCAGTCGCAGTCCATCTATCCATCTTCACCGGCAGGTGAGGGCCATGCTGCTCCATCGTGCCAACCGGTAGTACGGGGATGAGTCCCGCCTCAACAGCCTGATTCATTTCAGGCCAAGTCAAATCTTCGTATCGCCACTTGCCGTTGATCGCCATTAGTTATTTTCTCCGTTTGAGGTTCGAGTAAGTTGAAATTATTGAGAGTGGGAACAGATTAGAGCGCACCGTAATCGTCGGAGCCTTTACCGTGAGCGATCACAGCATCTTCGTCGATTTCGATACCGAGACCGGGACCATCAGGAATTGGAAGCATGCCGTCGTCGTCGAGCAGCATAGGCTTGGCGAGAATTCCGCTTACGTATGGCGCTGGGTGCCAGTATTCGAGATAGCGACCGTTCGGCATCGACGCTGAAAGCTGTAGATCGGCGGCAGCACCAACTGCGGTGTTCCAGCCGTGCATTACGACCTGAACGTTGTTGTCGTACGCCCGTTGCCAGATTTTTCGTGATTCGCTTAGGCCACCACAGATTGTCTGGTCGGGCTGCAAAATATCGCACGCTTTTTCATCAATGAAAGGATCGAAGTTCAAGCGACCACGAATCACTTCGCCGGTAGCGATACGAACTGGTGAAACTTCCGTAAGCCGCTTGTAACCATCGATATCGTCAGCTCTCAAAGGCTCTTCAAACCACGATACGTTGTAGTCCTTGAGCATTTTTGCGGCTTCGATCGCCCACTTGAGATCGCCGTGCCAGAAGACGTCCGATCCGCCGGGGTCGACCATTAACTCGCAATCGTCTCCGATAGTTTCACGAGCTACTCGAACCAATTCTTCGTCGTGCCTTAAGTCTCGTTCTCGACCGAACGTTCCCCATCCAAGCTTGAATGCTCGGAAGTTCTTTTCGAGTCCTGATTCGAGACTCTCGACCATCTCGTCGACAGGCCATGAGAACAACATCGAAGCGTATGGCTTTACCTTCTCGACGTAGCGACCACCGAATAGGCGTGAAATTGAAAGACCGGTGTGCTTGCCCAAAATGTCCCAAAGAGCGTGGTTCACTGCGCCAATGTAGCTCGTGACGGCTCCGCCTCTGCCGTACCAGAAGGTCCACTGGTGCAAGCGTTCTGTGACCGACTCAGGCTGCAATGCATCTTGGCCGATCAGGTGTGGCCAGAGCACCTTCATGGTCGCTTCGGCCATTTCCCAACGCACGCCCGTGCAACCCCAGCCCGAGATACCTTCTTCGGTGTCGATTCTGATCAGCGTTTGGTCGTAACCCCACCAGCTTGGGTGGATGGGCTTTCCAACTCGCAATTCGGGTCGCTGGCTGGTTAGTGGAAAGACAGTTACGTTCGTGATTTTCATGTTTTTGTTACTGGGAATTCGCCCTACGAGGCGATTGAAATCATTGTTGTTTGGCAGATACTGCGCTGGTCTGAAATCTGTGTCAACGCAGTCGAAATCGACTTCCGTCGTTCTGGCGCATTGACATATGCGCACTTGCTGTCAGAATTTGGCATCGCCAAGTTTAGTCCACATCGAGACAACTCAACATGAAAATATCTAAGCTAATCGTCACTCCTGTCGCCACTCACGATCAGCCGCTGCTCAACAGCACCGGCGTTCACGAGTCTTATCGTGAGCGGACGATCGTTCAAATAGAAACAGATGACGGGTACACGGGCGCCGGCGAGACCCATGCTTATAAAGCCCAAGAAATCGAATCTAATCGTGATTGGATCGTAGGGCATGATCCTCGGCAGATGACACAGGCTCGATTGCTTTGGAAGGGAACTCCTCAAGGGTGGTCGGCTGTTGAGACAGCCATGCTCGATGCCGCAGCCAAGCAAGCGGAAATGCCTTTGTGCGACTACATCGGCGGACGTGCACGAGATAGCGTTGAATGGGCGGCGTATCTCTTCTACAAATTTGCCGACGAGAACGGTCAGGGCGAGATCGCTACAGGCGCTGCTTTGGATCCCGAGGGGTTCTTAAAACAGGCTGAGGAATTTGTCGAACGCTACGGATTCAAAGCGCTGAAGATTAAAGGCGGATTCTACGAACCTGACGTCGATATCGAGACGTTCCGTCTTCTTCGCAAGCGGTTCCCGAAGCAGGATGGCTATGAGATTCGTATCGACCCCAATGCTGTGTGGACGATAGAAACTTCTATTCGTGTAGCAAAAGAGATTGAGCAGTACGAACCTCAGTATCTTGAAGACCCTACCGACACTATCGCAGACCATGCTGAGTTGAAGAAGCACACCGATATTCCGACCGCTTCCAACATGTGCGTTTCTGCGTTCTCGCATGTGAAGCCAAACGCTCAGCTTGAGGGAATTGACGTTATCTTGGGCGATCATCATCACTGGGGTGGCATTCTCGCGTACAAGGAAACTGGCGTGCTTTGCCGAGTGATGGGTTGGGGGCTTTCAGGTCATTCGAACAACTCACTGGGTATCTCTCAGGCTGCGATGCTTCATGCGTGCGCTGCCACCCCCGAACTGGCATACCAGCCAGATACTCACTACCCCTGGACAGACACCGATGGCGACATCATCAAGGGCGGGAAACTGCAATTCAAAGATGGCGCGATGGAAGTTCCTGACAAGCCAGGACTCGGAGTGGAAATCGACGAGGATGCTCTTGGTGTGTTGGCCGAGGCGTTGAAGATGGGGCCGCCAAGCAATCGAAAAGAGATGATTCTCGATATCGACTCGGGCGCAGTTCCCCGAGATGGGTCTTGGACGGGATACAACTTCCCCAATTACGCAAAGCCAAGATGGTAGTCTTTGCGCTGAATTTGTTCGTCTACAGAAATTTCGTTTCGAAATGAGGGGCTAGCTATGGACGCAGAGATCGCAGTACTAAGAATTTTGCACATCTTGCCTGGGGCAACTTGGGTTGGGGCGGCGTTGTTTCTAGCGTTCGTGTTGCAGCCAGGACTGAAAAAAGCTGGTCCACCACATGCTCCGGCATTGATGGCGCATATTCTCAAGCCGCTAATGATCGTTATGCACGGTTCGGCGCTTCTTACGATTGTGTTCGGCGTCGTAATGGCATTCCGTGTTCGAGATCCTCTGTTTGACTACCTCTGGTCGACAGACTGGGGAACGATGATCTGGCTCGGCTTCCTGTTGTCAGTAGTTGGTTACGCGATAGGCATGAACGCTGGTTTTACCAACAAGAAGATGGCAGATATTGGCGCTAGCCTTCAGGGCCCACCTTCGCCCGAACAAGCGGCGGACATGGCACGATATCGAGACCGTGCAATATTGTTGGCAAAGATCGCATCGATTTTCGTCTTAGTTGCCGTTGCTTGCATGGCTCTGGCCCAGCACGTTTAAATCACGCTTTAGTAAGTAAATAGAAAGATCGAATTGGACGTCGGTTTAGTAATCACGCGAATCATCCACATCTTGGCAGGTTCATTTTGGGTGGGCGCGGCGATATATCTCGCCGTGCTTTTGGAACCGAAGATCAGGTCTACCTCTGTTGAACTTGAAGGTGGTCTCCTCAATCGCACCAGCAAGCTAAATAGCCTTTGGATCACAAGTGCAGCCGCTGTGACGATAGGCACAGGAATGGCGTTGGTTTCCATGACGCCCGGTCGGAGTTTCTCCGATCTAGGCTCGGGTGGCTGGGGCACGATGATTCTTATTGGAATCATCGCCACTGTCATCGCATTTTTCGTTTCTGGCGGCGCAGGAGCATTTACCGCGAAGCTTCGGCGTGGATTGGAATCGGGTGATGCCAGCGAAGAGCAACTTGCGTCGTACCGACGTGGACTATCGATGCTTGGCTATTTGAACGCCGCACTGGTGATTGTCGCTGTCGCTACTATGGCATCGGCACGCTACGCCTAAACATATAGCCCGAGTTGGCCGCCGCCGAGGAGGAACAGGCTAGCGGGGTTTTCTCCGGCGAGATTATCGGCGGTTGACGGTTCGAAACTCGACATGAGTCTGAATCCGTCCGGTGAGTATTTCTTCGTCATATCGAGAGCGGCACGAGAAGCGCCAAGTATTTTCCCCGACTGCCACATCTCGCGTTGTGTCCCCGGATTAATTGGCGAAATGCTGGCAGCGAACGGTGTTTCCTCCACCTCGAATTGATCGATATTGACGTCATCACCATCGACTAAACGAGATATGCGTTGGGCAGATTGAATTTGGCGTGAAGTGCCAGAAACGACGTGGATATGACCATGTGTTTGGCTTTGATGGGCCTGTAAGCCAAAATTTGAAATCGCCCGGTAGCCCTCATCACCGCAGTGCTTGTCTCCCATTTCAACCGTGAGTCTGGCAGCATCGGCAAGAACATCAGATTCCCAAAGGTCGTTTTGGCTCAGATGCTTTGTCGGAACGATGAGCAGCATCACTCTCGCCCATTTCAAGCGATTGTGAAAACAGGCGACGTTGGAATCGCCTGTAGGTCGTGACTCCCAGCTTGCCTCGGCATCGCCAGTAACAATCGAGCAGAAGATGCAATCTTCGAACCCGGCGTCAGGCAGCTCGTAGCTCACTTGCGTGAAGACTTCCGGCCGCCAGAAGAGCGAGGACGGGGAGCCGCACCACGATGTCGGAAATCAGGCGCAGACAAATACCGTTCGGCGACCACGTTGGCATCGCTGAGTCGCGAAACGATCGCATCTGAATATCGTGATGTGATGCGTGACTCTGAACCGCCAATGGTTTCCAATGCCGTTCGACTCGTGAATACCGTGGGCATCATGGCGTCGTGACGGTGGACGATCAGCTGGTAGAGCTTCTCTTCCGCCCATGCTGTTGAAGCCTCAGCGCCGAGATCGTCGAGCACCAGTATGTCGACATCCCTCACCTGACTAAACGTATGGTCGAACGATTTACCGCCCGAAGGTCCATATGAACGTCGTAGGTCGTCGAGTAGATCGGGAACGAAGCGGAATAGAACATCTCGCCCTTGAGCAATACTTTCGCCAACGATAGCTGCTGCCAAGTGAGTTTTTCCGACGCCCGTAGGACCCGCCAGATAGAGCCAACCGGAAGGATGCTCGGCAAATACCTTTGCGGCTGCGTGCGCTTCCGATAGCGACCTGCGCTGGGCAGCACTTGCACCGGCTGCGCCCTTGGGTAAGAACGAATCGAACGTCATGGCTTCCGACAAACGAGTTTCAAGTCCTGAATCGCGAATGTCTGGCTTACCGCTGCCCGCTTTGATATTTACCACTGTTGAGAAATACGGATCGCCAAGTCGAGTGCGTAGGCGATCGCCTAATTCCTCGAAACGCATGCCCGTGGTGACGAGCGTGGGGAGGCGACGGTTGTATCGATGCGTAAATATCTGATCGAGCTTTTCATCAGCCCAAGCAGTGGATGACTGCGCACCGAGATCATCAAGAATTAACGTTGGCGCTTCGATTGCTTGAAGAAATACATCGTCGTACTGCGCGCCGACAGCTGGGTCGAAGGCAGAACGTAAGTGGTCGAGTAGGTCAGGTACTGAGACATAGCGAACTGGCTGGTCCGATTCGACCAGAGCGTTACCGACGGCAGCTGCTAGATGCGTTTTCCCGGTGCCAGATGGACCGCAGATGACGAGCCAGCCTTGCAGGTCGGTAACGAATCGCTGGGCGGCGTGGTACGCCTCTCTGAAGCTAGATGGCTCAGAGAAAGTGTCACGCGTTCCAAGTTCGACAGTGTCGAAAGTCAGACGGTCGAGTGGCCCAAGATCGGAATACTGCCGCATACGGTCTGAAGGTTTTACGCCCCACACTCGTTCTTGGCACTGGCACGGGATAACCTTCCGGGCTGAAGCCGGAGCATTTTCGTTCGGTGCGACAACGAACCACCGTGTGTCATTACAGACATCGCAGTGGGCTTCTTCGCTGTTAGTTAGCTCCTCGAGCTCGCTGTCGCTTAAGGTATTCCTCGTAGAACTGGTCTGACCGATCCTCTTGAAGATCTCGTTCAGCGGTTCCATCCGGTCCATCGTCAAGCTCCTCAGGTCTGCCTTCCGTCGCCCAGCGGCGAAGGATTGCGGCTATATAGTTCCAACTGCGTGCGTTCGCTTCCGATGCCTTGCGAATCGCTAGTACAACCTCGTCTTCGGGGTGTTCTTCGAGCGCAGCGTGGATGTTTTCAGCGATCAGTGCAGTTACAGGCGCAATATTCCGTTCATAGAACGTTATCGCATCCTGTTTCGGTTGTGCCGATTCAATGTCGGCCCAGGTTTCGGCGTGTTTGCTGTTGGCAGGTTTGCTGCTTTGCGTAGCGAGTTCAATTCCCTGTCGTACAAGTGCTCGTCGCACCGGTTCGGTGTTTAGACAGATTCGACGTTGACCGTTCCCATCGTCGATTAGCAGCAGAATTTCACGATCTACAGCTGATTCAATCGCTACTTCCACAGCGTCTTCAAGCTCGCCGCCTGAAGCGTTGAGCATTGCAGCCACAGTGCGATCGGAATAAAGCTCGTCGAATCCGATAGACGCCGGAACTTTGCGCTGTCGATGCAGTCCGTGAATCGTTCGCAGCACCACTTTTAGTTCTTCGAGAGAATCGATTTCTTCCAGAAGCGAGGCTAAGAGCGGATTTGGAACTGGTGTGAACTGAACCCCGCGTGGGAATCCGTCCTTCACCGAACTGCTCCAGATCTAGGTGCGAACTGCTGCGCCGGTTGGGTCTGGAACGATAGTTCTTCAAACACACCAATCGAGTCACGCACCCGCATTTCAACTTCGTCGGTCGGACCATTCCTGTGCTTGGCGATAATCAGCGAAGCACGGTCGCGTGGGTACGGCTCTGTTGGGTTTGCCTTGGTCCATTCGTCTTCTGTAGTGAACTTATCTTCACGGTGAATGAACATAACAACGTCGGCGTCCTGCTCAATCGAACCAGATTCACGAAGGTCGGAAAGCATAGGTCGGTGAGACGTACGGTGTTCGACAGCACGACTCAACTGCGAAATTGCAAGAACTGGAATGTGCAGGTCACGTGCCATTCCTTTCATCTGTCGGGAGATTTCCGAAACCTCTTGGGCTCGGTTACCTTCACGACCTCCGGCCGATCCGCCGTTGATCAACTGCATATAGTCGACGATCAGGAAATCGAGATCATGCACCATCTGGAGTCGTCGGGCTTTTCCGCGCATTTCGGCGACAGTTTGGAACGGCGTATCGTCGACATAGATCGAAAGGTCGGAAAGCAAACCAATCGAGTTGACTCGTTTGGTTTCTTCGTCAGGGCTTAGTAGGCCTGTGCGAAGACGCTGCATGTTCACTGTCGACTGAGCCGCCAGCATTCTGAGCGCAATCTGCTCACGTCCCATTTCCAGCGAGAAGATGCCAACGGTTTTTCCAGCAAGGGCAGCGGCGAGCGTGAAATTTAAACCCATCATGGATTTACCAACAGAAGGACGAGCAGCGAGCACGACCATGTCGGATCGTTGCAGTCCGCCAACCATGATTTCATTCAACCGGTTGTAGCCGGTAGTAATCGGAGCTGTGGGCTTGCCGTCTTCATCCTCATCGAGACCACCGGAGCTCTCAAGGTAAGTGTTGAGAGTTTCAGACAGTGGTACGAAGTCACGGTTCTGCGATCCCTGTCTGATTCCAAATAGGGCGTCTTCAGCAGCGGAGAGTGCAATATCGACGTCAGGATCGTTGTTGTATCCGATGTCGGCAATGTCACCAGCAGCGGCGATGAGCCTGCGCATGGTGGCAGTGCGGTGCACTAGATTGGCGTAGTGCTCGATGTGAACCGAGGTTGGGGTTACCTCGACCAGATGCGATAGATACGCTGCGCCACCAATGGATTCGAGAAGGTCTTTGTTCTCTAGCTCGTGGGTGACAGTGACCTGGTTGATCGCTTCGTCACGCTGAACCAGTTCGTAGCAGGCTTCGAATACTTGGCGATTGATTTCACGATAGAAATCGTCGGCGGCAAGAAAGCCGGTTACCTGTGTGAGGCTCATCCCGTCGATCAGGATCGAACCTAGAACAGATTCTTCGGCGCTTAAGTCATGTGGTGGGAGTCGATCAGCTTGCATTTAGAGGGGGTGCGCCAGGAGATGTTCGTTGGTCGTTGAGGTGTCTGGGAAATATACGTTAAGTGACTGGGGTATTGGGCGTGAACGAGTTCAGAATCGAACAAAAATCTTTCCACAATCCTCCACAGGTTATCCACAATTGAGTTCAGGTCAAAGCCTTCGAGGCACATCACTGCTCGTTTAACACAAGAACCCGGAGCAAGACGCTCCGGGTTCTTTCGGTATCTCTATGAGACGGCGTGCTTACTCTTCAGACTTTTCTTCTGAATCGTCGCTTGCCTCTTCGGTCGACTCTTCACCGGCGTCGCCAGATTCTTCTGAATCAGCATCGCTTGGAGTTTCGTCGATCTTGGCCTCAGCTGCTGCGAGCACATCCTCGAATGATGGGTCGAGAACATTGGTGTCCTCTTCCGTCATCTGAGCCTGAGCTTCTTCCATCTGCTTGTTCAGTTCGATGGACGCATCGTCGGCTACAACCTCAACAACAATCGTTGCGGAAACACCCTCAACGAAGCGAGCTGGGATTTTGAAATCACCAACTGTGCGAATCGGTGCAGGAATCTGAATTCCTCGTCGATCGATCTCTCGCTCTGTCATTTCACTGAGTTTTGCAGCGATCATCGTGTTAGTAACCGAACCGTAGAGCCGACCTGTTGGGCCAGTTCGTACTTCGATTCGAACCTTCTGATCCTTGAGAGAATCGGCGACGTCTTGCCATTCTTTGGCCTCGACGAGTCGTCGTTCTTCAGCTTGTCCTCGGAGAGCGGATGCTCGGCGGAGTTCGTGCTCTGTAGCTTGAACCGCGAGACCCTGTGGGAGCAGGTAGTTTCGTGCGAAACCAGTTTTTACATCTTTGACGTCACCGGCTCGAGCGGTAGGACGTACATCCTGCAGGAATAGAACTTTCACTATGTCATCACCTTGGAATACAACGGTAGGTTTTGCGCTGACAAACAGCGGATCGGCATGCCGACCCAGCCTCGTATTAGTTACGCGACTGCCGTCACACTCACTGTGCTAGATGTTGGTTTTTCGAACAAATCAAATTGAGCAATTGCTCGGATGTCCGTGAGCCAACCTATTAAAAGTACAACACCCTCTAGTTCACGGCTACCCAGTTCCGGACTAGTTCTGAAAGTTGGGATGTACTTGTAATTAAGGCTTGCTGTGATTGAACTTTGATTTATATTCATTTCGGCACCTGCGGCAATAGGCACTTTGACTAGATATGGACGGTTGTGAGTAATGACCAGCGAGATAATATTTCACTCTGGCTTAGGCGATCCCGAAGGCCCTGTTCTGCTTCCTGATGGAAGCTGGGGCGTGGTGGAAATGACTCCCGAGACGGGCTGCGTTTCTGTTCTTTCTGGCGATGGATCTTCAAAGCGTGTGATCGTTAAAACCGGCCGACCTAACGGCATGGTTCAGGACGCTAATGGCACGCTCTGGGTCGCTGAATCGATGAACCCACCGTCATTGCTTCGAGTTGGTCTGGATGGCTCTGCTGAGGTGGTTCTTACTGAAGGCGATGGTCACGAATTCCTATTTCCGAATGATCTGGTATTCGGTCCTGATGGCGCCATGTACATGACCGATTCAGGCGTTCATCGCGAGCCGTTCGTGAAGGCTCGAGAAGAAGGGCTCACCGATTTTCCGATAGACGGGAAGCTATTCCGTATCGATCTCGAAAACATGTCGGTAACAATGCTCGATGATGGGCTTCAATTCACAAATGGTCTGGCATTCGGTATCGACAATGCTTTGTACGTAACTGCAACAGTGACAGGGCTGGTATACCGCTATGAGTGGAATGCCGATGGCACTCTTGGTCCTCGAGAAGATTTCGCTGATTTAGTGGATAGGTCGCAGCCACCCGGATTCAAGGGCGGCGATGGGCTTGCTGTGGGAGAGAACGGTTATCTCTATTGCGCCGTGGTGGGGCAGGGCGATGTGACCGTGATCGACACAAACGGCGGTCTAGTCGAACGAATCCCGGTTGGTGGCGAGCAGCCTACAAACGTTGCGTTTGGTCCTAAGGGCAGCGGAGATATCTACGTGACAGTCAAAGATACTGGCACGCTAGAACGACATCACGTTGGAGTCGAAGGACTCCCACTGCTGCCTTCCAAATAATTACGGAACTACGCAGCTACGCTTTGGGGTCGATAGGTTCCGGTTCTTCGAGGTCGGTTGATTCAGCACCTGAACCAGCAATGAACCAGTTAATCGCTGAAGCAGCAGCATCAGGATTATCTTTCGCAGGGAAGTTGCCACAGTTTTCCGGTTCGATTAGCGTCGAATGACGAAGTGAATCGTGCATGCGAACAGCATTCTCATGGCTTAGAACAGTATTTTGGCGACCCCGCAAAATCAGCGTGGCTATCTCGTGCATTGCGCTGATCTGATCGTCAGCAAGCTCGCCGTCGCAGACGACTAATGAAGAAATCGAGCCTGCCGCCATAGCAACCGTATCGCCAGCAATTCTGATCGCATCGTCACCTTGAGCAATAATCAGAACTGGCTCGCCAATCTCCCAGATAAACATAAGTAGCTCAAGCGGAGATGAAACGCGCGGAAGCAACGGCGAGTGCGAGGGACTCAGGTACGAAACGAAATCGTCCCAGTCTCTAGGCGAGCTTTCAGGTGCGAGTATGACGATGGGCTGAGCGTTGTCGCTTCCAGACCAAGAATGTACTTCGAGGTTAGTGCCTGATTGCAATGTCACTGTGACTTCTTCGAAGTCGACCATGTCTTACTCGTTATCAAATCGCTTGAAAGGATCATCGGAAAAATGTTGAAAGGAATACTATCTCGCCGTTTCCAAATCAAGCTACCTAAAACCGATGAATACGCCGCTAATGGGTGCGAGTAGGCTCTGGTGTAGGTATATTGGCTCCGCAACCGATAGGCGTTCAGATAGTTTTTTGTGCGCGATGAACATGTGAACGTATTTTCAGAGATAGAAGGAACCCAACGTGACTACCAAAGACTGGGGAGCGATCTACAAGGAAATGGGCGCCAAGCCTGTTGTGAACGCCACTGGAAGCGTAACGCTGCTTGGTGGCTCGACACCGGTTGCGGAAGTAAAGGCTGCAATGGACGCAGCCGATTCGGCATACATCCCTCTAATCGAGCTTGAGCAGGTTGCTGGTGATCATATCGCTGAGATGCTCGGCGTTCCTGCTGCGTACGTTACTTCCGGCGCAGGATCGGCTCTAACGCTAGCTACCGCGGCATTCATGGCTGGTACAGACGATGACAAGGTTCAGCAGCTTCCCGACACGACGGGTATGCCCAATGAAATTCTTATTCAGAAGCGACAGCGTTACTGGTACGACCGATGTCTGGAACTTGCCGGTGCCAAGCTAGTCGAAATCGGTGACGAGAATGGCACGACCGAAGAAGATCTTCGAAACGCCATCAATGAGAACACTGCCGCTGTTCACTATGTTGTTTACGAACAGAAGCCAACCGATCCAAATGTCCTAACTCTCGAAAAAGTCATTGAGATCACGCACGAAATGGGCAAGCCGGTATCGGTCGATGCTGCGGGGCAGGTCTACCCGCTTGAGAATTTCGGTAAGTACGTGAAGATGGGCGCTGACTTCCAGTGCATCGCCGCCAAGTACATGGGCGCACCTCACTCCACCGGATTCGCTCTAGGTACTAAAGAAGTGATCGACGCTATTAGTCGTCATTCGTTCGTTGGTTACGAAGGCCGACGCATTCGTGGAATTGGCCGACCACAGAAGATAGACCGTCAGGAAATCATGGGTGTGGTCGCTGCTGTGAAGCGGTGGCTAACACTGAACCACGAAGATCGTTTGTCTTTCGCAGAATCTCAGTCGCAAGCTATTTTGAAGCCGCTCAAAGGCATCCCTGGGGTTCGAGCAGAACTCAACACGAACATCATGGGACACCAGCCATTTGGAGCTATCGTGTCTCTTGATCCAGACATTGTCGGCTTTACCAACGATGATCTGGTCGAAAAACTTCGCGATGGCGACCCTTCGATTTGGGCTCGAGTTTCGCTCGATGCTCCACAGCTCGAATTGCACGTATTTGGAATGGGTGAAGGCGAGCCTGAGCTCGTTGGGAACGCAATTGCAGCCCTCGTAAAGGGATAACAAGCGCAAAACGCTTATCCATTCAGAATTGCAAATTAGAAACGCCCAGCCGGTAAAACGACTGGGCGTTTCTGTATGTTCGAAGTGACAATACATCTGGCAAGCATCAGACTGTATGTCATAAGAATTTTCAGGAGATATGTATTGACGGTTGAGACTGTTGGCGTGATGAGTCCCGGTGACATGGGCAGCGGTGTCGGTGGAGTGCTGAAAAAGAACGGCCTACGGGTGATTACTGCACTCGATGGTCGCAGCGATGCTTCTAAGCAGCGCGCTTCTGAGCAAGGCTTTGATGATGTAGGTTCACTCGATGAACTCGTTCGCCAAAGTGATCTAATTCTCTCGATTCTCGTGCCGTCCGAAGCGTTGTCATTTGCTCAGGATGTAGCCGAGGCGATAGTACGGACAGACTCGCAAGTAACTGTTGCCGATTGCAATGCTGTTTCTCCGGCCACTGGAAAAGAGATTGGCGAAGTTATCACCGCAGCTGGCGGTAAATTTATCGACGCTGGAATTATTGGTGGATCTCCCCGCAGTGGCGCAACGCCACGTTTCTATGCATCGGGTGAACATGCACCGATCTTAGGTGAGCTCGATGGAAAAGGTATCGAGGTTCCCGTGATGTCGGGTCCTATCGGGCAGGCATCGGGTCTGAAGATGGTTTACGCAGCTCTCACCAAAGGCACCGCTGCTTTGTACGCATCGACGCTGATGACTGCAAAATCACTTGGGTTGTATGAAGAACTGATTGAAGAAATGGAACTCAGCCAGGCTGGAACTCTTGCTGCAATGGATCGAGTGAAAACAGTCTCAGCGCAGGCTTTCCGTTGGATCGGCGAGATGGAAGAAATCGCCGCTACGTTCGCCGATGCTGGAACGAGCCCGGCAACACACACGGGCGCTGCTGAAACGTTCCAGAAGATAGCTGATTCTTCTATAGGGCACGAACGAGTCGACTCAGTCGACACGTCACGGTCTCTGGAAGATTCGATCGCCGCAATGCTTAAACGGGCCGACTAGGAGATCTCATTGACGCCTCGCAAACTTGCACTTTCAATATTTTTCGCATCGGTTGCTATAAACGCAATTCTGGGAATAATCGCGCTTCTCGTCGGAGACTTTGGAGACATTCAGGGCAAAATCCTGATGACCTCGCTGAGCGTTTCGGCTGCGAGCGTTATGTCGCTAGCAATGTTCCCGGCTAGAGAGCGCGGATTGCTTGGCATCATCCCAGATGCCGGAGTGGCGTTATCTGTTGCCGGATTCGGGCTACTCGTGATCCTCGTGTGGACCGAGTTCCGCGAGGATTCGTTTGCACGGATCGTAGGTTCGACACTGACGTTCGCTGTCACAGCGGGCTACGCATCACTGATAGCACTGGCGACCGTTCGCCCCAAGTTCGATATCGTCGTCCGGGCTGCTTATGTGCTCGCAGCTGTGCTTTCTCTGTTCATCGTGTTCGCCATATGGGGCGAGCCATCAGAAAAATATTGGCTACGCATCATGGGCGTAATTTCGATCCTGTTAGCGGCAGCTACGGTTTCGATTCCGGTGCTACATCGACTCAGCCGTGCGGAAGAAGATGAGCTCGATGAATTGGCGGTCGAGTTGGAATACGAGCACATCTACATGGATCGTGTGCCAACGATCTGCCTGAACTGTGGAGCGCCGGGGATTTCTCTAGCGGAAGATCAGACTTACGAATGCGAGACGTGCGAAGCGCGATTCAGGGTGGAAATTCCTGCGTAGCTGGCGGCTAGTTCGTGAACTACCGCCCTCGCTACCGAACTACGACTTGTTAGCTTCGATCTGAGCTTTCAGCGCGTCAGATATCGCACTGAATTCGCTACCTGCAAGATCAGACTCCAAAGCTGCTGGCTTCTGTGAGTTGGTGTAATCGGCGCTCATTGTTAGTGCTCCGAGGAATGGAATATCCATTTCCTCAGCTAGAGCCTTACCGCCACCCGTTCCGAAAACGCCGCCAGAAAGATTTTCGACAACGCCGAATACTTTCAGATTCATTTTTTTGATCATATTGATCGAACGCTTAGCGTCGAGAACTGCAAGCTCGTGTGGAGTTGTGACGATCACAAAGCCGTCTAAGTTGAGCGTTTGCATAACCGTTAGGGGAGCATCGGAAGTTCCCGGGGGAAGATCGACGATCATGTAGTCGGGGTCGCCCCACTCGGTTGAGTGAAGGAACTGATTGATGGCATTGTGGATCATTGGTCCACGCCAAACGATCGCTTCGTCTTCGTTGTCCTGGAAGAAAGCCATCGACATCACCTTCACACCGAAGCGTGATGGCGGAACGAGTTTTTCGCCGTTCTGGATAGGGCCTTCTGTAATTCGCAAAACACGAGTTACGTTAGGACAATCGATGTCGCAATCGAAAAGCGAAACAGCGTTTTCCTCAGCAGCCAGTGTGACCGCTAGGTTAGTTGCAACAGTCGTTTTGCCGACTCCACCCTTACCCGAGTAGACACCGACCCGTACGCCAATGCCTTCGAGAGATTCGGAAACCTTTCGGCGTTCCTGAAAGTTCGCTCGAACCTGAGCGAGACGGGCTTCTTCTTGTGGGGTCAGTTTTCGAGGTGACGACATATTTTTAGGCTGCTGGAACTTTTGGTAGCGGCGTTGAGCCGCCAATAGTAACTATGAAATATAGAAGTTGATTAGTCGATACCGAGAAGGCGCTTGCCATCTTCGGTAATCATGTCGGGAGTCCACGGCGGGTCGAACACAACGTCAACCTGAACGTCTTCCACATCGTCGATCTCAGCAATACGCCATTCGGCCTGCTGGGCGATGTAAGGGCCCATGCCGCAACCGGGAGCCGTGAGTGTCATCTCGACATGCACATCGCCGTCAGCGACTTCTACGGTGTAGATGAGCCCGAGGTCGACAACGTTGACCGGAATTTCCGGGTCGTAAACGTCTCGCAGCGCCTCGATAACAGTTCCTGATTCTAGTAATTCAGCTTCGGCCATGTCGTCTCCGTGAACCGCTTCGAATCGTCTGTATGACGAATTATGCGGTCACCAATTCAAGTTCAAAAAGAAGATTCCATTAGTCTACCAGAGAGGTAAGGAATTGTTGCCTAATCTTTGCATGAGGAGATCAGGAATATTTAGTCAGCGCCGACTAACTCTTCCGGTACGCCATCTTCGGCCGTGGGGGCTAGGTCCACGGTTTTGCCTGGTTCCGGATCGACCGAATCGGAATCGCCTTGATCCACCAGAACTTTACGTAAGTCGACAACTTGGTCACGCAGCAACGCAGCCTTCTCGAATTCCAAATCTCGAGCAGCCTTTTTCATCTGTTTTTCGAGATCTTTCACGAGGCGAACGAGATCGTTCTTTGGCAGTGCAGACGGTGTGACGTACGGCGTCTTGGTTTCAGCAACCTGTCTGCTTTGAGACGTAATATCGCGAACTTCTTTAACGATAGAAGTTGGCGTGATCGAATTGGCGTCGTTGTGCGCCTTCTGAATTTCGCGACGTCTGGCAGTTTCATCCATTGCGAACTTCATCGATTTGGTGACTCGGTCGGCGTACATCACCACCTTGCCCTCGACGTGTCGAGCGGCTCGACCGATCGTCTGAACCAACGATGTGCTCGATCGGAGATAACCCTCTTTATCGGCATCGAGAATCGCCACCAGAGAAACCTCTGGCAGGTCGAGACCTTCACGCAGCAGGTTAATTCCCACTACAACGTCGTAGATCCCAAGTCGTAAATCCCGGAGAATCTCGGTTCGTTCAAGTGTCTGAATATCGGAATGAAGATACTGAACCCGAATTCCGAGCTCACGCAGATAGTCAGAAAGCTCTTCCGCCATACGCTTGGTCAAAGTCGTAACCAGCACACGTTCGTGCTTGGCGATGGTCGACTGAATGCGTTCCAGCAGATTGTCGATCTGGCCTTCAGTTGGCTCCATGACTATCTCTGGATCGATCAAACCCGTAGGTCGAATAACCTGCTCAACTCGTCTTTCTTCGTGCTCGCCTTCGTAAGGTCCAGGCGTAGCTGAAACGTAAACGATCTGGTTCACACGATCTTCGAATTCTTCAAATGCAAGTGGTCGGTTATCGATCGCCGAAGGAAGCCTGAAGCCGTAATCGACCAAACTGGTCTTTCGAGCGAAGTCACCTTTGTACATACCGTTGATCTGAGGCAGGGTGATGTGCGATTCGTCGATAAAAATCAGGAAGTCGTCTGGGAAGTAGTCCAATAATGTCCACGGGGCAGAGCCGGCGGGACGACGCCCAAGAGGTCGTGAGTAGTTCTCGATACCGGGACACGAGCCGGTTTCTTTGAGCATTTCTAAATCGAAATTGGTGCGTTGCTCAAGTCGCTGTGCTTCAACAAGTTTCCCGCTTGATCGAAGCGAGTCGAGACGTTCGCCAAGCTCGTTCTCAATATCTTTGAGCGCTTCTTTAAGCTCGTCTTCTGGCGTGACGAAGTGCTTACCAGGGAAAATATCGATGTGATCTAGCTCAGCGAGAACTTCACCCGTTAAAGGATCAAGCTCGATAATGCGTTCGATCTCGTCGCCAAAGAACTGCACACGTATAGCAAGCTCTTCGTACGCCGGCATAATCTCCAAAGTGTCGCCGCGTAGACGGAAGCGACCTCGAACCATCTCCATGTCGTTCCGCTCGTAGTACATGTCGATTAGCTTGCGAACGACCTTGCGGAGTCCGGGCTCTTCACCCACGCGGAGATTCAGCACTACTGAGCGGTATTCCTCAGGCGAGCCGAGACCGTAGATACACGAAACGGAAGCGACGATAAGCGTGTCGCGCCGTGTAAGTAGTGCCCGTGTGGCAGCATGGCGAAGACGGTCGATCTCTTCGTTAACGTCGGATTCTTTTTCTATATAGGTGTCCGACTGCGGGATATAGGCTTCCGGCTGGTAGTAATCGTAGTAGCTGACGAAATACTGAACCGAGTTGTTTGGGAAGAAATCTTGAAACTCGGCCGAAAGTTGTGCAGCAAGCGTTTTGTTGTGGGCGATGACGAGGGTAGGGCGCTGAACTTCCTCAACGATTTTTGCCATCGTGAAGGTCTTACCTGAACCGGTTACACCGAGCAGAGTCTGGTGCTTCAGGCTGTCATTTAGACCACCTGTAAGTTCACGTATGGCTGCGGGCTGATCTCCAGTTGGCTGGAAATCGGCTTCTATTTCAAATCGACCTTCGTTGCGTGGGTTCGGCATGGATGAATTCTACCGCGTGGATGAGGCAGGTTAAACGCTGAATGTCAGTCGTTGCCGAAACCTGCAGTTCGTCGCTCAGCTAGACCTCTTCCCAATCACGAGGAATCTGCGGTAGCTTCCAGTTCGGGTCAGGCCGCCAAGTACCCCAAACACTATTGAACGGCTTGCGGTTTTCGGCAATTATCTGGAGCGCCTGAGCTGCAGCATCCCAAACGTTTTGTGCCTCTAGTTCCGAAAATATTCCAGCGTCGATTGCTTCTTGGAACTCATCTTCATCTTTGTATCGCCACGTCTTACGATCGGGCTGCACGACAACGTCGAGGAACATGTCCCACGTATCGAAGCCAAGATGAGTCCGCTTGTAGGGTGCGTCGATGTTGATGTACCAACCCCGCACCCCTGTCATTTCCGGTTCAAAGAAGACCCAAAGCGACCACATTGATCGAGGATTCTTAAGGCGTAGCGTTCCTGACGTATGCCAGTTTCTGGGCGCCATGGTCCATTCTTTTGCCGCCATCGTTTCAGCGCTCAAATGCCCTTTCCCGCCATCGTTGGCTGCATTGGCGTCTGTGACTCCGTTAAGGATCGGAGTATCCATCGGGAGCCATGTGACGACCAATTCTGGTGTGTCGGTGACTACTATCGATGGGAATACCGTTTGCACGCGACCTTGGAACACGTTACGAAGCGTAATGTGATCGCCCGGCTCGAACCTTGTCGGCGGAATCATGACTTTCCAATCATTTTTGCTTGCCGCTTTTTACTTGCCGCTTTTTTTACTCGAATGACCATTGGCGCATTATGCCTGTTGTGACAGTATTCGCACCTGCACAAAATTTAGCGGAGTTTAGAGATGGCGAACTTGAAAGTTGTAATCGGAACCGACCACGTGGGCACGCACTATGCTGACGAATTGATCGATTCGTTCCCTGAGATAGATTTCGTAGTTGCGTACGATCCTGCCGATCACGCCGAAGTGATTCGTGATGCCGACGCTTTCTTCGGTTGGCCAAGCGGCGATGCTTTCGCCGCAGCTGAACAACTGAAATGGATCGCATGTCCGGGCATGGGAATCGACAAGATAGTCGCCTACCAAAACATCGTCGACTCCGACGTTCCTATTACCAACGCCCCCGGCACTCACGTTACTTCGATGGGCGATCACGTTATTGGTGCGATGATCGGGCTAACTCACCGTTTCCAAGAGGCTTTTGTAGATCGCCAGAACAAGACTTGGGATACAGAGAAATACGCTTCACGGATTACCGAGATTACCGGCACTAACGTGGGCATATTTGGTCTGGGTGCGATTGGTCGAGCGGTGGCTGATCGGGTATCTGCTTTTGGCACGACTACTTACGCAATCGACCCTGCACCTTCCAACGTTCCAGCAAGTATCAAAGAGTGCTGGGATTTGGATCAGCTGGACGATCTGGCGAAGGTTTCTGATTTCTTAGTTATTGCAGCACCGGTTCTCGATACGACTCGGAATTCAATCGATGCTCGACGAATCGCCATGATGCCAAAGGGCAGCTACATCATTGTCATTTCACGTGGCGAGATCGTCGATGAAGACGCACTGTGCGATGCGCTGGAATCGGGTCATTTGGCAGGCGCAGCGCTTGATGCGACAGCTGTTGAACCGCTGGCGGCAGATTCTCGATTGTGGACTCTAGACAATGTGATTCTGACACCGCACTCTTCGGCCCTGACTCCTGAGCTATACGAAATGCGGCGACAGGCGTTTACTGCGAACTTGAAGCGGTTTGCTGCTGGTGAAGAGCTCGACAACATCTGCAATAAGACTGCAGGGTTCTAGAGAGTCGGGATTGTTGGACTGGGATTAAAGTAAAGGTTCCGGTACTCGACTTCTCGACCGCAGCAAAGCGGAGTGGAGAGACCTCGCGGAAAACGGCTCCCTGAGGTTGCTTTCAGATTTTGTTCTTAGTCGGTCGTTGTGTGACGCGAGATCCCTCGACTTCGAGGACTTCGCTCGGGAAATTGGATTGACCAAGTCGTTGATCTAACCCGAATGCCTAGCCAACACGACGATTTCATCGCTTTCTTCGTCGAGATCCCCACCTTCGAAATCGCCCCACATCTCGATCACCTGTAGACCCACTCGTTCGCACATAGTGATCACTTGCTCGGGATACAAAAATCGAACTACCACGTTAAGTTCCTGCCTACGCAGAACCTCACCCGTGGGGCCGAGTTCCTCAGCAATCTGCGTGCCGTGATTCAACTGTGAATCGAGGTCGAAATGATTCTTCGCCGTGAGGACGTAACGACCGCCATCTGGCTTATCGACCACTTCCAAGAGGAATTCTTCGTCGGGATCATCGGCAAGCATTTCCGGGTCGGGATAGAACAGGTTGAACGCCATCGTTCCATCGTCTTCAAGATGCTGCACAGCTCGACAGAGTGTCTCGATCTGCTCTTCTTCAGTAGTCGCAAGCAGGAGCGTTCGCGCCGGAATCGTGACAACTGGAAATTTTCGCTTTAAGTCAAAATCTCGCATATCGGCCTGAATAAGTTTCAAGCTGCCATCAAGCGGGGCGACGTCTAACGCCCGTTGCTGCGCAACCTTGAGCATCGGCTCAAAAAGATCGATACCCACGATCTCCATGCCTTCTTTAGCTAGTGGCAGTGCGATGCGCCCTGTGCCCACACCGATCTCCAAAATCGGCCCACCGGAAGCACTGCAAAGACCGTGATAGAAATCTAGATCACCCGGGTCGGCGGCAGCATAGAAGATGTCGTACCACTCGGCCCACGCCACATAATCCATCGTCATTAGGTTCAGTGTTCCCTAACTTCGTCCAACGGTTTTCATGAACTGTTTGCCGTATGTGCTCATGAAAGTTGGGATGTGGGTGTAGTGATACTGAATGCCAGCTTCGGTGTTCTTGATCGCCTGCTCGGCTGCGCTTGGAGTTCCTGAAGCGTGACCCGCAGCGTGGATTCGGTCGAAGGTTTCTTTGACGACTTTCTGCACGTCAGGGTGTCCGTTGTCGCCGGGGTGACCCATCGATTGCGCTAGATCGGTTGGCCCGATGAAGAACACGTCGATGTCTGGAACTGCCAGAATTTCGTCTAAGTTCTCAACCGCAACGATATCTTCGATCTGAACACACACCAACATCTCTCGATTGGCGTCCTTCACATATTCGGAAGCCGGCGAGCCCCAGCCAAAATCGGACATCCGCCCTCCGCCCATGCCTCGCATACCGCCGGGGTGGTAGAGACACGCTTCAACCACTGCCCGTGCCTCGTCGGCCGTGTTCACGTGAGGAACCTGTACGCCCATCGCACCGCGGTCGAGATATTTGTTTATGACGGCAGGGTCGTTCTTCTCGGGGCGAACTATCGGGGTGATGCCACAAAGCTCAGCCGCCATGATCATCGGACCAATGTTGTCGGGCGTTATCGAACCGTGTTCGGCATCGAGCATGACCCAATCGAAATCTAGCTCGCCGATCATCTCGACAACTTCGGCTGAAGGGAACTGAACGGATACCCCATAGGCGGGTTTTCCCGACTTAATAAGATTCTTCATCCGATTTTTTTGTAGATGAGCCATTGGGTTATCGAACTCCTGTTTTCGTCAACTGAGTGATGAGATTTCGCTGAAACGACATGATGATCGTAAATAACGCCCTTCGCTAGCCCTGACATTGTCTCATCAGATGTTGACATGCCAACGGCGCGAGAAGAAAATTTTCACCCTGTTGTGAATTTAAAAACAACCGAGGTCGACTTTTTAACAGCGATCATCGGAAGTTGAATTCATTTCTGCTCTCTCATCGACATAGTTGAATAGGCCGCTCCACAGTGACACAGCTCGCATCTCGACAGGCAAATCTGGGTACCGAAACCGCGTTCGAAACCCTCGCCAAGGCTAAGGAACTGGAACGACAGGGGAAATCAATCATTCACCTTGAAATTGGTGAACCTGATTTCGATACTCCTGAGCACATCCGCGACGCCGCCAAGAAGGCGCTCGATGACGGATTCACTCACTACGGCGCTTCGGCTGGCCAGCTCGAAACTCGAGAAGCCATCGCCAAGCACCAGACCGAGCGACAGGGCTACGACGTCTCTCCCGATAGCGTAATCGTGACTCCCGGTGGTAAACCGGTGATGTTCTTCACGATCATGGCGTTGATCGAAGAGGGCGACGAGGTTATTTACCCGAACCCAGGATTCCCGATTTACGAATCGATGATCGAATACATGGGCGGCACTGCCGTTCCTAT